>Ga0307445_10000725_pt1 | contig 18252 bp, 11 predicted proteins | sample SalMarSW160330MG_FD_202147 | JGI IMG/M metagenome (GOLD analysis project Ga0307445, IMG submission 202147) | Salt marsh sediment microbial communities from the Plum Island Ecosystem LTER, Massachusetts, United States - SW1603-30 | ecosystem: Environmental > Aquatic > Marine > Intertidal zone >...
GAGCCTGGCGCTCGCAATCGATTGGGGTGGAAGGATGCCGGAACTCGATCCGCTTTTGCTGTCGCGCATCCAGTTCGCCTTCACCATCTCGTTTCATATTCTGTTTCCGTCCTTCACCATCGGGCTTGCCGCCTGGCTCGTCGTGCTCGAGGCGCTCTGGCTCAGGACCGGTAAGGCGATCTACCGGGAGACCGCGCTCCACTGGACCAAGATCTTCGCCGTGTCGTTCGGCATGGGCGTGGTTTCCGGCGTCGTGCTCTCTTACGAATTCGGTACCAATTGGAGCGAGTTCTCGCGCCGCGGCGGCAACGTCATCGGCCCTCTGATGTCGTATGAGGTGTTGACCGCGTTCTTCCTCGAAGCGGGCTTTCTCGGCATCATGCTGTTCGGCTGGGACCGTGTGCCGAAATGGCTGCATTTCTTCGCGAGCTGCATGGTGGCGCTCGGCACCGTGGTCTCGGCCTTTTGGATCCTGTCGGCCAATAGCTGGATGCAGACACCCGCAGGTTTCCGCATCGCCGAGGATGGCGTGCTGCACGTGACCGACTGGTGGCAGGTGATCTTCAACCCGTCCTTCCCGTACCGCTTCGCGCATATGGTCGCCGCCGCCTATCTCACCACCGCCTTCATCGTCGCCGGCATCGGAGCCTGGTATATCTTGCGCGCGCGCAGCGTCGCGCACGGGCGCATTATGCTCGGCATGGGGCTGAGCATCCTCGTTTGGCTCGCGCCGCTCCAGCTTGTGATCGGCGATCTGCATGGATTGAACGCGCGCGAGCATCAGCCGGCCAAGGTCGCGGCCCTTGAGGCCCATTGGGAGACGCAAAAGCGGGCGCCGCTTATCCTGTTCGCGGTTCCGGATCCGGCGGCCGAGACCAACCACTATGAGGTCGCCATTCCGGATCTCGGCAGCCTCATCCTCACCCATGAATGGGACGGCGAGATCCAAGGTCTCAAATCCTTCCCGCCGGAGGACCGGCCCAATCCGATCATCCCGTTCTTTGCCTTCCGCATCATGGTCGGGATCGGGATCATCATGATTGCCGTCGGCTTGATCGGCGCCTTCCTGTGGCTCAGCGGACGGCTCTTTACCAGCCGCTGGTTCTTGCGCGTTCTGGTGTGGGTCTCGCCTCTCGGTTTCCTTGCGGTGCTGGCGGGTTGGTTCGTCGCCGAGGTCGGGCGCCAGCCTTGGACGGTTTATGGCATTCTCCGCACGGCCGACTCGGTCTCGCCGGTTCCAGGCGGCGGCGTGTTGACCTCGCTCATTCTGTTCGTGCTGGTCTATGGCGTCGTGTTCGGGGCGGGTCTCTATTACATCGCCAAGCTGGTCAGACGCGGTCCCGACGAAACCCCGCCGGCGCTCGACGAAGCAGATCTCTCACATCGGCCTCTCGCCGCGGCAGGAAATCCATGACCGAAACAGCGAGCCAAATGACCGAGGTCCTGCCGGTGATCTTGCCGCTGGTTTGGGCGGCGATCCTCGCGCTCGCGGTGTTTCTTTACGTGCTGCTCGGCGGCTACGATCTCGGCCTCGGGGTGCTGTTCCCGCTCGCGCCGTCCGGCAAAGACCGCGATGCCATGATGGCGTCGGTGGCACCGTTTTGGGACGGCAACGAGACCTGGCTGGTTTTGGGCGGAGGAGGCCTGCTCGCCGCCTTTCCGCTTGCCTATTCGGTCATGCTGCCCGCTCTCTACATTCCAATCATCCTCATGCTGGTCGGGCTGATCCTGCGCGGGGTCGCCTTCGAGTTCCGCTTCAAGTCCGAGCGCTCGCGCTGGCTCTGGGACGTGGCTTTCAGTTTCGGCTCGGTGCTCGCCGCGTTGATGCAAGGCGCCATCATCGGCGCCTTCGTGGAAGGATTTACCGTCACCGACAACAAATTCTCCGGAGGACATTTCGACTGGCTGACGCCGTTCTCGGCGGTCACAGCCGTGGCGGTGCTTTCGGGCTATGTGTTGTTGTCCACGGGCTGGCTCATCATGAAGGCCGACGAGGCTTTGCGCGAATGGGCCTACAACATCGCCTATGTTGCGTTGATCGCACTCGCTGCGTTCATCGTGATTTTCAGCCTATGGACGCCGTTCCTCCACCCGGAGATCGCGGCGCGCTGGTTCACGCCGGCTAATATGGTGATGTTCAGCCCGGTACCGCTGGCGACGGCAGCGAGTGTGGCTGCCCTGTGGTTGGCCCTTAACAAGCGTCAGCGCTACACGCCATTCCTGCTCGGCGCGGCGCTGTTCATGCTGTGTTACACGGGGCTCGCGGTCAGCCTGTTCCCTTATATCATTCCCCCTGACATCACCATCTGGCAGGCCGCGGCCGCGCCAGAGAGCCAGCTCTTTATGCTTTACGGCGCCATCCCGCTGCTGCCCATCATCTTGGGCTACACCGCCTATTCCTACTATGTGTTATGGGACGCGCCCGATCACGACGCTTATCACTGAGGTCTTACCACTTGCCCGGCAGGTCGCCGGCGGCGAGCCGGCGTTTCAGCAGACGGATCTTGCCGTAGGCGATCTCGATACGGGTCCGGGAAATACGCCCGTCCCGCACGGCGTTAGCGATGATGGCGTGAAGCTTCGTCCCAAGCTCGGGATCGCGCGAGTCCACGTTGGAGACCACCAGCAGATCGGTGCCGGCATTGACCGCTTTCACCACCCGCTCTTCGAGCGAATAGTCGCCGCTGACCGCACCCATTTCCAGGTCGTCGCTCACCACGACGCCATGAAAGCCGATCGAATCCTTGTCACGCAGCGCAGCGACCGCGCGGCCCGACAGCGACGCCGGGAGCTTCGCCCCATCGCTGAACCGCGGATGATAAAGATGACCGATCATCACGCCGTCGAGCAGTCCGTCTTCGGCGAGAACGTGATACGGCTCGATCTCGATCTCGCGCCAGCTTTCGGAGATGTCGGCGAGCTTTTTATGGCTGTCAACGCGGCTCGAACCGTGGCCGGGGAAATGTTTGGCCACGGTCACGATCCCGGCCTCGCGATGGGCGCGGATGAAGGCGCCGGCAAGCGCTGACACATTATTGGGATCGGTACCGTAACTTCGCTTCCGCATACCGATCACCGGATTATGCGGATTGAGGTTGAGATCGACCACGGGACCGAAATTGAGATTGAAGCCGGCATCGGCCAGCTCCTTGGCCATCGTCGCGTACAGGCGCTCCGCCGACTCGGGCGATGCGAAGCTCGGATTACGTCCCACGTTGCGCGCCGAGGGAAAATAGCGATAGCCGTTCCGCCGCGTGAGACGCTGAACCATCCCGCCTTCCTGATCGACGGCAAGGAAGGGCACCGGCGAGGACTTGGCGTTGCGCAAATAAGCCGTGAGCGCGCGCAGCCTCTGGGGCGACCCGATATTCTCCGGATAGAACACGACGCCGCCGATCGTGCCCTTGGCCAGTTGCTGGCGCACGGCCACGACGCCGGCATCGCGCTCGCTGCGTCCGTCAAAGCCGACCAGAATCATCTGCCCGATCATGGCGTCGAGCCGCGCATCTTCGATGCCGGCGGGATAGTCTGGTCCGATGCCGGTGGGATAGTCCGGCATGAGATCGTGGGGAGTCCGGAGTCCCGCCAACGCCAGAGCGAGCGCCGCGAGCCCGGCCGCCAGCAGAAGTCTTCGTGTCAGTGATGTGATCATGGCGACAAGAGGGGTTAGCGAGGCGCGCTCAACGCGCCGGCGGCGTCGACGATACCGGCGCCGAACGCCTCAGCGGCACCAGAACTATCGGGTTTTCGTGCGCTTGACGACAAGATTGCCTGGGCGCCGTTCCAATCCAATTTTCCATCGCGCTCGAGCAACAGGGCCACCACGCCGGAAACATGGGCCGCGGCCATCGAGGTGCCCGACGAGACATCGTAACCGCCTTTGAGCACCGGCGCCAGAATGTCGACGCCAGGCGCCGCGACCGAGATGTAATCGCCGCGATTAGCCTTATTGTAGAGTTGGTCGCTTTCGTCGGTGGCGGTCACCGCGATCACCTCCGGATAGGCCGCAGGGTAGACCGGCTCGCCCTTCGGCCCGTTATTGCCCGCCGCGGCAATGACGATCACGCCCTTGTCCGTTGCTTTCTTGACGATACGCTCAAGCAACGGGTCCATCGGACCGGTAAAGCTCATATTCATGACCTTGGCGCCGGCGTCGAACGCCCAATTGATTCCTTTGAGTAGTTGGAGCGAGGTCGAGGTTGCCGGATTCTTGCCGCCGCCGCGGAAGGCACGAACGCTGAGCAGCTTGGCCTCGGGTGCGACACCGGTAAGCTCTGAACGCGCCACCAGAATGCCGGCGATTTCGGTACCGTGCGGCTCAGGCGCCGGGGGACCCTCTCCCACCGCATCGAACACGCCAGCCACAGCGCCGGCAAGCTCGGGGTGAGCGGCATCGATCGCCGTATCAATGACGGCGATCATGATGCCCTGCCCTCGCGCCAGGCGATGGGCTTCGTCGAGGCGAAGTTTCTCGCCGGCATATTGCGGCTTGGTGCCGGGAGACGCAGGCTCGCCGCTCGCCTGGTAATCGTAATTCGGCTGAGCGAGTTCGACGTCCGGATCGTTGTCGAGTGCTTGCAGCAGCGACTCCAGCGAGCGGTTGTCTGGAATCGTGAGGTGCACGAGCGCCCCGTCGAGCAGCGGAATAAGCAAGCGCGGTTCGGCGGTGACATTGTATTCGCTCGCGATCCGCGCCGCGATCTCGCTCGCCCGGTCTGCTGCCACGAGAACCAGAATTTCTTTCGGCCGATGCGGCCTGTCCGCAGTCAAGGCGGCAATGGCGGGCGAAATCTCTTCCGGCTCTTCAGGCGTTGCAGAAGGAGGCGGCGCTTTGCCACCCGTGCCGCCGGTCGTCACCTTGACGCAAGTCTCGCCCTTGCGGACCCGGCCGGACGGACAGTCCTCACCGTCATCCTCCGTGATCTCGCTGCAATCGGGCCAATTGCCGGTGGTCCCGCTCGGGCAACGGCGCCGGTCGGGTTCATGGCAGTTCGGCCAGAGTCCGACCAATCCCTTATCGGCGCAGCTTGCGACCGGCTTCGACTTGCAATTCGGCCATTTCCCTGTCGTGCCCTTAGGGCAGGCCCTGACGATCTTCTTGCACTTTGGCCACTTCCCCGTCGTACCCTTCGGGCAGACCCTGACGATCTTCTTGCACTTTGGCCACTTGCCCGTCGTGCCCTTCGGGCAGCGCCTGGCAATCGTTTCGCAGTCTGGCCAGATCCCCCGGGTGCCCCTTGGACAAACTTGGCGCGGAGTCGGCAGATCGAAGGTTCGGCCGCCGCGAGGCGACGGGAGATCGAAGCCTCGGCCACCGGATTGGCCTTGCGGTAGCTGGAAGGTACCGCCGCCGGACTTGCCGGACGGCAGTGAAAAACCATTTTGGGTCTGCGCGCGCTGCGCTGCGCTGGGCGTAGCCAGCACCATGAGCAGGGCCAGTAACAGAGAGAGAAGTCGCATCGTCTCTTACCGTCCGGGAAGCACTGTCGTGACGATCCCCGACTGTTTCAGCGCCTTGGTCGCGGTCTCCTCATTGCCTTCCTCCGCGCCCGCAAACCGCAAGCGGTAGAGACCGGCCTTAGGCCCACCGGCGACGGTCCCGTCGAGCCGCTTCAACAGATCGGTGATTTCGCCGGCCGTCGCACTTTCAGCGAACTGAACGAGAAGCTCAAAGCCCTGTCCCGGCGTCTCATCGCCCGCTGCGGTCTGATAGGAGGGTGCCGCGCCCCGCTCCAACACCAAAGTCCCGATCGCTGCGGCCTGAATCAAGATCAGCAGGGCTGCCGCGGCGCCGGCAAGCGCGAGCCTGGGCGGCGCAAGATCGGCGAGCCAATCGGCAAAGCGGTCAGACAGTTCGGTGAAAACCGCGCCCAAGGGCTTGCGCCGCGGTGCGGCGGCGATGCTTGCGCGCAACCGGTCGAGGGTCTGCGGCCCCGGCGCAGGGATCGCTTCATTGGAAGAGACCGTGATATCGGCCTCCTCATGCGCCAGCGCCAAATGCGCCTTCACTTCGGGATGCGTTTCCATGTAGCGCTCGACCCGCGCGCGCGAGGCCGCGTCGAGCTTGCCGGTAACGTACCAGGGCAGCAACGCTTCGATCTCGTCGCGCTCACTCAGGCGTTCTTGTTCTTCGTTTCTCATCACGGCCATCCTCGGTCGATACCGCGCGCCAGAAGCAGTTCCGACAGTTTCTTTCTTGCGTAAAACATACGCGTCTTAACCGTGGCCTCAGGGATGTTGAGCACCTCGGCGACTTCCGCCACCGATTGCTCCTGGTAGTACACAAGATCGAGGACGGTGCGATGCTCGGCCGACAGTTCGGCGATGCAGGCTTTGATCTTGGCGGCCTTGTCTTGCTTCTGCGCGGCGATGTCTGGGGTATCGTCCTCGGCCACGAGCCCACTGGTAACCTCGTCGGTCAGACCAGAGAGCTCCGTTCTCTTGCGCATTGCGCTAATGGCTTTGTTATGAGCGATCGACAGCATCCAGGTTACCGGTTCAGACCGTCCCTCGTAGCGGTGTGCATTCTTCCACACGGTTAAGAACACCTCGTTCAAGAGTTCCTCCGCGATTGCTTCGTTCCTCACAATGCGCATGAGGAAACGGAACACGCGGGTTTCGGTGCGAGCGAACAGACGTTCCAATGCCCTGGCGTCGCCTGACGCGATGGCCGTCATGAGGGCCCGCTCTTCGGCTTGCGCGTGCATGGCTATGACCGACGCTCACGAAACCTTGGACGCCCCGGCGCACTGAAAGGTTCAATTGAGGCGAGCGGCATGTCGGCGAAAAGATTGCCAGATCGGACGCCAAAAGAACAGGCAAGGGAGGAGACGCCCGCGTGGCTCTAATTTTTGTTCTTATTCAATATGTTAACGCATGGCGGCAGCGGTCACGCGCGCGACTTTGAACCTGGCTACGGTTCACCGCGACAAAGGGCCGAGATGAAGCAACCCCTTTGACAGGAGGAGTCCCTCATGTGGTCTCGCGCGCGGGTTACTGGAATGAGCACGTTCAACGATCCGATTTGCAGCAACAGGACATTTTTCCCGACTCCTCACGGTACTGAGTGTCCTCCCTACGCTTCTGAGTGTATAGTGGATGGGAGGGCTGGGCCTCTTCCTCTCGCGTCCCGTGGAGTGAGTGTGACGATGGGCGATTGTACGAATCTCCGGACGCCGCGTTGGGTCACCGGGCTTTGCGCCGCTCTCCTTGGCTTTGCCGCAGTCTTCTCCTTTCCCCTAAAAGCATCAGCACAAGAAACCGCGATCATGAGCCGCGGCGATGCGGCCGTCACCGCATTCTCTGGCGCGCGGCAACTCGGCGAAGTGCCGGCCGATCTTCATCCGCTCGATGTCACCTATATCGACCTTAACGGCCCGGTGCTTCAGGTATTCGATCTTTCGCAACTGGGCGGCGCGCCTTCAGGCCAAGTGGCCAATGCGCCGATCCTGTTTCAGGTAACTGCGGGCGAGATCGGCCAGGTTTTCGGCGTGGCGCTCGATGGCGGCATCGCCAATGACACGCCGAATATCTACGCGACCTCGACCTCGTTGTTCGGTTTGCAGATTGTCGCCGCCGAGGGCGAGCGACTGGTCAAAGGCGAGCCCGGCGCGCGCTGGATGGCCGGTCAGTTCGGCCTGGAAAAAGGCGGGACGCCCGGATCGGTATGGAGGATCGACGGCAAGACGGGCGTGGTTTCGCTGTTTGCCAATGTCACCCATGACGGCAAGGACAATGCCGGTCCCGGTCTCGGCGCCATCACCTACGATCCCAAGACAGAGCAGTTCTTCGTCAGCGATCTCGAAACCGGCTTGATCCACAGGCTCAACCTCGACGGAAAAGACCTCGGCACGTTCGATCACGGCACCGCCGGCCGCCCCAAGGACGAGCTTGAAGCCGTGGCTTACGACCCGGCGCGGCGCATGAGCATCGAAAGCCCTGATTTCAACGTCGAGGATCCCAAGAGTTGGGGTTTCGCCGCCGAAGGCCGCAGCGTGTTCGCCGTCGCGGTGCAAGATGGACGGCTCTATTACTCTGCCGCCGAGGGTCCGCAGATTTGGTCGGTCGGTCTTAAGGACGACGGCAGCTTCGCCGACGACGCGCGGTTCGAAATCGACGTCTCCGAGACGGCAAGCGGCAACGTCATCACCGACATCGTGTTCGACGGTCCTGACACCATGTATCTCGTGCAGCGCGGCGAGATCGCCGGCAGTTACGATTACGGCGTGTTCGCCAAGCCCGAAGACTCTTCGGTCTTGCGCTATGTGTGGGACGAAAAAGAGGAACGCTGGTCGGAAAAACCCGACGAATACGCCATCGGGCTGAAGCCGCCGCATCGCTCGACCGAAGGCGGCATTGCGCTCAATTACGGCTACGATTCCGACGGAAATATCGATTACGGCCAATGCCGCGCGACGTTGTGGACCACGGGCGAGCATTTGCGCGAGGGCGAAGACTCCGATCGGGTCTATCAAGGTGGCGCGCCCATCATCCACGGGCTGCAAGGAAACGACAAAAACAGCGTGCGGCCGGAGAATGAGCCGCCATACGAGGCTTGGTATATCGACAATGACGGGTTGTTCCTGGACAGCAATGTCTACGGCCATGTCGGCGATGTCGCGATCTTCGATCCGTGCGATGAGCGGACCATCGATGAGGCAGAGCAACTGCCTTACCCGCCCGAGGAGCCGTATTATCCGCCGTTGCCTGAGCCAGAGGGGCCTTTCGCCGAAGGCGAAGAGCCTGAGGACTACGGCGTACCGGGGCTTTACATCGACAAGGTCTGCGAGCCCGGCATTTTCGGCGGCGAGATTCGTTGCAAGATCACGATCATCAATATCGGCGAGACCCTGTCGGACGCGGTCGATCTGTGGGACGCCGCGACCATCCTGAACGGTCCTGGTGCTGGCGGGGCGGTGGTGATCGACGCCGTCAATCCCGACGGGCCCGATTGGCTATGCTCGCCGGTGCCCACGCCGAATCTGTGGTGCGGCCTGCCGCCTGACGCGCTTGAGCCGGGCGAGACGCGTTCGATCGAGGTCGTGATCGATACCGGCCCGTTATTCGCTGCCGGCAATTTCGGTTTCCGCAATTGCGCGGAGCTTGAGGCGCCCTGGTTCGACATCGCCTGCGACGACGCAGGAACCAAAATCACCGTGACCAAGACGGCACCGGATGCGTGCAACCCCGCGGCGGGCTGCACCTTTACGACGACCGTCAAGAATGAGAGCGACCTGGAGTTCAGCGGCGACGTGCAGTTGACCGATGCGATGTTCTTCCCCGACGGCACCGGGATCAATGCGCCCATCGTGACCATCGATCCGCCGGACATCTGCGCGCCGGCTCCTGCCGCGGTCGACTTCTCTTGCACCGCGAACCTCACGCTCGCACCGGGCGCTTCGCAAGAGATCAAGATTCAGGTGCTCATGCCGGCCGCGCCGCCGGCCTATTGGGCGCAGAATTGCTTCGCGGTTTCCGCCCCTGGCGTGGCGCCGCCCGCTCTGCCGCTCGCACCCGGTGACGAGCACGGCATGACGAGCTGTGCCTGGGTGCCGGTCGGTGGACCCGCGCCGCTCAGCAATCTCCGCGTCGAGAAGACGGCGCTTAATGGAGGCCAGTGCATCAAGCAGCCGGGCGACATCATCGCCTGCGATTACGAGATCGCGATCATTAACGATGGTCCCTCCCCGTTCTTTTTCCCGATCAGCTTCTCCGACGAAGCTCCGGCGACGGCAGCCATGTCGGCCTTCCCGGGACCGTGGGTGTGCCTGGGAGGTCCTCCCATAACTTGCGACTCGGCGGTCGCCATCGGCATCCCGGTCGGCGATTCGTTCACCATGCCGGTGACGGTGACCACGCCGCTGGCACCGCTCGAGGGCGCGGGCTGTGTCATGCCGAATAAGTTCACGCTGACCGCGCCGGTCGGGACGGATCAAAACTTCTTCGCCGGCGACGACTCCGACACCGCCGAAGCCGACGCTTTCCTTGAGTGGGTGCTTCCCGACGGCACCACGCTGGTCACCTGCGATCCGACCAATCTCAAAACCACCAAAAAGGCGGACGGGCCATGCACCAAGCTCGGCGACGGCTATCGCTGCAAGTTCGCGGTGGAGACGACCAATCTTGGGCCCGATCCCCATAACGCCCCGATCAAGATTACCGAGCAGCTCGGTTTCGCGCCTAATGCGGTGACCTTCTCGGCGCCGTGGGGCTGCAGCGGCGGCGGCACCAACTTCCAGTGTACGCACCCGAAGGTCGAGCTTGCCAAGGGCGAGAGCGTCAAGCTCGACGTGACGGTCGATGTCCCGGACGGCAAACATTGCAGTCTCACCAACACTGCCATCATGACCTTCCCGCCTGCCGGCACGCGCTTCAACGGCGACGCGAGTGACGATGCCGCCTCGGCCACGGCCGAGATTCCGTCAAAGGATTGCGTGAGGCCCGACCGGCCGCAATGCAAGCCTGGGACCAACGAGCTCCGCAGCGGCAGCGGTGCTTGCGTCTGCGAGACCGGATATTTGCGCGCCGAGGATGGACAATGCGCGGGACTGACTGAGCCTGAACCTGAGCCCGAAGCTGAGCCCGAGCCCGAACCAGAGCCCGAGCTCTGCCCGGATGGCAACCCAGTGCCCAAGAGCGGCCGCTGCCCGGAGCCGCGGGAGGAGTGCGAGCCCGGCCCCAATGAGACGCGTGACGCCAAAGGTCAATGCGTGTGCAAGCGAGGCTTTGACCGCGACAATAGGGGCCGCTGCGTCGAGCCAACGGACCCGGCGGATGAGTGCGAAAGCAAGGGCTGGGATTGGGATGAAAAGCAGGAGCGCTGCGTGCAGCCGCCCGAACCCGAGGACGATTGCGAAGACAGGGGCTGGGTCTGGAACGAAAAAACCGAGACCTGCGTGCCCCCGGTCTATCCCGAGGACGAGTGCGAGGACAAGGGCTGGACCTGGAACGAAAGGACCGAGACTTGCGTGCCTCCGGTCTATCCCGAGGACGAGTGCGAAGACAGGGGCTGGACCTGGAACTACAAGCTCGGGATCTGCCTGCCACCCATCGTCATCTATCCCGAGGACGAGTGCGAGCGGAGAGGTTGGGTCTGGAACCAGAGGACCAAGACCTGCAAGCGGCCGTTCAATCCGGAAAGGGAATGCCGACACAAAGGTTGGATCTGGAACGAGAGGACCAAGACCTGCAAGCCGCCGTTCAATCCGGAGAAGGAATGCAAGCAGAAGGGTTGGGTGTGGGTCGATAACGAGTGCTTCGATCCCGCCAGCCTCTGCAAGAAGAAAGGCTGGGAGTGGAACCACAAGAGGAAAACTTGCTCGCCGCCTCACGACCCGGCTGCGGAATGCAAGGAAAAGGGCTGGGAGTGGAACCCGCGATACAACACCTGCAATCCGCCTCCTGATCCGGAGAAGGAATGCAAGCAGAAGGGTTGGGAGTGGAACAATAAGAGGAAGACTTGCAATCCACCTCCCGACCCGGCTGCTGAGTGCAAGAAGAAAGGCTGGGATTGGAACGAGAGGGCCAAGGTCTGCAACCCGCCGCCCGATCCGGAGAAGGAGTGCAAGCAGAAGGGCTGGGACTGGAACAACAAGAGGAAGACCTGCAATCCACCGCGTGACCCAGCAGCCGAATGCAAAGAGAAAGGCTGGGAGTGGAACAACAAGAGGAAGACTTGCAATCCACCGCGTGACCCAGCAGCCGAATGCAAAGAGAAGGGTTGGGAGTGGAACAACAAGAGGAAGACCTGCAATCCACCGCGCGATCCGGCCGCGGAGTGCAAGCAGAAGGGTTGGGAGTGGAACAACAAGAGGAAGACTTGCAATCCACCGCGCGACCCGGCTGCTGAGTGCAAGCAGAAGGGTTGGGACTGGAACAACAAGAGGAAGACTTGCAATCCACCGCGCGACCCGGCTGCTGAGTGCAAGCAGAAGGGTTGGGACTGGAACAACAAGAGGAAGACTTGCAATCCACCGCGCGACCCGGCTGCTGAGTGCAAGAAGAAGGGCTGGGCGTGGAACGGGAAGGCCTGTAATCCGCCTTCCGACCCGGCGGCGGACTGCAAGAAGAAAGGCTGGGATTGGAACAACAAGAGGAAGAGCTGCACGCCTCCGCGCAGTTCGCAGCCCTCCGACCCGGCTGCGGATTGCCGCAAGGCAGGCAAGTTCTGGGATGGGAAACGCTGCCTAGGCAAACGGTCGGGATTTACCATCCCACGGTGAGGTCTCGCTCGGCACCAAAGTCGTGAGGATTGATCAGCGACTTCGCGGGAACCATCCTGCCGTGGTGCGGATTTCGTCATGATGGTATGAGAAGGCTAGAGCGCCGCGACAGAACTGGTGCCGAGGGAATGCCCATGGTCAAGGCTTGCTCAACGCTTTGCCGTTCGCTACTTGCCGTCTTTCTGCTGACGCCTCTACCGGCCCTGGCGGAGCCGGAAGAACCGGAGGAGCCGGCTGGGGAGGGGTTGGCCGACGCCGATTTCGCCAAGAGCTTCCTCGGCAAAGCCTACGATCACGAACTCGAAGTGGGCGGCTGGGCCGATCTCGGTGGCGGGTTGGTCTTTCCGCCGATCTATATTCAGCAATATCGGCGCGAGGAGGACGGCACCTATCTTGTGCTGACCAGCCGCGAAGTCGTTGCGGCCGAGGCCGATACGCCGGCATCTTTTGTCGTGACCGACGCGTTGATCGTGCCGCAGCCGAAAAAGGATGCTGCGTTTTCCATCGCCTGCGTGCAGGGCGAGGATGAAACCCTGAGATTCTTGGGCGAGGCCAAAGGCAAGGAAGACGACGAATGGTGGAGCGACGTGCGCCGCGCCTGGGAGATTTCGCTCGAGACCGGCAAGATCGCCTCGGTCCCGACCAAAGGCGTCCGCTGCACCAATCCTGACTGGTGAGGCGAAACGCGCTCAGGCGCGCGGCTATTGGCCGTTACCGGTTTTAGCGAGCAGCTCTTCGACTTTTGGCAGAATCCGTTCGACGATGACGGCCACGCCATCGGCATTGGGATGAAGGCCGTCTTTTTGCATGAGGTCGGCGTTCAGCGCCGCGCCTTCCAAAAAGAACGGATAGAGAATCACGCCGTAACGGGCCTCAAGATCGGGATAGATGGCGCCGAACGCGTCGACATAGTCCTTGCCGAGATTGCGCGGCGCTTCCATGCCTGCGAGCAGGATCGGCAGGTCTTTGGCCCGCACCTTCTCGATGATCGCCGCGAGCGTTTCCTTGGTGCCCTCGGGCGGCAGACCCTGCAGCGCATCGTTGGCGCCAAGCTCGATGATGACGGCGGTGGTATCGTCGGTGAGCGCCCAGTCGAGGCGCGCAAGCCCCGCCGCGGCCGTGTCGCCCGAGACACCGGCGTTGACGATCTTGGCCTCGATCCCGCGCGCTTTGAGAGCCGCCTCGAGCTGCGCGGGAAAAGCCTGGCCTTGCGGCAGCCCGAAGCCGGCGGTCAGGCTGTCGCCCAACGCCACGATCACCGGAACGTGCGGCTCGGCCGCGCTTGGGCGTAGCGGCACGGCGAGAAGGCTTAACGCCAAGATCGCCGCGAATGCACGACACTTCATCTTTTCGACCTCTTTCCCCTTCTCTATTGCCGATCCGCGTGCCATTTGTCAGGTCTTCTTGCCCGCCCATGGATCGTACTTTGAAACAACGCCCCCGTTCGGCCATCAAGCTCGATGGCGTTGAGGTGACGCTGCCGTCGCGCGCGGGCCCGGTCGCCATCTTGCGCGGGATCGACCTTGGCGTGACGGCGGGCGATGCCATCGCCGTGGTCGGGCCTTCCGGATCGGGTAAATCGACCCTGCTGATGGTGATCGCAGGACTCGAACGCGCGACGGGCGGCGCGGTCGAGGTCATGGGCACCGACTATGCGAGCCTCGACGAAGACGGTCTTGCTCTTCTTCGTGCCGCCAATATCGGCATTGTGTTTCAATCCTTCCATCTCGTCCCGACCATGACGGCGCTCGAGAATGTCGCGCTGCCGCTCGAATTCCTCGACCGTGACGACGCGTTCGCAACGGCGCGCCAGATGCTTGCCGAGGTCGGACTGTCGCATCGCGAATCCCATTTTCCCGGCCAGCTTTCCGGCGGCGAACAGCAGAGGGTGGCGATCGCGCGCGCGCTCAGTCCCCGCCCCTCTTTGATCCTGGCCGACGAGCCGACCGGCAACCTCGATCTCGGCACCGGCGCCGAAGTGATGGATCTCCTGTTCGAGCTCAAGGAGCGCACCGGCGCCACATTGCTTCTGATCACCCATGACCGCTCCTTGGCCAAACGTTGCCACCGCATCGTAAGCCTTGCCGATGGCCGTATTGTGAGCGGCGCCAAGCGCAAAGTGACGGCGCCGTGACCGCCGCGGGCTCAATTTCGGACCACGGGAGCTCTCGCTTCGCTTTGCATCGCGCGGTGACCGTGGCGCTGCGCGAACTGCGCTCAGGCGCGGGCGGCCTCATCGTCTTCGTGCTGTGCATTGCGCTCGGCGTCGCCGCCGTCGCCGCCATAGGTTCGCTGGCCGCATCATTCGACGAAGCCTTGGCACAGCAAGGGCGGCTGCTGATTGGCGGCGACCTGTCCTTCGAGCTGATTCACAGGCAGACGAACCAAGACGAGCGCAAAGCTCTTGGCGCTCTCGGTGAGGTCAGCGAATCGGCGGGCTTCCGCGCCATGGCACGCAGTCCGGCCGGCAAGACGGCGCTGGTCGAGGTGAAGGCGGTCGACGAGGCCTATCCGCATTACGGCGAGGTGTCGATCATCGAACCTGAGGACGCCGGACCGGTTTGGCGCGCTCCGGGCGTCGTGCTGGCCGAACAAACGCTGCTCGATCGTCTCGACCTCGCCGTGGGGAGCACGCTTGCCATCGGCGATGCAAAGGTCACGATCGGCGGCGTTCTCGGCAAGCAGCCCGACCGGCTGGCGGACCGGCTGTCTTACGGACCGAAGCTTCTCATGTCGCGCGAGACGCTTGCCGAAACAGGTTTGGTCCAGCCGGGGAGCCTGATCCGCTGGACCTACCGGATCAAGCTTCCGCCAAGCCAGGCCAGCGACAGGGACACGCTCAAAGCGGCGCGCTCGCGGATCGAGAAAGAGTTCCCGCAATCCGGCTTTGCCATTGTCGATTGGACCGATCCTGCGCCCTCTTTGCGCCGCGAGGCCGGCCGCTTCACCCAGTTCATCAGCTTTATCGGGCTCACCGCGCTCCTGCTCGGCGGCATCGGCGTCGGCAACGCGGTCGAGAGCTATATGACCAAGAAGCGCGAGATCATCGCCACGTTCAAATGCCTCGGTGCCACCAACCGGTTCGTGCTCGCGGTCTATTTGATCCAGGCCCTGCTGCTCACCGCCGTCGGTATTGCGCTGGGGCTTCTCATCGGCGCGCTCACGCCTGCCGCCCTGTCGGCCGTCTACGGCGAAGCTTTGCCTATCGCGCTTGCGGTCGAGCCGCATCCCGTAGCGCTTGCGACCGCGGCGCTGGCGGGGCTTTTGACCATGACGCTGTTTGTGCTCTGGCCGCTCGGACGCGCCGCCTCGGTCTCGCCGGCCGTGTTGATGCGCGCGCAGTTCACCGATGAGCTCGACTCCTCGGCTTGGGCCTATGCCATGGGCGCCGCCGCCGCCGGGCTCGCTCTGTTCGTCCTCGCCATTGCCGCCTCGGAAGAACGCGCCATCACCGCCTCGATCTCGGTTGGCATTGTCGCCGCCTTCCTTTTGCTCACCGGTTTCGGGATTCTTTTACAACGCGTTGCCGCAAAGTTTCGCCGCACCAATCCGCCTTCGCTGACGCTCGCGCTCGCAAGCATGGCGGGGCCCGGTTCGCTTGCCCGGTCGATCGCCGTCTCGCTCGGTCTCGGTCTTGGGCTGCTCATCGCGGTGGCCTTGATCCACCGCTCGCTCCATAACGAAATCACCAACGACATCGCGGTCGACGCACCCGCCTATTACTTCCTCGACATCGAGTCGGCGGACCTGGCGTCCTTTCAGCAATTGGCAAAAAGCATCGAGCCTGACGCCAAGCTCGACGAGGCGCCGATGCTCAGAGGCCGCATCGTGGCGCTCAACGGCGTTCCGTCCGATAAGGTCGAGCCGTCGCCCAACACCCGTTGGGTTCTCTCCGGCGATCGCGGGCTGACCTATACCGACACCGTGCCGCCGGCGTCGGAGGTGGTCGCAGGCGAATGGTGGCCTAAGGGTTACACGGGACCGCCGCTCGTTTCGTTCGACGCCGAGCTCGCCGAGGGTCTCGGCCTGAAGCTTGGCGACTCCATCACCGTGAACATCCTCGGCCGCAATTTCGAGGCTAAGATTGCGAGCTTGCGCAAGATCGACTGGGAATCGCTCGCCATCAATTTTGTCATGGTGTTCCCCCCGAACACACTTGAAGGCGCGCCGCATCGCATGCTGACGACTCTCGAGCTGCCCAAAGGCACTTCGCCACAGCGCGAAGGCAAACTCATTCAGGCACTGGCCGATTCCTATCCGCGGGTTACGGCGATTAAGATCAGCGATATCGTCGACGCAGCCAAGGAGCTGCTGGGCAAAGTCATGACGGCGATCAGCGCCACGGCCGGCGTGACGCTCCTGATCGGCGCGGCCGTGCTTGCCGGCGCGGTGGCGGCAGGCCAGGAACGGCGAAAGTACCGGGCGGTCATCTTCAAGACTCTCGGCGCCACGCGCTCCCGGATCATTCGCGCCGAGTTATTGGAATTCGGCTTGGCCGGTTTTGCCACGGCGCTGCTTGCGGTCGTGGTGGCGACCATCACCGCCTGGGCCCTATGCAAATGGGCGTTCGACGTAAAATTCGTGTTTTCGCCGCTCGCAGCCGGAGAGACGGTCCTGTTGGCGCTCGCCTTTGTGCTTTCGATCGGCGCCATCGCCACCTGGAGGGTCCTGTCGGCCAAGGCCGCGCCCTACCTTCGCGCCGAATAGCCCGGTTTTTTGCGGAAAATCTTGCGTAGCCGCGTCCAGGTGCCCATATTAAGTTCAAGATTAACGTTCAAAATGCCCATCGAGTGACGGCAAGGGGAAAGGATTTTCGCAGAATGGCAGATCTCGACAGACGTTACGCGCAAGGCACGACCGTCGGACGCACCGAAGCGGGCGTCGTCGATGAAGGCCTGCGCGCCTATATGCTGCGCGTCTACAATTACATGGCGAGCGGCGTGGCGATCACCGGCGTGGTCGCTTATCTCATCTACGCCATGGCGGTTGAGCAGACGGCCGCAGGACTGCAGCTTACCGCTTTCGGCCAGTTCATGTTCGCGAGCGCCTTCAAGTGGGTGGTGATTTTCGCGCCCCTGGCGATGGTGTTCTATCTTTCGGCGCGCATCAGCTCGATGAGCCTCGGTGCGGCCCAGATCGCGTTCTGGGTGTTCGCCGCGCTGATGGGCGCGTCGATCTCCTCGATCTTCCTGGTCTATGCCGGCGAAAGCATCGCGCGGGTGTTCTTCATCACCGCCGCTTCGTTCGGAGCATTGAGCCTGTGGGGCTACACCACGAAAAAGGATCTCTCTGGATGGGGCTCGTTCCTGTTCATGGGTCTGATCGGCGTGATCATCGCCATGCTGGTGAACCTGTTCATCGCTTCCAGCGCGCTGCAGTTCGCCATATCGGTGATCGGTGTGTTGGTGTTCGCCGGCCTGACCGCTTACGACACCCAGCAGATCAAAGAGATGTATTATGTCGGCGACGACGGCACGATCGCCGGCCGCAAAGCCGTGATGGGAGCGCTCAGGCTCTATCTCGACTTCATCAACATGTTCTTGCTGCTGCTGTCGCTGTTCGGCAATAACCGCTAAGCGCGGAGCTGTTTTAGAGAACGAGGCCCCGGCATCGCCGGGGCCTTTTTCTGTTCACGCCTCGACCAGACGCAAGCCGCGGTCGAGCGCCCTCAACACCCGGCCGAGATCGGGCCCGCGCTTCAAGATCAAGCCAGTCGCCGCAATCACGCTATAGGCGCCCTGCCGGCGCGCGAGCTTGGGCGCCTTTTCGATGCGGTAGAGCGGCGTTTCAGACGCGCGCCGGAACACCGAGAACACGGCCTTCTCTTTCAGCGTGTCGATGGCGTAGTCGCGCCATTCGCCGTTCGCGACTTTGCGTCCGTAGACGTTGAGGATTTGGGTGAGTTCTTGGCGGTCGAACGCGATATCGCCGCGCCGTTGACCTGCCTCGCTAAGAATTGCATCGCCGCCGGCCCGACCGGCCAGCGGCACGATTATGGGCTCCGTTTCGCTCAAGCGTGCGCCTCCTATGA
>Ga0307445_10000726_pt1 | contig 18240 bp, 20 predicted proteins | sample SalMarSW160330MG_FD_202147 | JGI IMG/M metagenome (GOLD analysis project Ga0307445, IMG submission 202147) | Salt marsh sediment microbial communities from the Plum Island Ecosystem LTER, Massachusetts, United States - SW1603-30 | ecosystem: Environmental > Aquatic > Marine > Intertidal zone >...
ACTACCAGTGGCAGTGCACCGACGCGACCAATTTCGACGCCGTCCCGGCTAATCTCCAGGACGTCACCACCACCAGCTCCGCCCGCCTTCCGGACCTGGAACCGGGCACCACTTACCGCTGGCGGGTACGCGCCAATAACCCGGTGCTGGGCCCCTGGTCGGCGGTACAGACCTTTACCACCACTCTGGATACCGAGCCCATCGGCCTCCAGCCGGAAAGCCCGGCCGCCGGGGAAAGCGGGATAGCCGTAAGACCGCTCTTCCAGTGGACGGCCGTCGCCGGGGCCACCGCCTACGAGCTGCTGGTGGCCGCGGACATCGATTTCCAGCGCCCGGCCGTCGTCAAGACGGGGGAATACGCCCTGCCCGCCAACGCCTGGCAGTGCGACGTCGGCCTGGAGCACGCCACCACCTACTACTGGAAGATCAGGGCGGTAAACTCAAGCTCGCTGAGCAGCTGGAGCGCCGTCGGGGTCTTCACCACGGCCTCGCCGGAAGCCAGCGCCCCCCCGGAGGTAACGGCAGCACCCGCCTCCTCCCCGATCGTCGGGGACAGCCCCGACCCCGCCACGTTAGCGCCCCCGGCCGAAACCGGGCCGCTGGCAGTATTACCGCCGACCCAGGACAACACCGCCCCGCCCGCGGCCACCAACTCCTTTATCGTTTCCGGCTGGGCCCTCTACCTCGTCGGCGGGCTGCTTTTTATTATCGCCCTGGCGCTCTTCGTCATTCTGGCCATGGCCATCAGGATGCGGCGCCCCTAGCCACATTGACACCATCCCCCGGCTGTTATATCCTAGTAGCCAAATAACTCATCGGGGAGGGCAAGCGCTATGGCCAATACATCCACGGGTCTGCAGGAAAACGTCGCCGCGCTGCTGTGCTACGTCCTGGGCTGGGTCAGCGGCATCATCTTCCTCATCCTCGAGCCGGGGAACCGGCTCATCCGCTTTCACGCTTTGCAGTCGATACTCGTCTTCGGGATACTTACCGTCGTCGGCCTGGTTTTCATATGGGTGCCGGTGCTGGGGGTAGTCCTCAACTGGCTGTGCGGGGTAGTCGGCTTCATCGCGTGGATTATCCTCATGGTTCTGGCGGGGCAGGGCAGGAAATACAAGGTGCCCTGGGTGGGCAACCTGGCCGAAAAGTGGGCCGGGTAAAGACGCTACCCGACCAGCGCCGCATTTGACTGGCCCCCGCCGAAGCCTTAGACTTTAATCAGGAATATCGGTCGGGAAGGAGCTAGGTATGCCGCTGGTAACCATCAAGATTATTGAAGGCCGCACCGCCGAGCAGAAGCGCGGCCTGGCCAGGGACGTCACCGAGGCCGTCGTTAAGAACGTGGGCTGCCCGCCCCAGGCGGTGACGATTGACATCGTCGAGATGAAAGAGGGCAACATCGCCCAGGGCGGCAAGCTCTTCAGCGACGGGCGCTAGCCGGGAGGCAACCTTGCACGTTCTGGGTATCATGGGCAGCCCCCGCATCAAGGGTAACTCCGACCTGCTGCTGGACGAGGCCCTGGCCGGGGCGCGGGAGGCGGGGGCCGAGACCGAGAAAATCACCGTCGCCAAGCTCAAGATTGAGCCCTGCGAGGAGTATTACGCCTGCCTCAAGGACGGCCGGTGCGTCATCCACGACGACATGGGCGCCGTCTACGATAAGCTCCTGGCCGCCGACGCCGTCATCGTGGCCTCGCCCATCTTTTTCTACACCGTCAGCGCCCAGCTCATGCCGCTCATCAGCCGCTGCCAGGCGCTCTGGGTCAGGAAATACGTGCTCAAGGCCATGGATATCCCGGTGAGGAAAGGGGCCTTTATCGCCGTCGGCGCCACCAAAGGCCAAAAGCTCTTCGACGGGCCCAAACTGACGATACGCTACTTCTTCCAGGCCATCAACGTGGAGTTGCGCGAGGAGCTGCTCATCCGGGGGGTGGACAAGCGGGGGGAGATTAAAGACCACCCCGACCACCTGGCCGCCGCCCGCGCCCTGGGGAAAAGGCTGGCGACCGCCTAGACCTCGCCGCGGAGCGCCTTCCAGCGCTCCTCCCCCAGGCACTGGCGCGCCGAGGGGCACCACTCGATGCAGGAGGGCGTCCGCTCCTTATAGACGTACTGGCCGCACTTCTTACACTTAATCTTCAGCTCGTCGGAGAACATCTCCACCTCGGCGCCGCAGTTGGGGCACCTGTACAGGGCGGCCCGCAGGTTGCGGATGTCCTGGCCGGGGCACTTGCTTTCCATTCCCGTCACCTCCTGGCGCTTCGTGAGCCAGACTGACTTATTATAGGACGTTTACCCCGAATATCTACAATGACTTTAGTCACACGGGGCTTTACCCCGCCCCTCTTCTAAAAAACCCCAAAGTTTGACTTCCCCTCGCCCGGCGTGCTATACAGAAATAGCGCCAGCGCCAGACCCAATCATCGCCCGGAGGACAAACCCATGAAAATCACCCGGATAGAATGCATCCCCGTCTCCATACCCTTCGTCAAGCCGATTAAAATGGGCGGCGGCACGGCCGCCTGCGCCGATTCGGTGGTCGTCAAGATACACACCGACGAAGGCATCACCGGCGTCTGCGAGACGGGCGACACCTCGCCCTGGTACATGGGCGAAAGCCAGGACTCCATCATGTACAACATCAACCGGGTCTACGGCCCCCAGGTGCTTCTGGGCGAAGACCCCTTCAACATCGAGCGAATCGTGGCCGGGATGGACCGGGCCGCCAAGCTCAATAACCAGTCCAAGGCGGTCATCGATTACGCCCTCCACGATATCATGGGCAAGGCCTTGGGCGTGCCCGTTTATAAACTCCTCGGCGGGCTTTCCAACCCCAGAATCGCGCTGGCCTTCGTCATGTCCTCGGGCACGCCGGACGAGGTGACCGCCGAGGGCCGCGCCCTGGTCAAGGCCGGTTTCCGGGGTCTTAAGCTCAAGGTGGGCGCCAAGCCCATCGGCGAAGACCTGGAGATGCTGGGGGCGCTGCGGCAGGCGGTGGGCAAGGACATCAAAATCATCACCGATACCAACGGCAGCTGGCACTATCTGGAGGCGCTCCAGTTCCTCCGCGGGGCCGCTAAATATGACCTCTTCCTGGCCGAGCAGCCGGTGCCCTACTGGGACATCGACGGCATGGCCCGCCTGCGCCGCAAGGCGGACGTGCCCATCTTCGCCGACGAGGCCGCCGCCGAGCCGAGCGACCTCCTCAAGCTGTTGCAGCGCGACGCCGTGGACGGCTTTTTCCTCAAGGTGCCCAAGGCGGGCGGCATCCACAAGTCGCAGAAATGGGTCGCCATCGCCAAGGCGGCCGGCCTGGTGGTCATGTGCGGCTGCATGGTCGACTCCGGCCTGGGCGCCGCCGCCAGCGCCCACTTCCTGGCGGCTACCGAGTGGATGGGCAAAATCGAGCAGGAGGCCATCGGGCCCCTGAACCTCTACAACGTCCACGATACGGTGAGCCAGCCCCTCCCCGACGACCTGGCGGTGAACACCCTGCGCTACGAGGGCGGCTACCTCTACCCGCCCGACGGCCCCGGCCTGGGCGTGGAGCTCAACGAGGCGGCCGTGAAAAAGCTGGCCACCCCCGGCAAGAGCCCGACGGTCATCGGTAAGTAGAAGTGGTCTGATGGCGGGCCGTCCCGTCGGGGCGGTTTCCGTTTATCCGCCGGCGACCGAAGCTTCGCCGAAACCCCCTTCCCCCCGCGAGTGCGCCCGATACGGTTTCCCCCCATAGATTCACCCCAAGGAGTTAAACAATGAAGCTAACTAAAGCGAGAATGACCCAACTGCTCAAGACGGACAGGTTCCCACGCTCCGCCAAGTACGACCCCCGCTGGGTGCTGGAGGGCTGGATGGGCCCCAACGCCCTCTGGCTGACGGAATGGCTCGGCGAGGAGATGGAGCTCAAGCCCGGCATGCGCGTGCTGGACATGGGCTGCGGCAAGGCGCTCAGCTCCGTCTTCCTGGCCAAGGAATTCGGCGTGCAGGTCTGGGCCAACGACCTCTGGATAAGCGCTACCGAGAACTGGCAGCGTATCCGCGAGGCCGGCCTGGAAAACCAGGTCTACCCCATCTTCGCCGAGGCCCACGCCCTGCCCTACGCCGAGGGATTCTTCGACGCCATTGTCAGCATCGATTCCTACCAGTACTACGGCACCGACGACATCTACCTCAACTACTTCCAGAAGTTCGTCCGCCCCGGCGGGCAAATCGGCGTCGTCGTGGCCGGGCTGGCGCGCGACTTCGACGGCGACGTGCCGGAGCACCTCATCCACCGTCCCGACGGCGGCGCCTTCTGGCAGCCGGAGTGCTGGTGCTTTCACACCGCCGCCTGGTGGCGCAACCACTGGGCGCATACCGGTCTGGTCGACGTGGCGGTGGCCGACGTCATGCCCGACGGCGTCAACCTCTGGATAAAGTACGAGCGGGCCTGCGACGAGGCGGGAACGCTCATCTTCCCCTCCGAGGTGCCCGTACTCGAAGCCGACGGCGGCAAATACCTCGCCCTCGTCCGCATGGTCGCCCGCCGCCGCGTATCATCGGCGGCTTAGCCCGGTATTTTCTCGCTCCTTTACCCCTCAACCCCCCTTGACTATTGCCTGATATTAGTTTATAATGTTAACTATATAGTATATATACTGTCTTTTATGTATACTGTATAGTTTGTTTACCTTATCGCCCTGCGGGAGGTAGCTGGCCATGCCAAACGACATTCTGAGCCGGGTCGCCGTGGATTTACTGTCCGTACCGCCCCTCATTTTCCGTTTCCTGAGGCGCAAGCTCATCAAGACGGCCATGGACGACCTGGCCGCCGATATCCGCATGCCCCACTTTGAAATCATGGTGGTGCTCAAGGAGGAAGGCACGCTCCACGTGGCCCAAATCGGCGAGAAGCTGCAAATCGCCAAGGCCCAGATGACCCACCTCATCGACAAGCTGGTGGCGCTGGACCTGGTGCAGCGGGAAATGGACGAAACCGACCGGCGTACCCTTAACATCGCCCTCACCCAGAAGGGCCGTATCCTGCTGGAGGAGCACCAGGACTGCATGGTCAACGCGGTGAGGGAGAACATGGCGTCGCTCTCGCTGGGCGAGCTGGAGGCCCTATCGGACTCGCTGCGAACCCTGCGCGACACCCTTTTCAAGCTGCAATAATTTAACCAAAATATCTTAGCGATACACCGAGGAACCATGAAAAACCCCACGCTCGACCGGAACGTGCTCGACGACGACCATATCGGCCGGCTGCTGGCCAAGCTCACCCTGCCCGCCCTGCTGGGCATGTCCGTCACCACGCTCTATAACGTGGTGGATACCATCTTCATCGGCCACTACGTGGGCACGCTGGGTATTGCCGCCCTCTCGCTGGTATTTCCCATCCAGATGTTATCCATGGGCATCGGCCAGATGATGGGCATGGGCGGCGCCTCACTCATCTCCCGGCTCATCGGCGCCAAGAATATCCCCCGCGCGGAGCACGCCCTGGGCAACGCCTTCAGCGGCACGGTGCTGCTCTCGGTGGTGGTGACCGTCATCGGCCTCTCCCAGGCGGACTTCTGGCTGCGGCTGCTGGGCGCCTCCGACGCCGTGCTCCCTTACGCCCACGACTACATGACCGTCATCCTCTTCGGCATGATATTCCAGACCTTCGGGATGTCGATGAACATGCTAATCCGCGCCGAGGGCAACGCCCGCGTGCCGATGATAGGCATGATTATCGGCGCCGGCACCAACATTATCCTCGACGCCATCTTCATCATCCCGCTGGGCATGGGCGTCGCCGGGGCCGCCTGGGCCACCGTCATCGCCCAGATTATCGCCGCCATCTACTTTCTCAGCTATCACCTGAGGGGCCGCAGCTTCCTCAAGCTCCACTCGCGCAACCTTATCATCCGCTGGCAGATAATGAAGGACATCATGGCCATCGGCGTTTCGGCCCTGACGATGGTGCTGGCCGGCTCGATAGCTTCAATCTTCGTCAACCGCCTGCTCGTCCAGTACGGCGGCGACATGCACCTCTCCGCCTTCGGCGTACTGCACCGCCTCATGATGTTCGCCCTCATGCCGGGCATGGTGCTGGGGCAGGGACTCCAGCCGATACTGGGCTTCAACTACGGGGCGCGGCGCTACGACCGGGCGCTTCGGGGCATCCGCCTGACGATTATGGTGGCTACCACGATAAGCCTGGTGGCCTTCTTCGTGCTCTATTTCTCCCCGGAGCCGTTCCTGCGCATCTTCACCGACGACCCCGACCTCATCGCGATCAGCAGCTACGGCGCCAAGCGTATCTTCCTGGTGATGCCCATCATCGGCTTCCTCATGGTAGGCACCACCCTCTTCCAGGCCATCGGCAAGGTGGTGCAGGCCATCGTCACCTCGCTGTCCCGCTCGGCCATCTTTCTCCTCCCGTGCGTCCTCATCCTGCCGCGTTTCTGGGGCATCGACGGGGTGTGGTGGGCCTTCCCCATTACCGATGGCCTCACGTTTCTGCTGGTGATATCCCTGCTGATACCTCAGCTGCGGGACTTTTACCGCCGGAGCAAGCTGCCCCCGGAGGAGCCGGAGAAGTTCAACCTGCCCCAGCCGCCGGTGAGACTGGGGTAGGGGGGTAAAGGGGTGGAAAACTACGGCCTAAGCCGCTGATGATGCTGGGCGGCCCGCCTCCCGAAGTCTCGTACGGAGGGCAGGCCTGGGTGGGAATAGATAACACCGAACTATCCCTTAGCCAGTCCCTCGCGGCACTCGTTTTTGGCCGGGTCGGCCTGCCAGGCCGCGCAGCAGCCGGGCTTAACGGGGTGGATGGCGCAGGCGGCCAGGCCGGCCTCGAAGCGGAGGAAAGCGCAGGCCCCGCCGACGTGCCGGATGAGACGGTACTCGGTGTACCGCCAGCGGGGGTCGTCGTAGAGGCGGTCCCAGTCGTCGCGGGTGATGCCCAGGTAGGCGGTGATGCGGGCGATATCCGCCGGCCCCACGAAGGCCTGGTGGCGGGTGCAGCAGACCCCGCAGCGCCGGCAGGTCATGGCGGGCGGCGCCGGCTCGGTTTCCCCCGGTGATGCGGTAAGATTATCCATAATTACCAGATAAAAAATTTAGGGGAATCGCTGCTTGGGACTCCCCTAAATCTGTACGTTACGGTCTGATTACTTCTTTTTAGGTGGCTTGGCTGGCCCGGGTCTGGCCGAGACGGCCGGTTTAGCTGGACCTTTGTGTCCCATATCCGGAGTACCCTCCTTTGCTCTAGACGTTGTCGTATCGGAACAGGCTATTTGTCTCGGGCGCGATGGCACCAAGCCGCCTATATCTTCCCGGCCTTCCGGCCGCTAATTAACCTGCGCTAACTATAATTATACTACAAAGCCGCCCGGTGTAAATAGGCTTAAGTTCTAGGGGGCGGGGGCTTCAGGCGGGGAAATACCGTTTGAGGAGGGCGGCGGCGGCCTCCGGGGGGATGAAGCGCTCCTCGGAGACCACCACGACGATGCCGTAGACATCGTAGGGGTCGCGGTGGAACTCCACCGGGGAGACCGCCGCAGCGAGCGCGCCGGAGCTATCGCGGCGGCTTTATCTCCCGCTCGAACTCGATGGGGCTGGACCCGGCTGATTTCATCGGGGCTATTTCACGATGGCGCTGATTTGCTTGAACTTATCGCCCTGGGCCGCCCGCAGCAGCTCGAAGAGGGCCATCTCCACCGTCGTCGGGGGGATACCGGCCTCCCCCAGGCGGTAGAGGGTAACCAGCTGGTTTTTGGAGTTGCGGGAGGCGACGCCATCGGCGACGACCTGCACGGCGTAGCCGATGTGGGCCAGGGCGCAGGCCGTCTGGTAGACGCAGATGTGCGCCTCGATGCCGGCCAGGAGCACCTGCTTGCGCCGGAGCGCGCGGAGCGCCCTCACGAAACCCGCCTCGTCGCAGCAGGAAAAGCTCGTCTTTTCCACCGGCTTCAGGTCCGGCAGGAGCTCTTTTATCTCCGGCAGGGTCGGCCCCAGGCCCTGGGGGTACTGCTCGGTGACGATGATGGGAATCTCCAGCACCAGCGCCCCCCGGATGAGCTTGAGGACGTTACCCAGGAGCTTCTCTTTTTCGGGCATGGCGGGAAAAAGCCGCTCCTGAAAATCGACGAGCACCAGAACGGTATTGGCAGCGGCAAATCGCGGCAGGATGTTCATCGGGGCACCTCAAACAGCACGACTTAGGCCGGCCGGACGCCCGGCCAGCCTCAACAGTATAGCCACGGCCGAGGCTGCCTGTCAAAAACCCGGGCTGTCGCCTCCGACGGCGGCACTTCCCATATTGACGAATGCCGCCGAATCGGCTAAAATGGCTTCTCGCGATAAATCGTCGCGGCTGACCACAACCACTAGGAGGTGAGAAGGATGTTCCACACTCAGCACTATATCTTGCTAGGCATCATGGTAATCTGCGGTGCGGCCGTTATCGGCAGCTACATCCACGGATTCAAAACCCATCCCGGCTCAGCCGATACCCTCTGGGGAGGTGTTACCGGGGCCCTGCGGACGTTCAATTTCTTTACCATGATTCTGGCGGCCCTGGGCTTTTTTGCCTTTGCCTACTGGCTTTTCTTCCGCGTTGACCCGGGCCAAATAAGGGTGCTCGGCGGGGTGGGCTTCTGGATTTTCCATGTCATTTTCCTCGTCATCCTCATCCCTTCGGCGATATGGATGCCACTCTCCTTCGCCTACCTTACCCAGCCGGGCAACGGACTGTGGCTCGCGATTCGCCTGGTGCTGGTACTGGTGGGCGTGAGCGCGCTGGCGCTGCTGGCGGCGATACTTACCGTCAGCCCCCGCGAGACGGGAATAGCCTACTGGTTTGCCGTCAGCGGGGCAGTCTTCTTCTGCCTGCAAACGGCCGGGCTGGATATGCTCGTCTGGCCGGCCCTTTTTCGCGCCTGATTCGGGGCGATATCTCCGGTCTGGCCTCCCGGCTCAACTGCCCTGGCGCAGCGCCACCAGCAGTACCCCCGGGCCCCCGTGCACGCCGAGCCCGGCGCCGAGTTCCAGCGTCTCAATTTTTTCCTCGGGGAAGAGGGCGGCCAAGCGCTTTTTCAATATCTCGGCGCGCTCGGGGATGGCGCTGTGTACAATAACCAGCTCGGTGATATCCTTCTGGCCGGCCACGAACCGACAGATTTTATCCATCCCCCGGTTAAGGCTACGTACCAGACCGGCACGGATAATCTCGCCATCCCGGAAGGTCAAAAGCGGCATGACTTTAAGGAAACTGGCCGCCATCACAATGGCCCGGTTTACCCGCCCGCCGCGGGCCAGGTATTTCATCGTCTCGAAGACGCCGTACATCCGCACCTGGCTTATCGCCCGGCGGGTCTCCGCCAGGATAGTCTCCATGTCTTTACCGGCCCGGGCCAGGCGAGCGGCGGCCATCGCCACCAGAGCCAGCCCGCCGGAGTTGAACTTGGAATCGATAACCTCTATCCGGCAGCGGCTCACCAGCATCTTACGGGCGATATTGGCCGAGTTACAGGTGCCGCTTATCCTGGAAGAAATATGGATGGAGACGATGCCCTCGGCGGTATGGCAGTATTCCCCGTAGATCTTCTTGAAATCCTCAGGGGTAGGCTGGGAGGTGGCCGGATGAACGGGGGAAACCTTCAGCCGATGGTAAAACTCCTCCCGGTCGATGTCTTCCCCATCCCGGTAGATGCTATTACCAAAGCGCACGTATATCGGCACAATCCGGATGCCCAGCTCGCCGGCCATCTCCCGCGGGATATCGCAGGTGCTGTCGGTGACTACCTGCACGCTCATGCTGCCCCCGCTCTAAACGGGCCGCAGCGTCCCGGCGAAGACCTGCCAGGCCAGCAGCGACTTGGCGACGAGCGAGAGCAGGATATAGACCCTCTCCCCGAAGAGGTAGTCCCGCCAGGGGCCCACTTTCTTATACTGCAGCACCATGTTGAGGGCGAAGCTGAAGAAGAAGACGAACAGCGTGGGCAGGATGACGTAGACGAAGCCGGGCACGCCCTCGCCGGCCTGGGACAGCGAGCCGAAGAAGTAGATGGCGATGGCTACCCAGGGAGCGGCGCCGGCGATGCAGCCGACGACGTAGCCCGTCCAGTTGGTCTTCTTGGTGGTCTGGTTGTGCACCTCCATGATGAGGCCGCAGAGGTTCATCACCCCCGTCAGCACGAAGGCCATGATGAGGGCGGCCAGGTCGTAGACGCCGCAGAGCATCCCGATGAGGACAATCATCAGCGAGGCGGAGAGGGCGTACTCGTACCAGCGGGCGTAGTTAATGCCCTTTTTGAGGTTATTCACGTACCAGCCGAAGACGCCCGGCGAGGCGACGGTGAAATGGGCCACCGCCGAAAGGAGCAGGAAAACGGCCACCATGATGCCGAAGGGCAGGTTGACCAGGGTCTCCGTGGCCGGCCAGAGCTTGCCCAAAGCCGGGTCGTAGGTCAGGAAAGAGGTGGTGATGGGGAGCTTGAAGTCGGTGGAGAGCAGGATGATGACGACGGCCTGGGCCAGGTGGAGACAACCCATGAAGACATTGTAGACGCGCAGGCGGTTGAACCTGGACTCGTAGCTCATATACGCCTCCTTTTCCCGGTGATAACAGGTATTTTTAAGTCCAGTCTAGGACAAAAAGTGCCGGCCGTCAATATATCCGGCTAAAACCGGCGCCGCTGTCACCAATCCGCAATGCGGGGGGCTCAGGGAATAGCGGTTACGCAAAAAGGCAATCAACGCCTCGCCAGGCGTAAAATATTTACGACAAACCTATTGCTATTTGGCAAAGTCCGGTATATAATAGGCTCTGGTGGTTTTCAGTCTAGGTTATCGCACATGCCAGTAAAGTACTTTATCCCGACCCAGTTACGGATGACCTTAGCTCTGACCAACTAAAGTGAGAAAGGAGGTCATCCGTTGAGTTTCGAGGACAAGACTCTCCAGTGTGCCGACTGCGGGGCGACTTTTACCTTCAGTGCCGAGGAGCAGGAGTTCTTCCAATCCAAGGGCTACACCAACGAGCCCAAGCGGTGCCCGGCCTGTCGTCAGGCGAGGAAGACCGAGCGCTACGGCACCTCCGGGGGCTACCGCCCCCGCGAGATGTTCCCCGCCGTCTGCGCCGAGTGCGGCAAGGATACCGAAGTCCCCTTTGAGCCCCGGGAAGGCCGCCCGGTCTACTGCAGCGAGTGCTTCTCTAAAATCCGCACCAACCGCTGAGCACCCGGATTACCAGACCAATAACAAACAGGCCGGGGATTAATCCCCGGCCTGCCCTTTTTTAGCGGCGACCGTCCCCTACTTACCGTAAAGGTAGAGGGGCGCGGCGTCGGTGATGAGGCGCGTCTGGCGGGCTAAAGCCTCACGCACGTAGCGGGGCAGGGCGAACATGCCCCGGTGGGTGATGCCGTCGTAAAAGCGCAGGCCGGATATCCCCCGCGCCGCGATTCTTTTATCCACTTCCTCGGCGGTGAGCGCCGCCGGGTCGAGCTGGCGCGAGGCCAGGCAGAAGCCCCACGGTCCGCCGAAACAGGGCATGTGGGTGGCGCAGGCGGCGACAACGGGGAAAACGCTCTTGAGCGTGTGGTGGACGGCGGTCAGGTTGAGTAGTTCGGTCAGCGCGGCCGCCCCCGCCTGCACGGCGATGATGCCGTCGGGGGCGAGCCGGTCGCTTACCAGCCGGTAAAATTCCTGCGTGAAGAGTAAATAGGCCGGCCCCGCCTCGATGGGGTCGGGCAAATCAATAATAATAACGTCGTACGCCTCGGACGATTCGGCCAGAAACTGGCGCGCGTCGGCGTGGTGCAGCTCGGTGCGGCTGTCCTCAAAGGCGCCGGCGCTGTGCTCGGGCAGGTAGCGGCGGCAGAGGGCGGTCACCTCGGCGTCGATATCCACCATCACCGCCCGCTCCACCGTGGCGTGGCGCAGCACTTCCCGTAGCGTGGCGCCCTCCCCCCCGCCGGCGATAAAGACGCGCCGCGGCGCGGGGTGGGTAATCATGGCCGGCTGCACCAAGGCCTCGTGGTAGATGAACTCGTCGGCGTCGGTGGACTGTATCTTGCCGTCCAGCACCAGGCACCGGCCGAAGTTGCGGCTGCGGGCAATCTGGTAGGCCTGGTAAGGCGTGCGTCCGGATACCAGCACCTCGTCGAGGCGGTGCCGCTGCACCAGGCTGTCGCTTACTTTATCTTCCAGCCATTTATCAGGGTCGCTGTCCATAACTCACCCGCCCTCAGGCGGTAACCAGAAGCCCCCGCTGTATCTCCGTCAGCGACGGGTTCCGGCACCCGAGCCTGGCGATGAGGGTCTGGGCGGCCACCTCGGGGCGGACGGCCGTGCCGCAGGTGAAGATGTCGGCGGCGGCGTAGCCGTACTCCGGCCAGGTGTGGATGGAGAGGTGGCTTTCGGCGATGACCACCACGCCGCTGACCCCCTGCGGGCTGAAGCGGTGAAAGGACTCGCCCAGGACGACGGCGCCGCAGTCAACGGCGGCGCTCACCATGACCTCCCGCAGCAAGCTCAGGTCGTTCAGTGCCTCCTTGTCGCAGTCGTGCAGTTCTACCAGTAAATGTCTACCTAGCGCATTCAATCACCTGCCCCCCTTTATGGATTTTCAAGGCAACGAGCCAGATTTTATACCATCCGCCCACCCGTTGCAACCGCGCCCCAAATAAAAAGTCCCCGAGCTTGGTTGCCACCCCAGGAACCTTCCCGTCCCCCTTGAGGGAGGGCCGGGAAAAAACGGCCGGCCGCGGCCGATGCTTATGCCCGCTTGCGGATAATAGCTCCTTCCCTTCAGGCCAGCGCCGGTAGATTCAGGTGCTGCGCCACCAGGGCGGCCAGCCTCTTGAGCTTGGGCTCCTGCCGGCAGCGGGCCTGAGCCAGGGCCGCCTCGATGCCGTCGACGATGGCCGCGGTGGGCCGGTCGGTGGCGATGACGGGTATGGCCCGGGCCTCGGCCTTCTGGAGGACGTTATAGAAAGGCGGCTCGGCGCTGCTGCCGCTGAGGACGAGGCAACGCGTCGGCGTTTCCAAGGCGGCCAGCTGCATGTCGGGGCGGTCGGCCCGGACGATGGCGGCCTTGGCCGGCTTGCGGGCGAAGTAGTCCCGGCCGGAGTCCACCACCATCGCCCCCAGCATGTAGTTTTCCACCAGGTCGGCGGCCTTCTCGGCGTTGTTGAGCAGCTTGCCCCCGACGATTTCGGCCAGCTCGCCGACGGAGACGGCCAGCAGGGCGCGGTCTTCGGGGACGACCCCCAGCACCTTGATGCCCACCGCCCCGAACGACTCGGCGGCGTGCTCCAGCTGGCTTACCGGGACTTTGTTGATAACCACGCCCAGCAGGGCCGGGCCGAAGCCCCGGTAGACCTCGGTGTACTGGCTCTTGCGGCCGGAGTAGACCTCGACGGCGATGACCCTGGCCTGGCTTTTTTGGGCGGCGGCGTAGGCGTCCCGCGTCAGGGGGTCGTCCGCCTTGGGCCCGAGGCGGCCTTCGGCCAGGACGATGTCCCCCTCCCCGCCAGCCCCCAGGACTTCCCGCATGAAGGCGGCGTCGCCGTCGCTGCCGGATGGCAGATAGCCCACCTTCCTGCCTTCGTTCGTCAGGTTGCGGGCCAGACCGGCGCCGATGGCCGTCTTGCCCGTCCCCGCCGCTACCGAGACGATGTAAAGTACGCCCAAAACTTCACCCCCGGCTGAATTTATAGGACTGAAACAGACCAATCTATTATAATCCTTTAAGACTGTTTCGTAAAGGGGTATAATAGGGCAGCAACGCCCAGCGGCGACTCAAGGACGCGAGGGAGATTCCCGATGCGGGACAAGCTTTCCATCATCGTGCCCACCTATAACGAGCGGGATAACGTCGTCCCCCTCGTCGAGAGGATTGCCGCCGCCCTCGCCGGCCGGGACTACGAGATAGTGCTGGTGGACGACAACAGCACCGACGGTACCATCGCCGCCGCCGAGGCGCTGGCCTCCGAGCACCCGGTGCGCGTCCTCGTCCGCCGCGACGAGAAAGGGCTGGCCACGGCGGTACTGCACGGGCTGGCCCACGCCGAGGGGCAGGTCGTCGGCGTCATGGACGCCGACCTGCAGCACCCACCGGAGGTGCTGCCCGAACTGGCTACGGCCATCGCGGCCGGGGCCGACCTGGCGGTGGCCAGCCGCTACGTCCCGGGCGGGGGCTGCCCGCAGTGGGGGCTGATACGGCGCATCATCTCCAAGGTGGCCATCAAGATTGCCCACCTGCTGCTGCCGGCGTCGCGGCGGGTGAAAGACCCCATGAGCGGCTTCTTCATGTTCCGGCGCGACAGGCTGGGCGACGCCAAGCTCAAACCCATCGGCTATAAAATCCTCCTGGAGATTATGTTAACCGGAGATTTCAAGGACGTCCGCGAGGTGCCCTTTATCTTCGAAGACCGCAGCGCCGGGGCCTCCAAGCTGCGGGCGAGCACCCAGCTGGAGTACCTGCGCCACATCCTGAGCCTGATGCATCGCACCGGCGAGCTGGCCATGTTTATAAAGTTTGTCGCCGTGGGCATCAGCGGCATCGCCGTTAATCAGGGTTTCCTCTGGCTGCTGACGGAATACGGCGGCGTGAAATATTACCTATCGGCGATTGTCGGCATCGAGGCGTCCATCATCACCAATTTCATCCTCAACGATTTCTTCACCTTCGCCCGGCAGCGCGCCGGCAAGTCCTTCCTGGGGCGCCTCCTCAAGTTCAATCTTATCTGCCTCACCGGCGCCGGTATTCAGTACGCCCTGCTCCGGCTGTTTACCGATGTCGCCGGGGTATACTACCTGGTCTCCAACATCATCGGCATCGTGGTGGCCTTTATCTGGAACTACTTCATTAACCGGCACTGGACATGGAGATAAAAGAGAAACTACGGCGCTTTTACCGCTGGGAGTATTTCTGGCTGGCGCTCATCGCGGCGGCGACGCTGGCGATGCACCTGGGCATTATCACCAACCCATCCGACCTCATCCTGGACGAGCAGCATTACATCAATGATGCCCGGAGTATCATCGTCAGCAACGAAACGACGCGCTCCGAGCATCCGCCGCTGGCCAAGCTCTTTTTTGTAGCCGGAGAGTATATCTTCAACGGGTTTAAGTCGCCCGAGGAGGATACCGGCACAACGTTACAGCACCCCATTACCAGTGCCGGCACCGAAATCTATGTGAGTGATGCCTCGGTATTCAGCGCCAAAACGACCATAAGAATCGGTACGGAAAACATGTATATCGAGAGTATCGATACATCGCTGGATAAACTCACCGTCAAGCGCAGTTTCGGCACTTCTTCTACCAGCCACGACACACAACAAACGATTTACGTGTTCGACGATAACCCCTGGGGCTGGCGGATTTTCTCCATCCTCTTCGGCACCGCCGGCATCGTCCTCTTTTATCTCATCTGCCGCAAGCTGGACATGTCGCGGCGGGCGGCGTCCATCGCCGTTTTCCTGCTCGCCCTGGAGAACATCACCTTCCTCCAGGCCAGCGTGGCCATGCTGGACGTCTTTTACGTCACCATCATGCTGGCGGCCTTCCTGCTCTACCTCCAGCGGCGCTACATCGCCTCCGGCATGGCCATCGGCCTGAGCGCCCTGGCCAAGCTCAGCGGGGCCCTGTCCGGGCCAGTAGTGGGCATCCACTGGCTGCTCACCAGGGGGTGGCGTGATAACAAGTGGTTCCTCATCACCATCTTCTTCGCCATCGTCGCCTTTATCTATTTCATGATTATCTTCGACCTGGCCATCGCGCGCAGCTTCGACGGGCTCGTCGACCCCATCACGCGCGTCAAGACGATGCTCACCCAGAGCAGCTCGCTGACCTACGCCTACGTCGACCACCCCTCCAAGAGCTACCCCTGGGAGTGGATTTATCTCTACAAGCCGATGGCCTACTGGATAATGCCCCACTACACCGCCGCCATCAGCTTTACCATCTGGGCCTTCATCGTCCCCTCCTTCGGCTACATGGTCTACCGCACCATCAAGGGGAGCAATGCCGCCAAATTCGGGGTGGCCTGGTTCGCCGGCACCTACCTGCTCTGGATGGTGGCCGTCCTCATCACCGACCGGGTGAGCTACGTCTTCTATTTCTACCCGACGGTGGGGGCCGTCTGTATCGGGCTGGCGCTGGGGCTGGAGCGCCTGCTGCGGCTCTTCGACGAGCGGTCTCGCGGCAAGCTCAAGTGGACGGCGCTTACTATCGTCGTCGTCATCCTGGCGGCGCACCTGCTCTCTTTTATCATCCTCTCGCCGCTGGTGCCGGTGGACTTCGCCAAACTGGTAGGGATAACCGGCTGATACCGGGGGACTTTTGCCCCCCCGCCACTTTGCTTGACTTAAGCCCGGTGTTATAATTACGGTAGGTCGGGGGGGCCAGCGATGCGTGAGGCTGTGCTTTACGAAAAACTGCCGGGCTCCAGGGTAAGGTGCCGTACCTGCCAGTGGCGCTGCCGCATCAATCCGGGCCGCTACGGCGTCTGCGGCATGTACCAGAACCAGGACGGCACTCTCTATAACCTCAACTACGGGCGGGTCTCGTCCCTGGCCGCCGACCCCATCGAGAAGAAGCCCCTCTTCCACTTTTACCCCGGCACGCTCTGTTTCTCGCTGGGGACGCTGGGCTGCAACTTCCACTGCCAGCACTGCCAGAACTGGGAAATCTCCACCGCCGACGGCAGCGCCCTGGCTCATGGCTGCCGCGAGCTCAGCCCGGCGCAATCGGTGGCGCTGGCCCAGAAATACGACTGCCGGGGCATGGCCTGGACTTACAACGAGCCGGTCATCTGGCTGGAGCACACCCTGGAATCGGCCCAGCTCGCCAGAGAGGCCGGCCTCTACACCGTTTACGTCACCAACGGCTACGCCACCCCGGAGGCGCTGGACGCCATCGGGCCGTACCTGGACGCCTGGCGGGTGGACATCAAGGGCTTCTCCGACAAATTTTATAAAGAGCTGGCCGGCATCCCCCACTGGCGCGAGATACTGGACGTTACCAAGCGCGCTAAAGACAAGTGGGACATGCACGTGGAGGTGGTCACCAACATCATCCCCACGATGAACGACGACGACGAGCAGCTTGGCGGCATCGCTAACTGGATACGCGATAACCTGGGCGAGCTGACCCCCTGGCACGTCACCCGTTTCCATCCCCACCATCACCTCACCCACCTGCCGCCCACGCCGCTGGAAACCATCGAGCGGGCCGCTGCCATCGGGGAGACGGCGGGGCTCAAGTTCGTCTACGCCGGCAACGTCCCCGGCCACCAGAGCGAGAGCACCCGCTGCCCGGCCTGCGGTAAGGTCGTCGTGAGCCGGGTCGGCTACCAGACGGACACCGGCGGGCTTAACGGCTCCAGATGCCGGTCGTGCGGGGCGGAGCTCAATTTCCGCCCCGGGGAGGGGTAAGATGATTAGAAACCCGTACGCCGCCGGGCGGTACTACCCCGGCACGGCGACCGAACTCCGCGACATGGTGGCGACGTTCGTCGACGAAGGCGCGGCCAAGGAAGACGCCGTCGGCGCGCTGGTGCCCCACGCCGGCTACCCTTATTCCGGGGCGGTGGCCGGGGCGGTCGTCTCGCGCCTCAAGTTCAAGGAGACCTTCGTCATCATCGGCCCCAGCCACAGCGGCCTGGGCAAGCCCTTCTCGGTCATGGCCGAAGGGACGTGGCGCACGCCCCTGGGCGACGTCAAAATAGACAGCGAGCTGGCCCGTGGGATTATCGCCGCCTCCGAATACGCCGAGGCCGACGAGGCCGCCCACCGCCAGGAGCACGCCGTGGAGGTGCAGCTGCCCTTTTTGCAGTACTTCCAGCCGGATATTAAAATCGTCCCCATCATCCTGGCCCACGCCCCCGCCAGCGCCTACCAGGAGGTCGGGCGGGCCATCGCCCAGGCCATGCAGGAATTAAAACGCGAGGCGGTCATTATCGCCAGCGGCGACATGACCCACTACGAGCCGCAGGCCGTCGCCGAAAAAAAGGATAAGGCCGCTATCGCGGCCATGCTCGCCCTGGACGCCGACGAGCTGACCCGCCGCTACGAGGCGCTGAATATCTCCATGTGCGCCCACGGGCCGGTGGTCGCCCTGATTACCGCCGCTAAGGAACTGGGGGCGACCGGCGCCGAGCTGGTCAAGTACCAGACCAGCGGCGACACCACCGGCGACTACGACGCCGTCGTCGGCTACGCCGGGGTCATTTTCAAAGCGGCGCGCCACCCCCTGGTG
>Ga0307445_10000729_pt1 | contig 18225 bp, 19 predicted proteins | sample SalMarSW160330MG_FD_202147 | JGI IMG/M metagenome (GOLD analysis project Ga0307445, IMG submission 202147) | Salt marsh sediment microbial communities from the Plum Island Ecosystem LTER, Massachusetts, United States - SW1603-30 | ecosystem: Environmental > Aquatic > Marine > Intertidal zone >...
CCCAGGGCCATCCCCCCATAATAAACGATAAAACTGACTTTTTTCTTCTGCGGTGGATCATCCTGTGTAGGCTCTTCTCATCCTCTTGTTTTTCTTTTCACTTTGGCTTTCGAAAATTGAGGGTATAAATCCACCAGTTGCCGAGACATTCCTCCAGATCAAACCCCGCCTCTTCTGCCCAGCGGATGGTTGTTCGGGCCAAAGGATAGTCAGGGTCCAGGAATTCTTCCGTGATGGAGAGCACTCCACCCGGCTTGAGCACGCGCCGGAGCTCTTGCAGCGCCCGTTTTCGATCAGGTATCTCTGGCAAGACGGTTACGAGAAAGGCACGGTCGATGCTCCCCGTATCAACCGGCACGTGAAAGGCATCGGCACGATAGGTTTCGACATTGTTCTGCTTCGCTTCACGGACCTTTCGTTCCACAACGGCGATCATTTTGGGCTGGATGTCCACAGCCAACAGTCTCCCTCCTGGATTCGTCCGGCGCGCCGCCTCTATGGTAAAGGCACCTGGGCCCGGTCCTAGTTCCAATACTTTTTCTCCGGGGCGGATGCCTACGCGATCGAGGACCGGACGCATGTACCAGCGGCGGATGGGATTGTTTACGATCCAGCTCAAGGAGGCGGGACACGGTCCTCTCACCCCAAGTTTTGAGATCAGTCGGACTATCACGAGCCAGAAGAAAAGGAGCCCGACGCATCCGATTATGGCGACCCATAACGCTCCGGCCATATCCATATTTCACCATTATCCCAACCCGAGGAACATCCCACCCTGGTAGATGATAAAGGCCAAGAACCAGGCCAGGACAAGGCCGTAGCCGACCGAAAAACCCGTCCATCCCCAGGACCCTGTTTCCCGGCGGATGGCCGCCACGGTGGCCAGACAGGGTGTGTAGACCAAGACAAAGATCATAAAGGCATAGCCGATCAGGGGTGTCATGGCATGCTGGATGGCCGCACGGAGGCCTTCACTTTCTTCCTCTTGTTCTCTGCCGACCTGATAGAGGACTCCGAAAGTGCTCACCACGATCTCCTTGGCCACGAAACCGGTGAGCAGGGCTATACCCGCCCTCCAGTCAAAGCCCAGGGGGCGCAGGACCGGGGCAATGACCTTCCCCAGCCTCCCGAGGAGGCTCTTCTCCTGAAATTCCCTCTCCCTGAGGATCTCCACCTCGGCGACCTTTTGATCCATCTCCTCGGCGAGCACCTCGACCCTGTTTGCGTCTGCCCTTTGGATCACCGCTGCGTACTCCTCTTGGATACGGCTTTTTTGTGCTTCGTAATCCCCGGCATAGTCCACGTTCTGGGGGAAGGAGCTGAGGGCCCACACGATGATCGATCCGATGAGGATTACGCCCCCCATCTTTTTTATAAAGATGGAACCACGCTCCCACATGTGGATTACGGTCCCCTTAAAAGTCGGCATGCGATAGGGGGGAAGCTCTAAAACAAAAGGTGCGATCTCCCCTTTGAAGAGGGTCCGCTTGAAGATCTGGCCCATCAAGATGGCCATGGCGATGCCGATGATATAGAGAGAGAAAATGACGTTGCCTGCCCGCGCCCCAAAGAGTGCCCCGGCGATGAGCGCGTAGATAGGAAGCCTGCCGCTGCAGCTGATCAACGGATTGATTAAGATGGTAAGAATCCTGTCCCTCCTGCTCTCCAATACGCGGGTCGCCATAATGGCCGGTACGTTGCACCCGAATCCCATGATCATAGGGATGAAGGATTTTCCGTGCAGCCCCAGGGTGTGCATGACCTTGTCCATGATAAAGGCGGCCCTGGCCATGTAGCCCGTGTCTTCAAAGAGGGCTATGCAGAAAAAGAGAATGAAAATATTGGGGAGAAACACGGCCACGCCGCCCACGCCGCTGATGATCCCGTCGACAACAAGACCCTTGAGGAGTCCTTCTCCCATCAATCCACCGACGAACTGAGCAAGGAGTCCCACCCCCGCATCGATCCATGCCATGGGGTAGCTTCCCAGGTTGAAGGTGAGCTGGAACATGGCCCAAATAAAGAAGAAGAAGATCGGAAGTCCGAACAGGCGATTGGTCAGGACCGTATCAACCCGGTCGGAGACATACCGTCTGTCCGTGCGGGTGTGCCGCAGGGTCTCCCTCAGGGCGCCATGGATGAAGCCGTAGCGACGATCGGCTATGAGGGTTTCAGGATCGTCACCGAGAATCTGTTGTAACCGACTCTTGCTTTGTTCTAGCTGCCCCAGGATGGTCTTCTTCCGAGGTTTCTTTTCGATCTCCTTGATGACTTCTTCGTCGTTTTCCAGGAGCTTGGTCGCCATCCAACGGGCATGATGTTTATGTGCCAATGAAGGAGCGGGTTGGATCAACCCTTGCAGCTTTGCAATCTCCTCTTCCAGCTCTCGACCGTAATCGATATGGATGTGCCGGGCAACTGATTCTTTGTCCTCCGTCACCCTGACGATGGCCTCCAACAACTCCGTGGTCCCTTGATTCTTCGTGCCCACTGTTGGGACAATGGGTACCCCCATGAGGATGGCAAGCTGCTCATGATCGATGATCTGTCCTCTAGATCGGGCCAGATCCACCATGTTGAGGGCAAAGACCAGTTTGACCCCGAGATCGATCAACTGCGAGGCCAGATAGAGATTGCGTTCCAGGTTTGAGGCGTCGATCACGTCGACCACGAGATCGGGTTTTTCCTCGAGGATATAGTTGCGCGCGATGATCTCCTCCTGGGAGTATGCGGTCAGGCTGTAGGTCCCGGGGAGGTCGACCACCCGGATGGTATAGTTGTTATAGGTAGCAGTCCCCTCTTTTTTCTCGACGGTGACACCGGGCCAGTTCCCCACCTTTTGATGGGCACCGGTCAGGTTGTTGAAGATGGTCGTCTTGCCGGAATTGGGGTTGCCCGCAAGGGCGATGGTGATTTTTTTGGGCATTAATCCTCTCTCTGCCCTTCCTCTGATTCGCGCACCATTATCTTTTCGGCCTCGGTGTGTCTCAGGCTGACGTGATACCCCTTGAGGATATATTCAATGGGGTCCTTGAGGGGGGCATATTTTTCCACCATGATCTCCGTCCCCGGGACAAACCCCATCTCCATGAGCCGCTGCCTGAATCTGCCCGTTCCTGTGATCCGTTCGATGATGCCCCGGTCTCCGGTCCTCAGCTCATTCAACTTTCGCGCAGTCATCATTCTTTCCTTATTTCTGATGTTGCGGGGTTGTTGTCACTAAGATCTTTTTGGCCATTGCGGCTCCCAGGGCGATTCGGGTTTCCTGGGAGGCCACAATCAGCGGCCCTGGGCCGCTGCTCTTGATCACTTCCACATCGGCACCCCGCCTGAGCCCCATGCTCGTGAGCCGCCGTTCCATCCCCCTGTGGCCCCGGAAGCCCACAATGCGCACCTGTTCACCCGGGGAGGCCATGATAAGGGGCATGACGTCCTTGCGTTTCCTCAGGCAGTTGGAGCAGAGCCCATAGATCTCCATGCGGTGCTGGAGATCGTGAAATCCCATGCGACGGGCCGTCTCTGCCTGCAAGGCCTCGAGTTCCGGATTGTAGAACTCGAGGATGGAACCGCACCGGACACAGATCAGGTGATCGTGGTGTTTGCCCAGGTGATGATGTTCATATTGTGTCGCCTGATCGGAAAAGTGTTTTTCTTGGGCAAAGCCGTATTGGGCAAAGAGCTTCAAATTTTCGGCAACAAAATCCTCCGCCACGGAGATCCCCTTTTCTTTCAGGATACCTGTCAACTCCGAAGCAGTCAGGTGGTTTTCGGTACCGAGAAACGTTGCAAGGATCGTTAGTCTCTCATTGATCCGGTCGAGTCCTTCATCCTCGAAGATGACCTTGAACTGCTGATAGATGTCCCTGTGGTCTTTCGCAAGTCTTCTGCCTCGCATTCGTGCTCTCATTGTCTTGTGCCTATTTAATTATCCAGCCCTTCTTGAAACCCGACGGTAGGGCGTTCTGCAGCGGTGAGCTCACCCCGCTTCACCTTTTCAATGGCAGCGCTGACTGTTCCGGATGCGACAGTATAGACGTCCATGCCGGCTCCCGTGAGGGTAACGAGTGCGTTGTGCCCGATATTCTTGACGACAAGCGCATCGATATCCTTGGTAATGAGCATTTGGCATGCTCGGATGCCGGCAGCATTTTTTTCTTTCTGTCCAGGATTTTCAATCGTCTCCGTTGTCATCGATGTTGTATCTAATACCAGAAAGTACGGACAACGCCCGAAACGATCGTCAACGCGCGATGATATAGTCTTTCCCTTGGATGCAATGGCGATTTTCATCGTCTGGTATTCCCCCTTTGGTTATGAGGGTTTTTGCTTGGCATGCTCATATCCATTGTCTGATGCTTTTTTAATGCTTTACGTGATGAGTTCCTGACAGTGCGTGCTTCCTGTTCCTGCGCGCACTGTGAGCAATACCCTAAAAGTTCAAAGCGATGGGATGTTATAGCAAAGTCGTATTTTTTCCCGATGCGGCTCTGAATGACCCCGATTTCATCATCTGCAAACTCAACGATCCTGCCGCAGCTCACGCATCGGAGGTGACAGTGTTGTTTTTGGCCATAGATGTGTTCATAGTGGAGATGCCCGTTCTCGAAATAGACCTCCTTAATCAATCCGCTGTCGATGAGGAGCGGGATGGTCCTGTAGAGGGAGGCCTTGGAGATCCGCTTCTTCTTGTTCCTCAACCTCAGGAAGAGCTCATCCACATCGAAGTGATCGTGGATCGAGAAGATCTCATCGATAATCGTCTCCCGTTCCGGCGTGTTGCGGAGCCCCTTTTCCTTGATGTATTCGCGAAACTTTTTGATGGCATCCATGATGAGGCTATTATTATTGAGATTCATTATCAATAATACCCCCTTGATCCGGATCTGTCAAGTTCTTTTTTGCTGCTCAGCGGGGGGAGGTGACGTTTTGGTGATTTCAGGGAAGTAGGGTAGTGGGATTGCGAGGGAGAATACTATCAAAATAAGGTTGACAGGGGTGATGAATATATGGTAAAGACAGAATCACGAGGGTCACATGGATTGCAGAAGCCTTTATTACTACTACTATTACTACTATAGGGACGAAGAAAGGAGTCCATGGGCCTCTCTGCATCAATGATCTAACACGAAAAGGGTTTATTAGGGGCCGATGGGCACTCAGTCCATCGGCCCTTTTTTTATTTACTAATATGGAGGTGTCAGATGAAGAAAAAGACACAATTTGAACCGGCACAGCGGCTCAAGGAACTTCCCCCCTATGTCTTTGCCGAGATCGAGGCGAAGAAACAGGAGCTTGAGGCCAAAGGGGTAGCGATCATCGACCTGGGCAGGGGCGACCCCGATCTTCCCACCCCTCCCCATATCGTCCAACGGCTCAAGGAGGCATTGAAGGCCCCGGATTTCAACCGCTATCCTTCGTACGTCGGGATTACGGAGTTCCGCCGGGCAGCGGCCCGTTGGTATCATAGGAGATTCGGTGTATCTCTCGATCCGGAGACCGAGATCATCTCCCTCATCGGTTCCAAGGAGGGCGTGTCGCATGCCCCCATGGCCTATGTCGATCAGGGGGACATCGCCCTGTTCCCCGATCCCTGTTTCCCCATCTTCTATACCTCGATCCTCTTTGCCAAGGCCAGGCCGTATCCCATGCCGCTGTTGGAGGAAAATGCATACCTCCCAGACCTGGGTAAGATCCCCAAGGAGGTGGCCGAGGGTGCCAAGCTGATCTCCCTCAATTATCCCCATAACCCTACCACAGGAGTGGCTACGCATGATTTTTTCCGCGAGGTGGTTCGTTTCGCCAAGCAGTACCACCTTGTGGTGCTCCATGACCTGGCCTACTCGGAGATATATTTTGACGGCCACTATTGCCCCAGTATCCTCGAGGTGGACGGTGCCAAAGATGTGGCGGTTGAGTTTCACTCCCTCTCCAAGACTTACAATATGGCCGGCTGGCGCATCGGCTTTGCCGTGGGCAATGCGGAACTGGTGGGATATCTGACCTTGGTGAAGACCAACATCGATGTGGGGGTCTTCGGGCCGATTCAAATGGCGGGTGTCGAGGCCCTGGAAGGGGATCAATCCGGCGTGGATGAGCTGCGCAGGATCTACCAGCGGCGCAGGGACATCTTGGTGGGGGGTCTGCGGGAGGCTGGGCTTGAGTTCAAGGTCCCGCAGGCTACCTTTTACATCTGGGTGCGGGTCCCCCCAGGGCACACCTCGGCATCCTATACGGATTACCTCCTGGATAAAACGGGGATCATGGTCACCCCGGGCCACGGCTTTGGCAAGACCGGGGAGGGGTATGTCCGCTTCGCCTTCACCTCTCCCGAAGAACAGTTGCAGGAAGCAGCCCGGAGTCTGGCGGCGTTAAAAAAGGAGGGGTAGGGTATTAGAGAAGGTGCGTAAGGCTCCTGGGTCGATGAAGAAGAATAAACGAAGGTTCACAGAGATACATCATCTCTTGAAAAGGCTATGGGGTAGGGGGGTATGATGAAGGTCCCAGGTCCCAACGGCTAGATGGGACCTGGGACCGAGCCTTGCACCTGTTTCGTTTTGTGAACGAATTTCCTCTCCCCAAGGGGGGTAAGGGGGGACTGTTACGCCTTAGCGGGATTCATGGGTGACGTACCGTTATGCAGTAGGTAGCTCTGACCAAAGGGTCACCTCCGTTTTAGCCAATGAATTACCTGTATTTTCTCAATATGTTCTCTCGGCTCGGACGTCCTCCTTGCTTCGGCTTACATCCAGTTGACGCCGGCCAATTCCCGCCGGATGCCTTTTCGGAATCGGAGCTTTGGATATCCCACGATCATTGCAGCCAATACCGCGTTCTCCGGAGGGATCTTAAAGAGCTTGCGCAGCTCCGAAGACCGCTCAACGACCGGTGGCAGCAACCCAATGGCTGTAGCGCCTAACCCCAATGCATGGGCGGCCAAAAGCCCGTATGTTAGGTCAATAAGGGCATCCTCGGTGTGATTGCCCGCTTCTCGATGGGCATGGAAGAGGAGCATGGCCGGTGCCCCGCGGGTAATACTATCGTCCGCACTGGCCTTCATTGCCGGCAATCGATACGCCAAGCTCGGCAACACGTGTTCCCTCAAGGTATTGAGGGTTTCTCGCCCCGCTCTGCGCCGGATCATGAAGCGCATAAAGGGATTTTTCATCCACTGTCCCAGCTTTTCATAGAGGCCCACCATGAGGGGGAGCGCCTGTTCGATTGTTTCCCTTTTCTGCACGATTGTTACCTCCACCTTGTGCGGAGGAACCCCCATTGGCGCCATGGTGATGGCCGAGACGATCCGTTCCAAGGCCTTACGCGGCACCGGGGTTTGCTTGAAGACGCGGACCGATCTGCGACTGGCCAGCATGTTGACGAAGGCATCATAATCAACCTTTGTCGTTGGCACGTCGAAGAAGTCTTTTTTGTAGCTCAGTCCCTCGATATGGATGGATTCGGTCGGACAGATCGCCATACAGTGACCGCACCTGACGCAGAATTCGACCCTGTCGGCGCGGAACGCGACTACTGCTTCTTTGGGATTGTCCTTCACCGTATGGATGATGTTATTGGGACAGACGGTGATGCACAGTCCGCATCGGTTACAGGTTTGAGTATCGATGTACCGGCTGTTTTTCATGCAGAGCAGTTCCTTTCTTAACGGGTCTTGACGGGTCTAACGAGTCGTGAGAAAAAGCGCTTGTGCGTAGACGTATCTACTTTTACTGGCACTGCTGAAGGATACTACCGCAGTTTATACTTGCATCATCATACCGCTCATAGCACCTATTGTTTTCCGGGCAAAACCATGGATACCCGGCAGGGCAGCATCCCGTCGGGCAACAGAGGGAGCCCGAGGGGCAACAGGTCAGATTACAACAATAGTATCCCGTTGCGCAACAGACGCCGTTATTGCAGTTGGTGGGGAAGTTTGGGTCTTCGCATACCCATTCATCCGCCCAGGCATTCCCTACAGGGCTGAGGGTGCGTGTCACTACATCCCCGACGTTACACATACTGGCTGGTGCGAGCCATAGCACCACTAAGACAAAAAAGATCACTTTTTTCATCTGCTTTTCCTCCTTGAGTATCTGAAATCAATATGATGAGCAGCAAGATAGATGCCAGCGAGCGTATCATGAAACTGCTTGAAATTATTGATTATAATAGAATAATCAGGTTATGTGACCCTGCATATTGGACAAATATTGTCACTGGCGCCGACTTTTTTTTGGTATTATCACGCCTTAAATTAACGAAGCTCTATTTTAATGTTGAAAATAGGGTAGGGGACTATTTTTGGGAAATAAAGGATTTGGGCACAAGTCGCCAGGATCCGGATTTGAAAGGGGCTGTGTCAGTGATAGGCCTGTCCCCCTTCTGTTGATCAACAGAAGGGGGACAGTGGTGTGTGAGTGATGTTCTACGGTATGCTGGCCTGTGCGGCCTCGTCCTTGATCCTTTGACCATCGGATGCCGTGATCAACCTGGCCTTTACCAGTTTATCGACCTTGGCGTTCACCTTCTTCACGTACCTGTCGTGGGTCGGATAAAGCTTCATAAGGAGGTCCTTTTTGAACGGCACCTTATACCCCACGAGGGAACAGAACAGACCGGATGCAGGGTCATCAGGATTTGCGGGTGTGCTGTGCGCGTAATAAGTGCCGGTTGGTACGTCGAGGTACGGTGATCTGACGCCTCCCACCGCGTTACCGTACTTATCCACCTTGACGGGTACTGAGGGCGGCCAGGTAGGCTTCGAGCCTTCGGGGATCGGCTCTACTTTGATCCGCCTTCCCTTCGGTGGGGCTATGTTCGATCGGGCCCAGGCGTCGAGGTTTGCAAAGGCCCCGCGCATGAAGTATTCCGAGGGGAAATCGGTCATGCCGTATGTGCCGAACTCGGTACAGTTCGGCGGCGGTGCCGTAATGCCGGCCTTGATCATGTCTTCAGGCTTGGGCCAAAGGCCGACTGCCCGGAAGTTTATATGGCTTGCACCGGCGATCTCGTAACGGCGATAGCGGTCCTTCGCGGCGTTACTGTCGGCCCGGTCTCCTCCCATGCCCGTCCACAAGACCTGTGACACCACGCTGATAACCGGCTCGGGTCGAGGCGTGATGACAAAACGCGGGTCACCCGGCATTATGGGTGCTGAGCATTGATTGAGGGGTATTAGTAACCCGTCACCATCGCCGATCAGGTATCCGTCATACACCGGCTTGCCGTTGGATCCGAGGGCGTCCGGCAGTGGACGGATGAAGTTGACATAGGTGACGACATATCCGCCTGTCTGAGAATATCCCGTCAGAAAGGCCATCTTGACGGAGAACCCTCTGAGCGGATTATGTTGCCCTTCGGATTTCAACAGGGCGCCCACCTGACTCGCAATGTCCCAGATCAATCCATTCTCCGTCGCCGGCGTTGAGTCGGGAAGAAATGAGACGGGATTGGGACACGTCTGGTCGGCGGGGAGCGGATTTGCCCACGACACGGCGGCGTACCGCCTGGGGTCGAAGGTCTTCAGGGCCTGTGCCGTCACCGGCTTGCTCGTGATACCCACCCACGCGTCCCCATGCTCGATGAAGTACTCATTGGCAAACTGCCACTGAAAATCGAGATCGTACATCGCGGTTGGATTCAAGAGCTCGACGACGACGGTGCCGCTGAATTTTTGAGGCGACGCAGGTCGACGTACCAGAATCCGGGTTGTGTACGGCGCATGCGCCGTCTTCACAACAACGTTGCCATCGGCGTCGAAGTCGTATACGTTTGCGAAGCCGCTTACCAGATACTCTTCCTCAACGTATCCGCATTGGGAGAGATCCTGGGGTGCGTTTGTCCGGAACGCTGCGCCGAAGGGATATGAGTTGGTGGTCACCTTGATGGGGCCCTTCGCCGCGGGAATCGATGCGGCTGCCTGGACGCTTGTCGGATTGAGGAGCGCGATCAGGCACACTAAGCCGAGAAAAACATTTGTCACGCTTGATACATTCGCGAGCTTCATAGGAAAACCTCCTTTGCTCTTATGAAATAGTAGATGTGGAACGAACACCATCTTTTACAGGGGGGTAAACTAGGTAGAGGCGGATTCCAGCCCCCCATGATAATCTAAGAAACCGCGCCCCCTTAAACGTTTTAATATCCTGTTTGCGACCACCTCCCTTCCAGTCCCACTCTTTTTGCATGGATGAGCTTCCTGTTTGTTTATATATGAGCTGAGAATACCTACGGAATTTTCTCCTTTACAGGTCGAAGAAAATGTTATAAAAAACTATGGTAATGCCTTTACCGAGTCAATTAGGCACTTTCTTGTTTGGTAGTTACTTTCAAGTAAGTATTTCGATCATGTAATGTAGAGTTAAGGATTGCGATGGTAACCGAGAAAACCACTTGTCCTGTTGAAGCAACGATTAACATCATTGGCAATAAATGGAAGGTGCTCATCATGAGAGAGCTCTTTGAGGGCACGAAGAGATTCGGTGTGCTCTTCAGATCCGAGGGCCTGACCGGTATCAGTCAGAAGATGCTGACCCAGCAGCTGAGACAGATGGAAGAAGATGGAGTAGTTGCTCGTACCGTTTACCCCGAAGTGCCGTCCAGGGTTGAGTATTCCCTGACCGACCTCGGAAGAAGCCTGAAGCCCATACTGGACGCCATGGACCAGTGGGGAAACAATTATATCGAGGAGAGAGGATTGAGTGAAGGAGGATCAATGATGAATCGGGAAGAAACCGCTAAGTTTTTGGATGCATACTTTGCGGCCTTGCAAAAGGGAGAGATTGACAAAATTCCTTTTACTGCTGATGTGACGTTGACCGGCCCGATGGGAGGGCCGCTCAAGGGAGAACCTGTTGTAAGGGCAATACTCTTCCGGGTATCCCAAAGCTTCCGGAACATCAAGCTTGTTGTTCGAAGGCATGTCATAGACGGAGAGCACGCATGCTCCATGTTTGATATGATCCTTCCGACAGGAGAGACAGTAGCCTTCCTTGATTATTTCCACATTGTAGACGGGAAGATTAAATGGTTGCAGCCTTATTATGACCCGCGGCTCATGCAAGAGGCATGGGGTTGGGCGGAGGCGGAGAAACCGGCAAACAAAACTGCTTCATCAGGAAGGATGCCCGCTACGGGTGGTTGAAACGTCGCGTGCCAGGCGACGCTCCGCATCCGGCAATAGTCACAGTCTAACCCTGATTCTTCTTCAAAAATCTAATCGATTGCATTCAGCTAGGGGGCAATTGCCTTCGTAATGGCCGAGACCCCCGATGGTCCGGTCGTAAGGGTAATGTGTCCCGCGCCCGGCACAACCAGGACTTTTGTTTGCGGGTGCTTATCTGCAAAGAGAGGCTGGTATGCAGAGGGGAAAAACAGCTCGTCATTCTCACCGACCAAAACGCTCATCGGTTGTTTCGCATTAGTCATATCGGAACGGTAGTCATAGTGAGGACTGAAATTTCTCAAGAGCCTGTATGAATATCGGGCGGTTAGATACTCTGAGAATTGCGGGTCTATTGCATAGGCAATGATTGGCAGATGCCCGAATAGTTTTTCACCGATCGGCCCGAGCAGCAAGATGCCGATCATTCGTGGCATACTCACCTCTGCCCATCCTCCGTTATCCGGCCTGATCGTCGGCGAGTCGTATCCTATATACGGGGCGAGCAGTATATACTGCGAAAACAGCTTCTGCCGGGAACCGCCCGCAAAACGCAAGGCAAATCCGCCACCTGCCGAGAACCCAATCAGCGTTGCCTCATCCCCTCGGTTCAAGACCTGATTGACGAAGTCTTCCAAATCATCTTCGAGCTGACCGATATAGGCAATATCTCCTTTGCGACCGGAATCACCGTGCCCGCGTATGTCAAGCGCATACGCAGTCATGCCCTTTTTTTTGAGAAATTCGGCAAGGGGATGCATGCTCAGGCTTGAGCCTGATGAGCCGTGTATCAGCACCACGTTGTGTACGGCATTCCGCGTAAGATAGGCCCGATAAGCCAGTTGAGTCCCATTCCGAGCGATATAGCGACTCAGTTGCGGTACTTCTGAAAAATCGACGGTGCGAAACGGCGCTGCAATTGATTCTAGGGTAGGCGGTGACTTGGGAGGGAAGAACGCGATCATGCTTCCAAAAGTCACCAGGATAACGGCGATGACGCCGGCAAATAGCCATGCTAATTTCTTAATTGTTCGATGTTTTCGGTTACTCTTCATTTTTTTCTGTGATCAGGAAAGAGGGGAGGGTTTTCTTTAAATAAGTTGTCCTATGTCAAGGCCTGACCCCGTTTCCTTTCTCTTGGAAACAATAATAATTTCAGCTAATAATTGCCATATGTAATGTAGCCAATTTCCCACTTATTAGAAGAAATCTCACATTATATAGCCGTTTGGCGCCATAATATAAGAAAATGTAGCTTTACGTTTATGAAACACCGATTGTTGACTACTTGCCCTAACCTTCATTTTTTAAGGCAACGATTTATTTAAGAATACTGTTTGTAACATGAATAGCATGTTGGTTCAAGATAGGGTAAATTTTCTTAGGCGAGACATTATTTTCAAGGTTCCTTCTCAAAGTACGCAGGTACAACATATGGCGTATGAGAAAAACAGGTTAATTGTTTCTATTATTTACCATATCCTTGTGTGAGAGAGACGTCCTTTTATTACAACTGCTAGATGTATCATTGAAAATCAATAGACTTCCCATTAATAGCAGAAGTATTCAATCGGGGTTTTTTGAATGATACTTATCGTGGTCATTATTTCAGTTGTGAGCTCAAAACAATAGGTAAGTGTCAGAATCATTGAAATTTTACCCAAAAGGACCATCCACAAGATGTTAAGATCAAGTTAAGCTAATAATGAATAAATCATGGTTCATCTGATTAATGAATATGTTAATATTTAGGAATTAATTTATATTTTACTTGATCAACAAGGCGAAGCACCATATACTCGTGCTTATAAAACGAAACTCTTATCCCCTCACAAACCATTATGAAGATCCGAAGAACAATTGCATATTATGCCTCTTACATCACGGTAGGATTCGTCATCGGAATCATCGGGCCCACCCTGCCTAGTCTGGCGAACCAGACGGGAACCCTATTAAGCAGAATAAGCCTGCTCTTTCCAATTCTCTCTGTCGGTTCTCTTTTAGGGTCTTTTTTGAGCGGTCATCTCTTTGACAGGGTCAAGGGTCATCACGTCATGATAATTTCCGTGGCTCTCCTTATAACTTCCATGACCTTTATCCCGCTGACACCCCTATTTTGGACGATGATGTTTTTCTTTTTTATCGTCGGCCTTGCTTCTAGTGGGCTTGACGTAGGGGGAAATACCCTCCTTATCTGGGTGCATAAAGACAAAGTTGGTCCTTTCATGGTAGGGCTCCATTTCTTTTTCGGCCTTGGTGCTTTTACTGCCCCCATGGTTGTGGGGCAAGCCCTTAAGGCGACGGGGGAATTTGAATGGAGCTACTGGACCCTTGCCATCATCTGCGTTCCTGTAATTATTTGCTTTTTATTGATTAACAGCCCGGTGCACGACAAAGTATTAACGGACGATGAAAAAGTTAAAACAGATAAGCTCTTGGTATTCTTGATTTCGCTCTTCATGTTCCTTCATGTCGGAGCTGAGCTCAGTTTCGGCGGTTGGATCTACTCCTACGCAATAAAACGAGAACTGACTAGTGTTACTCAAGCCGCCTATCTCACATCCGCCTACTGGGGAGCCATTACCGGGGGAAGACTTATTTCGGTGTTCATTTCCATGAAACTGAAGTCAAGAACTATGCTGGTTGTATATCTTTACGGGTGTATTCTTGCGGTAATACTTCTTCTTCTGGGTCGCAATTCTGTAATGTTGACCTGGATAGGGACCATCCTATTGGGAATTTCAATTTCCACACTCATTCCATCCACCTTCACCTTTGCCAAGGAAAATATGGACATCACCGGTAAAGTGACAAGCTGGCTTGTGATAGGATTAGGCGCGGGTAATATGTTTTTTCCCTGGTTTATCGGTCAGCTTTTCGAACCGGTCGGGGAGATCATGCTGCCTGTGATTAACCTGATTACTTTTCTAGCAGCACTACTGCTGATACTAATAATTTTCAGATATTCACGACGAAAGGCATGATTATTTCGAGGAATGATAAGGGAATAGTATCAAGTCTCCATTTGACTTTTAATTATTTTTTTCCTCAATTCATTAACTATATTAATAAATTTCGGTCTTCCAACAGCTTCTTCTTAACATTTTTAACAAAACTGCTTGCGGGGGGGCTATGTTTCTTCTTGCAGTTGAAAGTTTTTCAAGCTCCTCTCACTTAATAAGTATGGCAGTAAACAAAACATCGGCATAACGCAAGGATTTATGGGGACGGTTCTGTTTTCTAAATATTGTCCTTTAGATTAAATAGAACCGTCCCCGTTTTCCTTCCTCCTATATACGGTGCGAGCAGTATATACTGAGCAAAGAGCTTCTGTCTGGCGCTTCCGGAAAAACGCAAGGCAAATCCGCCGCCTGCCGAGAACCCGATCAGCGTTGCCTCATGCTGTTGCAAGACCTGATTCACGAAGTCTTCCAGGTCATCTTCGAGCTGACCAATATAGGCAATATCTCCTTTGCGACCGGAATCACCGTGCCCGCGTATGTCAAGCGCATACGCAGTCATGCCCTTTTTTTTGAGAAATTCGGCAAGGGGATGCATGCTCAGGCTTGAGCCTGATGAGCCGTGTATCAGCACCACGTTGTGTACGGCATTCCGCGTAAGATAGGCCCGATAAGCCAGTTGAGTCCCATCCCGAGCGATATAGCGACTCAGTTGCGGTACTTCTGAAAAATCGACGGTGCGAAACGGCGCGGCAATTGCTTCCAGCGGAGGCGGTGAGTGTGGGGGGAAGAACGCGATCATGCCTCCCAAAGTCACCAGGATAACGGCGATGGCACCGGACAACAGCCATGCTAATCTCTTAATTGTTCGATGTTTGCTAATACTCTTCATTTTCTTCTTTGCTTACTGAGCCTGAACGCGGATTCATGCGTTGATCTGAAGTGTAAGCTTTCAACAACGTCCTCCTCGCCAACCCCAAGTTAGGGCTAATCTTCAACATTATCCGGAATTCGCATGCATTTTATAAGTTGCTTCGTATGTTGGTCTCCTAGATCATATTCACTGGTATTCGACAAACCAATAAGAGCTTTTGAAGCACCTACAGGATCTTCCTTTACGAAACTAAGATATCTTTTGTACCACCAAGGTAGCCTGTAATAACTGGCTCTAATTTCAGAAGCATGCTTTCTGTTTTGATCTTGCCTTTCCCTATGACGCTCTTGCATTTTCTTATTAAGACCATCTGCATTAATGACATTTGCATAAAAAACCAAATCTGAGGTTACTTCATGTTTTATACTCAAATACCGAAGTAACGGATTCATCCAAAACTGTACAATTAGGTAACTTGCACCTCCAGCTATTATACCAATCAACAATACCAGAATTGCCAGACCTTCATTTTCCATAAATACACCCTAATGATTGAGTTCACCCGCTTGCGGGCGTGTCCGCAAGTCGCAGTGCAATGATTGGTTAGGTGTCGTTTATTATTTCCATTATCAGTGAAGAATGCCAAACAACATTTAACCCGAGAGGTTCTTCGTCAACAACATGTTCAGCAGAATGTACGCCAAACAGCACATAGCCTTCCTTCTTGTCACCTTCCCTAAATAGAGTATGGTGAGAATTGACCACTGGACTTCCACTGGTACCCTCATGCAAGTTTGCATCTATCAAGAAATAGGGCCTATCCATGAAGTTGAAAGGATAAGCAGTAGCAATCATCGCTTTCCTGTACACTGGCAGATTATTGATCTCATCATAAAAGCCCAGCGGATATCCAACAACGACGACGTTTCCAAATGGATTGGTCTGAGGGATATCCAGATTGGTTGCATTGAAAAATGTAAGAGATGAGGAATTAAATGCTATAAGAGCATCCTGTGAAAGCGTGGAGGAAGTCAGAGGGATGGCGACAACATCACAAGCATGCTCATCATATTTTCTGTGTTGCAGCCAGATAGGATCGCCAGAATCGTACAAATTCAACCGAACGCTATTATGAACCTTCAAGTTCTTTCGATTAGCATGCAGAGTTAACATGATTTCTTCAGGAAAATAACCGCTATCCTCATCAACTACTACATGACGATTGGTTATCAGATACTTGCATGATGTTGTCCGGAAAAAGAATCCTGAAGCGTTGCCTATTATGTTATCACCTCGCAACGTACGAATTTTTGTTGTGGTAAAGTTTATGTCAGATAATACGTTCATGCTTGGCACCTAACTTAATTATTAAACAGCTGCTTAAATAGACCCTAACACAATCTTTTTAGTGTGTCAATATGTACTTAAATTTGTTAAATAAGGGTTTTAAATGCGGTAAGTTCAGGCAAGCCGTGCAGGAGAGGTGATAACAACGTTTATCTTATTGCCTCCTTATACTCCTTCCACAAATCCCCCTTTTTGATGCCGTGGTCAATAAAGTCCCAGGGGAGGATCTCTGCCTCTCCCTTTTCCCGGTACACCCAGAAGTCAGGGTTGATATAAGAGTTCTTTAAGGCGGCGGTCCAATCCCCTTGGGCCTGGTGGACCAGGAGGAGGATATCCCCAACCCTCCGGTCCCCCATAGAAAGGAGGGTCTGCACATACCCCCACTTGGGGAGGTCGTGGATCACGCGTGCTCGGGGGATCTTCCCCACACCTTTTTTGATGGTCTTGATCCGCTCCTTGAGCTTCTTCACCTCTTCGAAAGGGTGCCACTGGAAGGGGGTCCATGCCTTGGGCACAAAGGGGGTGATGCTGAGGGTGATCTCGCCGACCTTTCTTCCCCCTTTTCCCATGTGGTGCCTGATGTGTTTGGTCAGGGTGATGATGGCCTCGATGTCCTCCGGGGTCTCGGTGGGGAGGCCGATCATGAAGTAGAGCTTGAGATCCCTGATGCCGTGGGCGGCAAGGGTCTCAGCTGCACTAAAGATCTGCTCATCTCGCAGACCCTTTGCCACTACTGCACGCAGCCGCTCGGTCCCTGCCTCCGGGGCTATGGTCACGGTGAGGTGGCCGCTTTGGGCCAATAATCGGGCAACTTCATCTGTTATGGCATCGGCCCTGATGGAGGCGATGGATATCTCCCCTTTTCTTTCGACGATATATTCGCACAACGCTGTGAACTGGGGATGATCTCCCAGGGCAGATCCCACCAGGCCGATTCTCTTGCCTTTCTGTAAACCGATACCGGCTTCACCCATCAGGGTATTCACCGCTCTGTTGCGAAAGGGCTGATGGATTGCCCGGGCCGCGCAGAAACGGCACCTGCGAGGACAACCCCTGTTTACCTCTACGAGAAACATCTCCTTGAATTCCGTCCGGGGGGTCAGGATGGCTGAGCCCGACGGAACGTGCATGAGATCCTTGATCCATCTCCTCTTGATCTTCGCCGGTGCCGTGTCTATTCGAGGTTTGAATTCCTTTATAAAACCACCCTCGTCGTACGCTACCTGATACAGAGAAGGGCAATATATCCCCTCGATCCCCCCTGCCTTTTCCAAGAAGCTATCCTTTGTATCTCTTCCTTCCTGAAAGGCCTTGAGGAAATCCATCAGGGATTCCTCGCCTTCACCGAGGAAGAAGAGGTCCATAAAATGGGCCAGGGGCTCGGGGTTGAGGGTGATCGCGGCACCACCGGCTACAATCAAGGGGGAGCGTTGATCCCGGTCTTTGGCCTTTAATGGAATCTTGGCCAGTGCAAGGATGGATAAGATATGGGGGAAATCGTTCTCAAAGGGGATGGAAAAGGCGATGATCTGAAACCGGGCAAGAGGCTTGCTGGATTCTAAGGAAAGTAAGGGCGTGTTGCTTCTGGAGTACTCGCGCAGCTCCTCCGTTTCGGGGAGGAAGGCCCGCTCACAGACCACATCCGGCTCGGCGTTGAGGAGGCGATAGAGGAGCTGGAACCCCAGATTGGACATCCCCACGTGGTAGGAGTTGGGGAAGACCAGGCAGATGGGTACCTTCCCTCCCCATTCCTTCCTGACGGTCCCCTCTTCCTGCGCGAGGAGCTCTTTATGCCTGCCGAGGATACCCTGCGTCACAAGGTAATTTTACCACGTGAAGGGGACCGTGTGCATGCCCTAATCCGCCTGTTTCCGCATAAAAGTGGG
>Ga0307445_10000730_pt1 | contig 18224 bp, 16 predicted proteins | sample SalMarSW160330MG_FD_202147 | JGI IMG/M metagenome (GOLD analysis project Ga0307445, IMG submission 202147) | Salt marsh sediment microbial communities from the Plum Island Ecosystem LTER, Massachusetts, United States - SW1603-30 | ecosystem: Environmental > Aquatic > Marine > Intertidal zone >...
TAACCCTAAACAATTTACTATTTTCTAACTTTAATTCTTTCTTACAGTTGGGACATATCCATGTAGACTCATTTTTTTTAACAGAATTTATACACGTATCACATATTGTGATATCGCAAATACAATAATAAGATTTTTCGATACTCTTTTTTAGATCTTTCCCACAAATATAACAATTAGGTGGAGTTGTAGACATTTATATTCTGACCATTAGAGTTTTATTATTAATTTCTAATATACGTATAGTTTTAAAAATTATATCATTTAACTTCCATATGATGGATAAATTAAAATCACGTCTTCGGTTATTAAGTCTTATAAGCTTATTTTTTATATATAGAGCGATTTCATCTCTGCTTTCAGATAATTTGCCAGAATTCTTATTATGGGTTAGCTTTACCGCTATATATCTAATCTCATTGATTATGTTGTATTTTATCTTTAAAAAATCTGGTTCTCAATCAATATAATAATTCTACATTATCATTTTCTTTTTTTGAAAAAATCAGGAATAACTCCATCAATCCCTAGCGACTTTAATACAGAATCGCGAATATCGATTTGAATTTTCATCTCTTCAATGGTTTTCAGTGTTTCTGATAGTGTTTTTGAAAAATTTTCGCTTAAATCTCTTATTGTATCAGACATTAACTTCATGGATTCTCTCATGGTACTATTTGTTTCATGCAGCTCTACTGTAAGTTTTTCCATGCTTTTTCCTAATTCTGACAATTGCTCTTTAATTCCCATGTTTTATTTAGACAATTTATGAGTTTTGAATTAATAATAATAAGAAATATTCCTATATAAAGAATCGATTCCACCTCGATAAATGAAATTATCTTTCATAACGAGAAGGCTTAAATGATCTTACTATTTCTAAGATCATAATAACTAATAGAAATTAAGGGAAAAATGTCAGAGTGGAAGAATAAAATTAAAAATCATGCAACTACACCCGAAGGAGCAGCTTACTGTACAGGATGAGGCATTATAGACGGTATTCTCAATAGTATAAGCGCTATTAGGCAAAAAAAACAATCCAAAAAATCGAAAAATTAAATAAAACCATTCTCGAAAATAAAACCGACAAATATTAGGGTTTTATTTTTACGGTCCTGCTCGGACTGGAGAGAAATTGTTTAATATCTTCTTTTATTTCTAATGAATTTATTTCTAAATAATATTTTTAATGCTAATCCTTAATAAATTCATATTGACCCGTTCCAACTTTACGATAATTGAATCCTTCCTTCTGCATGTTTTCGCTAATAAAAATATTACGTCCATCAATTACGATTGGTGTATTCATCAATGATTTCATCTTTTTAATGTCAATCTCATAATATTGCTTATGGTTTGTGGCAAAGATTAGCACATCCGCTCCGGTAAATGCTTCTTCTAAATTATTGGTTAGCTTTGTGAGTTGATAATCTTTTTCTTTTACGTAAGGATCATGTGCCATATAAATAATGTTGTGAGAATGGTATCTATTCATGAGAATTTTGATTATATTTTCAGTAGGAGTGTTTCTGGTGTCATCAGTATTTGCTTTATATGACACGCCCATCAATACTATTTTTATATTATCTACTAATTTATGAGCGGCACGAAATGCATCTTCCATCAACTCTACTACATGTTTAGGCATAAAATCATTTAATTCTCTAGAGTCTGGTATGAGTTTGATTTTGTCTTTGTTTTCTGCGGTTGTGTATTTTTCGTGACCATAAAGTAATAACCATGGATCTTTGGTTAAGCAATGCCCACCCACACCGCTGCCTGGTAGGTGCATCATTCTGTCATGTCGTTTGTTTATTAATTCAACGATTTCATATATATCGCTATTAAAATCTTCACATAATAAAGCACATTCGTTCGCAAAGGCAATATTTACATCTCTATATGAATTTTCAATGCATTTTGTTAATTCTGCTGTAAGTGTATCAGTTATATATAATTCTTTTTTAACGACCTTTCCATAAATAAATTTGGCTTTTTCATTGGCTTTTTTGCATCCTCCCCCAATAACGCGAGGGAAATGTATAATGTATTCTAATAATTTACCAGGCATTACTCTTTCGAAGGAAAACACCAAGAAGAAATCTTCACCTCTTTTCAATCCACTCCCTTCTTCTAAAATGGGGTTCACAATATTATTTGTAGTTCCTGGAGCAACAGTCGATTCAATAATAATGGTAACTCCCTTCTTCATGCATTTTGCTATTCTTTCAGATACTTCGATTAATGATTCGTATCTTGGAACCTTGCTTTCTAATTCTACAGGAGTTTGCACGTCAACGAGAATGAAATCAGCGTTCTCACAACTATCGTAATTATCAGTGACATGAAATTTTTTATTTTTGACAATTCGAGTAATTAAGTCGTTTAAACCGGGTTCATCTCCCTCGTATGGGTTCTTACCACTATTAAGCCAATCAATCTTCCACCCTGATCTAGCTGAACGTCGTTGGATTCCGGTGACATAGAAATCATTAACATCTGCTAGTAAAGCGGCCATTGGAATCCCCACATAGCCCATTCCTATAACTACGATATTTGTTGTCATTTCGAATTCTAATCTTTAGAAATATACTTTAAAAAATTAAGTTCAATAAACATTCATTATTCAAAAAATTTTATTAAAAAAAAGTAATAAAAAGTTATTTAATCAATTTTTTTTGGTTTAAGGTTTCTTTTTCATATATGAACTTCCTTTTACAGCTTTAAATATCCCTGCGCCTATAACTCCCACAATAAATCCACCGACATGAGCAAAATGGGCGGTTGACCCCATACCAAATGGATTATAGAGAGAAGCAATGGCATAAGTCATTTCTGCTATAAAATATGTTAATATAAAATAGCCAGCATTTACCTTTCTCATTGACATACCTGTTGCTGATGGAAGATAAAATTTATTTTTAGGATAAAGAACTAAGTATACTCCCATAAGTCCGAATATTGCTCCTGAAGCTCCTAAAGAAGGTATATCAGACAAATTTATTCCTGGTATAATGTCTCCTGTTATAATTATTGTACTCAATGCATGAAGTAAACTACCGAATAAACCCGAAAGTAAGTAAACAATAAGATAATAAATATGACCCATTGCATGTTCACAGTTGTCAGTTATTACAATGAAAAACCACATATTCATGGTTATATGTACAATGTCAGCATGCATAAACATTGAAGTTAGTAGAGTCCATAATTTTTGCCCAGCAAAAAATTCAGCGGGTACGAAGGCATACTCAATATGCATCTGACCTGCGGGATCCAATAATTGCCAGATAAAAACGATTATATTTGCAGCTAAAATTAATACTGAAAAATACTGTTTAAAAAATGGTATTTTATCACTTTCTGCTTCTAAAACCAATTCTAACCACTTCTAATTTATTTATTTATCTATAGTTTTTTTGAATTAGTTGATTTGTATTAGTATTTTATTAATTAATAAATATAGCTGATACTCAATTAATTAGAAATTTATAGATTAAAATATGATTAAATCTTTATTCATTTATGAAATTAGGAAAATCTAGTCTTCATGATATCGCAAAAATCTATCCAGATTCTGTAAAGCGTAAAAGAATTTCAAGTTATGACAGAAGTGGTGGAAATCATGATTGGATTGATATTGAACCCGGAGAACTCATAGTATTGGGTGAACACCAAACAGCTGGTTGTATAAAACACTTATGGTGTACAATGAGATGCAAAAGCAAATATTACTTACGAAATATTATAATCAGATTGTATTGGGATGGTGAATTAGAAGATAGCCCTAGTGTAGAAGTTCCTATAGGTGATTTTTTTGGTCTTGGGCATGCGAAACGAGAAGTTTTTGTTTCTTCACCTTTTCAAATGACTCCACGAGGAGGACGAGGATTTAATTGTTGGTGGCCAATGCCATTCTCTGAAAATTTCAAAATTACATTAGAAAATGACAACCCAGATCCTCTTACCTTTTATTACTACATAGATTATGATGTTTATGAAGATGGACTTGAGAATTCTCAATCTTTTGGGAGATTTCATTCTCAATGGAGAAGAGAAAATCCTACAATTCCTAAACTTATTGATAAGGAGACTGGAAAAAAATTCAAGAAAACTAGACCTATAACCTTCAATTACACTGGAGGGAAAAATACAGAACCTTTAAAGGAGAATTATCGGATATTAGAAGCGAAAGGAAAAGGGCATTATGTAGGTTGTCATTTAGACATTGATAATATCACATTCTTGCCGTTTATTAACTGGCCTGGGGAAGGTGACGATATGATATTTATTGATGAGGATATAGATAAAGAGGTACCTACTCTCCATGGAACAGGTACCGAAGATTATGTAAATCAAGCATACGGTCAAAGCAAGAAACATGTTGCTCCATATCACGGTACTATTAAACCTGGTGGCTTTAATTTCTTTGGACAAATTTCCTACTATAGATATCATGTGGAAGATCCCATGTATTTTAATAAAAAAATTATAGTTACCATTGAACATGGTCATGATAATCATCGTAGTGATGATTGGTCAAGCACAGCCTACTGGTATCAATTAGAGCCTCATTCTCAAAATTTATTTCCCAAATTATTAGATAGAAATGGGAGGAAACCAAGAAAACATGTTGCTCATTTTTTTAGAAAATCTCTTTGTTTTGTAGTTTTAGCAATAATTATTATTTCCTTAGTTACTTGCATAATTCCTTAACTCTTCATTCTTTATTCTAAAAAGATTTATTCTGCTCTTAATTTTTTTTTTTATGGTTGATTTAGTTGATATTATAACAGTTACAATCGGCATAATTTTAGCCTTGATCACTACAATTTGCTTTAACTTGGCATTCGTGTATCAAAAAAAAGGATTGAATCAAGCAACTCTTAATGGTGTGGAAATTAAATTTGAAGGTGGGATAAAAACAATACTAAAAACATTTTTGTGGTTAGTAAAAAACAAATCATGGGCATTTGGTTTCTTTTTAGGTGTGATTGGTTGGTTTCCGTATATAATTTCAATTGGAATGATTGGAATTATTGTTACTGAGCCAGTAATGGCAACCGGTTTCATAGTTTTTGTAATATCAGCTATTGTTATCTTAAAGGAAAGGGTGGGTGCTTTAGAGTATACAGCTATAGCCTTTCTTACTATATCACCGGTAGTAATAGCTTTTTCCGGAATTTCCGATGTTAACATCGATTTATACGGGTTTGTTCCTTCATTTATCACTTTCTTACTCATAGTAATACCAATTAGTATTATATCTTTATTTATCGCTAAGAAAAGAAAAGGAACTGGTGCTGAAGGTCTTTTTACGATGTTTGGTGGAGCATTATTATTTGCTCTTGGAGGTGTAGCTACAAACATTCTTGCTCAAGCGTTAATTCAAACAGGAGAAGGATTTCAATGGTATACACTTTTTGAATTACCATTTGGTATCTTTTGGTTCATCTTTGGGGGAAGTTATGCTCATTTATGGGTTTTTCTTGGATTTTGGTTAATGTCTATTTTTAATATTTCAAGTATACCGTTCTATCAAGGTGGATTTCAAAGAGGTAAACTTCTCATTATGTATCCGATTCTGGATACAATTGCTCTACTCCTCCCAATAACAGCTGGTATATTTGTTTTTAGACAAACATTTACAAATTATCCATTATTCTTTATTGCTTTAGTTTTTGTTGTATTTGCAACTTTAATTTTAGCTAAATATCAATTAGCTATTGAAAATATAGAAACTGAAGGATCATTTAAACAAGAAGGAAAAGGTAAATAATTTAATTATTTTTTGTATCTAATATATTTTTTATATAATCTAAAAGATTTTTTCCAGAAATTGTTTTTGGTAAATACCCATCTGCCCCAAGTTCCTTAGCTTTTTGGATATCTATTTGAAAATTTTTCACACTAAATAAAACAATGAGTATATCATTATATTTCTTGTTTGCTTTTATTTTCTTTAACACATCAAAACCACTAATTTGCGGCATCATTATATCAAGAAGAACAAGGATGATCTCAGTATAGTGCTCTTCCATGATTTGAAGGGCTTCCTTTCCGTTATTTGCTGAAATGATATTGTAATTCTCTAATTCCAAGAATTGTTTTGTCAATAGGGTAATATCTTTTTCATCATCCACGATTAATATAAATCCTTTATTTTGACTCATTTCATATGACCTAATATTTGCTTCACATAATCTAAGAGATCATTACCTGAAAACGGTTTTGTAATATATCCATCAGCTCCAAGCATTTTACCCTGTTCAATATCCTCTCGAAAGCTTTTGACAGTGAAGAGAACTACTTTTATATGCTCATATTCTTTTTTTGCCTTGATAGTTTCCAACACTTCCGTACCACTAACCCCCGGCATCATCACGTCCAGAAGCACGAGGTCAATGTCTGAAAATTTGTCTTCCAATCTTTTTAGGGCTTCTTTTCCATTATTACAAGTAATAGTGTTAAACTGACCTATTTGTAAAAATTTTTCAGTGAGCGAAACAATATCAGGTTCATCATCTACAATTAAAATTGTCTCATTCAATATTCATCCCCTTCTCATAATATACCATCTTTCTATATAGCTTTTGATTAATAGACATAATATTTTATTTATTGAGTAAATCTATAAAAAATGGATAATTATATTCTATCATAATTATATTCATTTACTTATTTATATAATTATCAGATTTTCATCTATTTGAGTATCAATGTCAAGAAAAACATCATATCCAAGATTTCCGGATTCATATATTGGCTCTATGTCAAGTGATTATGATGATTCAATATGGATGGAAAGAAATCAAAAAAAGACTACTTCAATATGCATCCAATATTTATATGATAAGAAACTAAATGATATCGATCTTGGAAATTCGAAGGTTGAGGAAAATTCACTCTTGCTAGACTTAGGTTGTGGAACGGGATTTTCCTCAGAAATATTATCAAATCATGGATTTAGAGTGGTTGGAGTTGATATTTTAAAAGACATGTTATTTAAAACTGTTGAAAAAAAACGTTTATACCCAGAATATAGAAAAATTCAGTTTATCTTAGCAGATATAAATTCTCTTCCTTTAAGAGAAATGACATTTGACCATATTATGTCAGTTTCAGCATATAATTTCATTACTTATGGTCTGTTGGATAATCAAGAAAAAGAAAAAAGAATAAATAGCACAGCTCGATATTTACATAAAATCCTTAAACCTCTCGGAAGAATTATCATTGAATTTTATCCTTTAGACAAACAAGAACTAAACTCCTTTATTTCTTCCTTTATTAATAATCGTTTTAAGGGATTCCTAATAAAGAAACATGAAAAACAAAAGTCGGGTCAAACTTACATTTTACTTAGTAAACCAAAATAACGGGTTATTCTTTTTCTTGTTCAATTTAATAAAGTTTTTTTACTATTAGAGATTAAAATTAATCATACAAGTTAAGTTCAAATTGAAATAATAGGTATTATAAACATTGCAAAAAGCAAGAATTAGGCTCAGCTCCGTTAAATTAGAAGCTGTATCTTCTGTATGCGATCAAATAGAAAGCGTTTGTGCGTCACAAGGAATCAAGAAAATGGGACCAATTCCACTCCCCACTAAGCATTTAAGAGTCCCTGTAATGAAAAACGTGAGTGGGCAAGGCACAAATAAAGTAGCCAAATTTGAGATGCGAATTCATAAAAGACTGATTGATATAGTAGCAAATGAGAGAAGCATGCACTTAATCATGAAAATACAAATTCCTGAAACTGTTCTTGTTGAAATTGAATTACAATAATTATTTTACCTTCTTATTCTAACCGTTTTCGTTGAAAAACGAGAATTTAAGTGAAAAAAAATCCGATTCAAAAGAATTAAGATTAATATAAAATTACATTATATTGAATTTTAAGCAGATTTTAGTGAATATTAATGGAAATAACAACCAATTTTTTAAAACAGCTAGCTATCAATGTTTATGATAAAATATATCCTCTTTTAGGTACTGAGGAAGGTGGAGTTAAAATTTCGAGGGGAGCTGGTGGAGATATCTCCATGAATATAGATTTGGTTGCTGAGGAATATTTAATCCAAATTTTGGAAGACCAAGAGTTAGATATTCTTTTGATTAGCGAAGAAATAGGTGAAAAATATATTGGTGATAAAAAGGAAGCCCTTCTTAACGATCATATATTGATAGTTGATCCTGTTGACGGTTCCAATAATGCTTCGAGAGGAATTCCCTATTGTTCAATTTCTATTGCTTATGCAAATGGAAAATCCATAAAAGATATTGTTAAAGCAGTAGTTCTTGATCTAAACTCAAAAGATATATATTGGGCAGAAAAAGGTAAAGGTGCTTTTATAAATGAAAAACCGATTCACGTTTCTCAGCGAGATTTCTTAGATGATTGTGTTTTCGAGATTAATCTTGCTACTAAAAGTCTTTTCAAATATTTTGAGAAGCTTCGATCGTTATTTAAAAAAAATTATAAAGTAAGAGTATTAGGCAGTAGCGCATTAACATTATGTCAAATTGCCAAAGGTAGCATAGATGCTTTTATAAATTTACGGGAAAAAAATCGACTAGTGGATGTAGCAGCGGGAAAACTAATATTAGAAGAAGCGGGAGGTGAAATTTTTTCACTTACTGGAAATAAAATTGAAGGAGATTTGTCAATTTTTTTGAAATTTCCTTTCATTGCTTCAAATAAAAAGCTGGTTTCCTTCCTAAAGAAAGAATTATGCTCAAAAATATAAATTATAATATTAATCAGGAACATTGATAGGATATGTACCATATTTTCTTCTGATATTTTGCATCGCTTCAAATCTATCAATTGTAACTGCTGGATTTATGCTATGACCTGAACCAAAGATATATCCTCCACCTGGCGCTAATTCTCGTATTAATTTTTTTGCGTAATCTTCAATCTCCGAAATATCTCCCATTGCTAACATGATAGGGCTTAAATTTCCAACAAATGTAATTTTATCGCCATATTTTTCGTTTAATTTAAATATGTCATATTCTGGGTTAGCAGTAGTAGATTCGATCGGATTGAGGGCATCAACACCACACTTTATAATGTCCTCAAAGATTTCCATTAAATCTCCATCGGAGTGTAATAATATTTTACAATCACGCTTATGAGCAGCATCGCATATCTGCTTTATCCATGGAAAAATATATTTTCGGTATAAATTAGGTCTCATGAACAAGCCATTTTTAAATCCATAATCGTCCCAAAGTAACACCATTTGGGCATCATTTTCAGCCAAGATTTTCACTAATTCTAGCGTAAAAGATCCTCTGTCATCAAATACTTTTCTGATTTGTTTATCGCGCCCCAGTATTCTTGAAAAGGTTTCAAGTCCAAATCCTTCCCAAGTACATTCCATGAGTGATCCTGTAGCTGGAATAGAAAAAACAACGTCATTCATTTCTTTTTGAAGTTTTCTTCCGCTTTCAAATTGTGCTAATCTCGATTTCAAGTGTGGATCCGGCTGTTCCCAACTTTCGTAGTCTTCAAAACTTTTAAAATGACCTCCATGATAAGCGAGAATTTGGGTACCATCTTCACTATTTTCAAACTTCATTAAACGACCATATTCATCAATAAATCCCTGTTTACCTTTTAGAAACGTTCTTGGGAAAAGACTTACAGCAGTAAGGACTAAATCTATACCTACTTTATAGAAGAATTCATAGGCACCTTTATAGCCACCAGAAGTTCTTGGATCAATTCCATAATATCTCATTATTGTGTTATTTGTAAATGCACTTTCAAAAGCGGGAACTTTATCTGCTTCTTCATGCTCAATAATTTTTAATATTCTTTCTGGAGCGTTCATTTTAACCCTAAGTTAATAAAAATTTATTAAATTCTATTATTTATTATTCTTAATCATTTAAATATATAAATTTTTAAATTTACAAGTTTGTAATTGATTCTGAATTGAATGAGTTAAGAAGGTTAACAAGGGATTATTTTTCGAGAGATACGATCTCAGTGGCCAAGGACCTCTTAGGAAACTATCTCGTAAGAAAATCAGCTCAAAAAATAATGATTGGAAAAATAATTGAGTTAGAAGCCTATTTAGGTCCAAAGGATAAAGCTTGTCATTGCTATAATTATAAAAAAACTGAGAAAACAAAAGTAATGTATAAAAAACCTGGTACAATTTATGTTTATTATATTTATGGCACATATTTCTGCCTTAACGTTATCACTGAACCAGAGGGGTTTCCGTGTGGTATATTCATCAGAAAATTGTATCCAATAGAGGGAATTGAATTGATGAAAGAAAATCGGAACGTAAAAGTAGGCAAGAATTATAAAAATTTAGTGGATGGTCCCAGTAAACTTTGCATAGCTATGAATATAACTAAGAAGAAATTTAATGGTAAAGATTCTTGCGCTGAAAACTCAGAACTCTTTTTTGCCGAGGGAGAGAAGATTGAGGATAAGAAAATCTTATTAGGAAAAAGAATTGGAATAGAATATGCTGAAGAAGATAAAGATCGATTCCTACGTTTCACATTAGAGGAGTTAAAAGACCCGACTCTTGGCTCCAATCCCAGAGCTATGACCAGATAATACACCCCTCCACGCCCTTACCTTGAAGCGTGAACGTCTAACCTTACGACTGCTCCATCCCTGGCCTGGTCGGGTTCGGAATTACGGGTTTATGCCTTCCCTACAGAAAACAACACCACAGATACCCACCATCAAGGGGAGCGCTTCGCCGGAATGTAAAATTGGATAACAATGCTTATGAAACCTCAAATCGGGCAATTTCCGCTATGAGCATTTTGCGGTCAATCCAACGAAGGGATATCAGGCATTGCCCAACTTGCCCATATATATAAAAAAACGGGAAAATAAAAAATTTCTCATTTTTTTCCAAATCTCGCATGTATCGCAATCTCCCGGCAATATTTTAAAATATTCTATTAAAAATCTAAGATAAGTGAAATTTGTTTCATACTTTTCCCTCTTTAAATTACGTATGATATCTTCTTTTAGATAAAATCTAATATTATATTTTATGTATTTTAAATCTGACCCTCTGATTGTATATATTCCTGAAATTCAAGTATTCTAACCGACAAATAATATAAAGAAATATAAAATAAATTAATCTTAGTTCTGAATTTTTTTTCTTAGGTAATATCTGTGAATTAATAAGATTATTCCCAATATGAAACACAAAAGAAGAGGAATTATTATTTCCATTATAATTGAGGATACATATGATAATGAACCAAGGTCGTACCAAATTGGAAAACCATGCAATAAGAACCCAATTCCAATTATAGAGAAAAAAATTATAACCCCTCCAAAAATTAAATCAATTTTAGTGAGGTTTTTTTTTCCTTTTAAAGTTTTTCTTGGTTTTACTATGAAATAAATACATAAAAATAATGTAATCATTAAAATAAATTCCTCTAAATACAAACAACCGAGACCTACTCCATAAAACAATAAGGTGGGATAGTGTGTGGTCAATCCAAGTAGTATTGGTAAAACACCTATTATAAAAATTAATCCTATAAAAAGTACCAAAACCGTAATTATCCTATTTCTTTTTTTTAAATCCATAATCCTTCCCAAGTCAATGAGATTTTTATCTATTTTTATATATAGAATTAAGAAGTGTTTTATTTAATCTTATCGACTGTAATCCTTATTTTCCTATCTTTCTTCAGAATTATAAAACATCCAATCTATTCTACAATTCATCTGATAGCAACTTTCGAGTAATATCTCTTCTTAATATAGAGATAAATAATAAAAACTGAAATTTATAATTAGAAGTGGTTCTTTAAAATTAACTTTTGTTAAGATAGGTAGATTTTTACACTCCCGAGATTTTCCCAATTTATATTTTCAAAGTAATTCGTATCGTTATTTTACCAAAATCTGGGAAAGTCGAGAAGTTAAATCCGCTATCTCATTTTGATATTGTTTAACCTCGTTCTCTTTTTCTGTCAATTCCTTCAAACATTGATTTAATTCGGTTTTTTTTTGGTTGTATTGAGCTTTTATTAATTTCATATCTTCATCTGATTTTTTTTGAAATGTTTTTCCATATTTTAGCTGGATTTTTCCTAATTTAATGCGGGCATTGGCAACTTTCAATTTTGAAGTGGCTTGTGAGAGTTTACTTTCAGCTAGCTCTTCTTCAAGTTTGGCTATTTCTTTATGATGTTTTGCAAGTTCTAATTGATTTTCAGCAACTTTTTCATGATATTCTATAAAATTCTTTTCTTTTTTAATTACTTCTTCTGAGAAATTTAAAAGTTCTCTGGATTTCATCTGGTTTTCTAATAATTTTTTATTATGATTAACCAAGTTTTTTCGTATTTGATTTAATTCAATCTCTTTTTCAGCAAATCTCTCTCTACTTTTTGCTTTTTTCAATAGATTTTTAGCTAATTTCTTCAATTCCAATGCAACTAAATTTTCTTTTTTAGCAATAATTAAATTCTCTTGTGCTATTAAATTAAGATTAAATAAATTTTCCATTTGATATTCACCTAATAATTTAAATAGAATCTCTGTAATTCCTTCCTCAGAATCTACCATTTTAGAAAATTGTAAATTGATTCAAGGTAAAATATTAATTCATCATTGGAAATTAAATTTTTGTGAGACTCTTTCATAGATTGTATTATCATAAATGCTTCTTAAATACTTAATCATCTGATTTATCATTAAATAACTTAATCATTTAAAAATATTAAGTTGATATTAAATAGAAGGATTAAAAGAAGCTATTTTCATATTTTAGAAAGCTTAAACTAGTTAGTATTTATAATTTTAAGTTAAAAATTTAATACCTTATCTTTAAATATAGTACTTTTATATCTAGTATTATAATTTAACAAGTTGATGCATTATTTATAGGAAAATTTTAGTTGGGATTGATGGATCCGAACACTCATACAAGGCAATACTAAAGGCAATTGAGCTTCAAAAAGAGAGCAATAGTCAAGTGATCGTGTTTCATTCCGTAAAGTATGAAGCTATACCGAGTGGTACTTTCATGGCGTCATCATTTAGCGTTCCGCATATCTATAGCATTTCAGATCCAGATGTACAAAGAATTAAAGAAGTATATGAAAAAAATGCTCAGATGATTGTGAATCGAGTGGAGGATATATTTAAGGAACAGGGATTAGATGTAGAAACTCGATTAATATTTGATGAGACTCCTGGATCCTATATTAAAAAAACAGTGAAACATGAGAATATTGACCTTGTAATAGTAGGCAGTAAAGGTCTTCATTCTCTTACCGAAGAATTTCTACTCGGCTCTGTAGCAGAAAAGGTTCTAAGACACACACCTTGTGACGTTTTAGTTATACGTTAATTAATTTTTTTTTCCCACTATGACAAGATATAGGATCGCAAGTTTGAAATTTTGGATCTGAAATTAAAAATTAAAAATGATTAAATTATCTCATTTAAATTAAAAAAATAGGTTTTATATTTGGTTCAATTTTTTTGTATCTCTTCTATTCAACCACTTTAATGTAAATGTTTTAATGAAATTATTACCTATAAACGCTCCAAGGGCAAACACCCAAATGAAACCAGTTAAACCCCAACCAAGAGGTGCCATGAAAATTCCAGTAGCAGCAAAAATAGTCGCTACAATTTGAGTGCTTTCACAAGTGTAAAAAAGGCTTTTTGATGGAAAAGGGCGCTTCCAAAAATTGTCTTCCTCTGTTCGTGTAAGATATATTGTCATATGACCAGCTACGGTTAATTTCAAGAAAATAAATGTCTGAAGTACTGCAGGATCGAGAACAAATACAAATCTACCAATTAAAAATATAGTAAAACTAAATGCTACCCCAGCAATCCCTAAAATTGAAGATAAAATTAATATTCTTTGCATTCTCCATCTTACTGGTTTTTGGTCAATTCTTGTGTTATCAAAAGCAATTGTCATTATTGGTAAATCGTTTAAAAGTGCTAAAATCACAATCATAACTGCAGTAATTGGATAAAAGTTAAGGATTGTGATAGAAAGGACTAGGAAGATTAGAATCCGAACGGTTTCAGCAATTCTATAAACTGCATAACTTTTCATTCTTTCAAAGATTTTTCGACTTTCCTGTGTAGCTTTTATAATCACTGATATCCCCGGATCAGTCAACACAATATCGGCTGCAGATTTTGCAGCATCTGTGGCATTAGAAACTGCGATCCCGATGTCTGCTTTTTTCAAGGCAGGAGCATCGTTAACTCCATCCCCTGTCATCCCAACCACATGATCTTTACTTTGCAGTAATTCTACAATGTGATATTTATGTTCGGGATACACTTCAGCAAAACCGTCAGCATTCTCAACTAAGCGAATTGTATCAGAATCATGTTTTCCTACAATTTCAGTGGATAGGACTATATTCGTCCCAATTCCAAGATTACCCGCTATTTGTTTTGCTATTTCAATATGATCACCAGTTACCATTTTCACATTTATACCTAACGATTTTGCTGTCTTTATTGTTTCAAATGAATCTTCTCTCGGAGGATCATGAAGAGCTACGATCCCTACATACTTCCAGGTAATTTGATTGTCGGATATTGCTACTCCAAGAGCTCTGAATCCTTTAGATGCAAAAATCTTTCCTTGACTGTTTACTTTATCTTCCATGGTGGGATCTGCTTTGGTTAAATTTAAAATCACTTGGAGAGCTCCTTTAGATACTTGAAGCGATTTATTATCTTTATCTTCTATGCTTGCTTCTGTCCGCTTTTTTATTGGATCGAAAGGCTTGAATGACTTTAAATTATATTTGGAATATAGAGAATACATTTTCGAATCTTCTTTCATTTTAGAAAAAAAAGCATCATCAATTGGGTCCTTGCTCTCCTCTTTTGATGCCAGTCCACCATAAAGAATTACATCTTGTTCAGAATAATTACTAAAAGATATAACCTTAGCTATTGATATTTGATTCTTAGTGAGAGTTCCAGTTTTATCACTACATAGAACATCCATACTGGCTGCTTCTTCAATAGAAAGCAATCTACTCACAATCGCTTTTTTTTTAGCCAATTCCATTGCACCTACTGCCATAGAAACCATCATAACAGCAGGTAACGCGACTGGAATTGCAGCAACAACTAAAACTAGAGCAAACTGTAAGATATTAAAAAAACCTTCCGCTCTTATTAACCCGATAATAAAAACAAGTGATACTAGTAAAATTGCTAAAATAATAAGATAATTACCGATCTTAACGATAGCTTGCTGAAAGTGGCTTCTTGTTTTTGCTTCTTCAACTAATTTTGTCGTCTTTCCGAAGAATGTATTTAATCCAGTCCCCACTACAACACCATTCATCTCACCCTGGCGAATTATTGCTCCTTCGAATGCCATATCTGAAACCTTTTTATCAACTGGTAATGATTCCCCCGTTAAAACAGATTCATCCATTGTAAGGTACTCTCCATCTATCAATTTTACATCTGCAGGGATAATATCACCTAATCTAAGATGCACGATGTCTCCCGGAACTAAATTTTTCGCTTCAAATTCTATCCAATTTCCATCTCGCAGTACTTTACACCTTAATGCGAGTTTTTCTTTTAATAATTCTATTGCATTATCCGCTTTGTTTTCTTCCCAAAAACGTACAACGCTATTAATTAAAAGCATTGCTATAATAATGGCAAAATCATCCCATTCCTCTATAACAAGAGATAGAATAGCTGCAATTTCAATCATCCAAGGAATCGGACCCCAAAAGTTGCGTAGAAATTTTAATACAGGTGATTTTTTTTTCTCCGGAATCTCATTAGTCCCATATTTTTGAAGTCGATTTGTTGCCTCTTGAGAAGTAAGACCTTTTTCACTGGTAGATAATTTTTGATAGATTTCATTAATAGCTAATTCTTTCGCTTCTTTAATATTAATCTCCATAAATATGAAAGACACTATTAAGTATTTAAACCTTTTTTCATCGAATTATAGAGAGATATAATTCAAATATACTTTTTTGTCGATAATTTGATTGTGCTAATAGATTAATAAATAAAGTAAAAAAAAATAAATAATTAAAATTTAGAACATCCTGCCTCTACGTCGTAGAAACTTATAGAAATAATACTTTAGATAATCTGTAATAATAAACCATATAAATGCATATATTAACACAAATACCGCTAATCCCCATCCCATTGGGGGTAGTATTATTCCATATACAGTAAAAATCACAGCAAGAATTTGGGTTGTTGTTGTTGCAATGAATAATTCTTTTGCTGGTTTTTTTTCCCAGAAATGCCCTTTAGTTCGTGCTACGTACACGGTTAATGATGCTGCCACAGATAATTTCAGAAATATAAAGGATTGAAGTATTACAACGCTAAGATTAAATACAACAAGCCCTATATAAAATAATAGGAAAGAGGCTAATACCCCAAAAACACCAAGAACAGTGCTAATAAGTAAGATTACATTCATATTCCACCGTTCTGGTTTTTTAGAATACCCTACATTATCTACAGCAATAGTCATAATCGGAGCGTCGTTTAAAAGGGCTAATAATACAATCATTAGTGCTGTTACCGGATAAAAGTTGAAAATTACAATAGAAAGCGTGATAAATATTATTACACGAATGGTTTCTGAAATTCTATATATAGAATAATTAAGCATTCGATGAAAAATTTTACGACTCTGAATTGTTCCATCAATTATAACTGAAAGTCCTGGTTTTGTAAAAGTTATATCTGCTGCTGATTTTGCAGCATCTGTTGCGTTCGAAACAGCAATGCCAACATCTGCTTTTTTTAAGGCAGGTGCATCATTAACCCCATCTCCCGTCATTCCAACAATATGATTTTTCATTTGTAATAATTCAACGATCCGGTATTTGTGTTCTGGAAAAACCTGTGCAAAACCATCGGCGTTTTCAACAATTGTTTCAGCTTCGTCGTCTGCTCTATCCAGAAAAGCTGAAACTGGGTAAATATTCATACCTAGTCCAAGAGTTTTAGCCGTTTCTTTAGCAATTGCAACATGATCTCCAGTAACCATTTTAACACCTATTCCCATAGATTCAGCCATTTTTATTGTTTCAGCAGAATCCTCTCGGGGTGGATCAAATAATCCTATCAATCCAATAAAGTTAAAATCATTACTTCCATTTACTGTTTTTCCAACTCCTAATGCGCGATAACCTTTTGAAGCATATTCATCAACAAAACTATTTACTTCCTTTTCTATAGCATCTTTATTTACTGAAAGCGATAAAATGACTTGAGGTGCTCCTTTTATCACTTTAAAAGATTTCCCAGTGCTATCTTGTATTACCGCTTCAGTACGTTTTATAACGGGATCAAATGGTGTGAATTTTTCTACAGTATATCCATCAATTTTCTTTTTAAGTTCTTCAAAATCCTCACCCTTAATTATGATTGCATTATCAATAGGATCTTGATCTTCTTCTCTCGATGCCAAAATTCCATTTAATATAACACTTTCTTCATTACTATCTCCAAAATATTTGATCGTTGCTACTGAAATTTCATTTTTAGTAAGTGTACCTGTCTTATCTGAACACAATATATCAACACCAGCTAATTCTTCAATGGCTACTAATTTGCTAACAATTGCATTCTTTTTCGCCATATTTATCGCTCCGATTGCCATAGTTACTGATAGAACTGCGGGTAATGCGACCGGAATAGAAGCAATGATTAAAACTAAGATAAACTGAAGTGTATTCAGAAAGGTTGCTCCACGAATAGCTGACACAATAATAATAATCAAGACCATACAGAAAGCAAAAATAATTAAATAATTTCCAATTTTTACAACAGCCTTCTGAAAGTGGCTACCAGTTTTTGCTTTCTCAACAAGTTCAGTAGTTTTTCCAAAATAAGTCTTCATACCAGTACTAGTGATTATTCCATCCATTTCTCCTTGCTTAACGATAGACCCAGAATAACCTATATCATTTACATGCTTTTCAACAGGTAATGATTCACCAGTTAACGCAGATTCATCAATCTGTAAATAATCTCCTTTTATTAATTTTAAATCGCCAGGAATAATGTCCCCTAATCGTATACGGATTACATCTCCAGGCACAAGCTCTCTTGCAGCTACACTTTTCCATTTTTTGTCGCGCAAAACGCGCGCTTTAACAGCTAGTTTGTTTTTTAAAAGCTCGATTGCGTTATCTGCTTTATTCTCTTCCCA
>Ga0307445_10000731_pt1 | contig 18215 bp, 20 predicted proteins | sample SalMarSW160330MG_FD_202147 | JGI IMG/M metagenome (GOLD analysis project Ga0307445, IMG submission 202147) | Salt marsh sediment microbial communities from the Plum Island Ecosystem LTER, Massachusetts, United States - SW1603-30 | ecosystem: Environmental > Aquatic > Marine > Intertidal zone >...
GCGTAATGAGATGCCTGTCTTGCTTTTTTAATTTATTCAGCAGGGACCTTATTCTGTTAATACTGTGAGCCTCAAGCGGAAGACCGCCCTTTATCAGACTTGAAATGATAACAAGAGACAATGGATCATTGCGTATACCCTGCCCTGAAAGCTTTTCCTGCAGCAGGGTTTTTTCATCTGAAAGCAGGTGCAGGTTAATTTTTGTTCCCTCAAGCTGGGCCCGCGCCTTGATAATATCACCCGGTTTCAATTCCAGAAGTGAATACGCGGGAACGGTTTTGCCGTGGATTCCGATCGCCCATTTGTGAGGAGCCAATTTCTTCAGGACACTGATATACACAAAATCACCGGATTTCAATTGTTGCTGGAATCCGGCATCCCGTTCTATCTGAACATTTCTGTGTATATCAAGCGGAAGCATCCGTTCCTGTAGTCTCCTTTTCCTGGACGGGCGGCTGCTCTTTGACCTGTGTCTTCGTTACTTCAGGCTTTTTCGTTTCTTCTTTTTTTGCTTCAGTCGGCTTTACTGCAGTCTGCTTTACCTCGGCCCGGTTTGCTTCGGTCTTTTTGACCTCGGTATTTTTTACCTCGTTCTTTTTTACCTCTTCAATCACCGTCTGCTGCGACGCGGCGGGTTCAGCGGCTTTCTTGGTTACCTTGGCCGCGGGAGATTTTGTAACCTTTTTCTCCTTCTTCCTGATAAACTCTTTTACCTTGGCGGCTTTACCCACCCTGCTTCTGATATAATAAAGCTTCGCCCGGCGCACACGACCCAAACGAACCACTTCAATATTCGCAATTTTAGGTGAATGCAGGGGAAATGTACGCTCCACGCCCACACCATAGGAGATTTTGCGAATGGTAAACGTTTTACGAATTCCGGTATTTTTCTTGGCAATACACAGCCCCTCAAATACCTGTATTCTTTCATTTTTCCCTTCAATAATTTTATAATGTATCTTAACAGTATCTCCAATATTGAAATCTGTGATATCATCTTTAAGCTGTTCCGCTTCACATGCTTTAATAAGATCCATTTTCTTTCTCCCTTCTTGCTTATGGTTTTTTATGTTTCAATAACTCAGGTCTGTTCTCCCGGGTTTTTTTTATTCTCTGTTCCAAACGCCATTTTTCTATCTCGGCGTGATTACCGCTTAAAAGTACGACCGGAACCTCCAACCCCAGAATCTTGCGGGGTCTGGTATAATGCGGATATTCCAGCAGCCCATCCTGGAAGCTTTCCTCTTCCAGCGATTGGCGGTTGATAACCCCGCTTACCATCCGGTTTACCGCATCGACGATTACCATAGCGGCAGTTTCTCCGGCCGAAACGATGTAATCACCGATGGATATCTCATCGGTTACAAAGGTATCGATTATTCTCTGATCAATCCCTTCATAATGTCCGCATACTATAACAATTTCCTTCTCTTGTGCCAAGCGGCAGACCAGATTTTGGTTGAGTAATCTCCCGCTTGGGGATGGATAAATCACCCTTTTTTTCTTTCCCCCCGCTTTACGAATCGCCCGTGCCAAAGGTTCCGCCTTCAGTACCATGCCCGCCCCACCGCCGAAAGGGGCGTCATCGCATGTCTTGTGCTTGTCCCGGGCAAAATCCCGCAGCCGGATAAGCTTCACCTTAACCAGTTTCTTTTCTATTCCCCTGCCGATGATCGAGCTCTGTAAAAATTCAGCGAACACCTCGGGGAAAAGCGTAATTATGGTAATCGTCACTGCAGAAAATACTCCTCCCGCAAGTATATCCGCTGCTTTCCGGTATCGATCTTCCCGATAAAATGGTCCTGGAACGGTACCAGAGAACTCTTCCCTTCATTGTCTTCTACCTCAAGCAGATCGTTTCTTCCGCCTTCACATACCGCGGTCACGCGCCCTACTTTTACTTTCCCTAAGTACACGTCACACTTACACAGGTCTCTTATATAATACTCACCTTTTAATAAAGGATTTGCGTATTTATTATCTACCCAGATCTCACAACCGGAATACTCTTTTATCCGCTCCGGTGTGTCGATCCCCTCTATCTTCATCAACAGCGTACCTTTAGTGTGTAAGACCTTGGTTACCGTAAACACTTCAAGCTTGTCATGTTTTAATAAATGCACTTTCTTAATTTTAAAAAAATGCCTGCTCTCTCCTGAAAAACTCTTTATCTTAAAGAAACCTTTTATCCCATGACTGGAGAGAACCTTCCCCACTGCGATTAAATTGTTTAATCCAATATCTCTAATACTACTCTCTTCTCCTTCTTTGTCGCTGCCGCGCTTAAAATCGTACGTATTGCTTTGGCTATTCTGCCGTGCTTCCCGATAACCTTCCCAATATCGCCATCGGAAACTTTCAGTTCCAAAATGGTTGATTTCTCTCCTTCGATCACATTAACATTTACCCCGCTTGGATTATCAACCAGTGCTTTGGCAATGTACTCAACAAGCTCTTTCTCCACAATAATCTCCTTTCTGATAGTAAGTCTTCCTTAATTATTGGATATTCTTTCGTTTTAAGAGCCTTTTTACGGTGTTACTCGGTCTGGCGCCTTTTTCCAGCCATTCCTTCATCCGGTCGTCCTTTATGAAAATCTGTTTTTCCTCCACCTCAATGGGATGATAAAAACCTATTTCCTCAAGCGATCTTCCGTCTCGAGGTGCGCGTGAATCCATTACCACAATTCTGTAATAAGGTCTCTTTTTAGTTCCTATCCTTTTTAACCTTATCTTTACACTCAAATCTTTGCCTCCTTGATAATTTTTATCTTGTGTCTACTGCATTCCCAGTCCAGACATCATCTGTGCTTGGTAATTCTTGTTTTTTGATACTTTTTTCATCATATTTTTCGTTTTCTCGAACTTCTTCAACAGCTTGTTTACATCGAATACCGCGGTACCGGACCCCCTGGCAATACGCTTTCTCCTGCTTGGCCCGATAATGCGCGGATTCTTTCTTTCCTTGCGCGTCATGGAAAGTATGATGGCCTCTTCTCTTTTCATCTCAGCCATATCAATCTGATCGGGATCGACATTACCCTTTAATCCCGGAATCATATCAATCAGGGAACGCATACTTCCCATTTTTTTCATGCGGCGGAATTGACTGAGATAATCCTCAAAATCGAATGTTTTTGACTCGATTTTACGCTGCAGGTCTTCCGCTTCTTCCTGCTCAATTGTTTCCTGGGCCTTTTCCACCAGGGTTACCACATCACCCATGCCCAATATCCTTGACGCAATACGCTGCGGATAGAAGGGTTCAAGATCCTCTTCCTTTTCCCCGACCCCGATATACTTGATCGGCTTCCCGGTGATGTTTTTGATGGAAAGGGCCGCACCGCCCCTGGTATCTGAGTCGAATTTTGTGAGGATTACCCCGCTTATTCCCACCTTCTCGTTAAATTCCTTGGCAATGTCCACCGCATGCTGACCGGTCATGGCATCCGCCACCAGCAGCACCTCATCAGCTTGTGCCGCCTTGCTTATGGATTTGATCTCATCCATCATCCGGTCATCGATGTGCAGTCTTCCCGCCGTATCGATAATCACCGTATCAAACTGGTTTTTCGCGGCATAGTGCAGTGCGTTTTTTACCACTTTTAGCGATGTGGTATTTTCTTCCTTATAGACCTCTATCCCGATTTTCCGTCCCAATACCGAAAGCTGCTCAATCGCGGCCGGGCGCACCAGGTCGGCCGCAACCAAAAGCGGTTTTCTGTTCTTCTTATGCAGATGATACGCCAGCTTGGCCGCGGTGGTCGTCTTTCCCGATCCCTGTAAACCCAAAAACAACAGGACCGAAACCGTATCCGGACCCTTTAAGGCCAGGTCTACCTTTTCATCCCCCAACAGCCAGACAATACGGTCGTGGATAATTTTAATAAACTGTTGGCTGGGGGTAACCCCGCTTAAAACCCTGGCGCCGCGCGCGTCTTCCATTGCATTGTTGATAAACCGCCGCACCACGCGTATGTTCACATCTGCTTCAAGCAGGGCCATTTTGATCTCATCAATGGCCTGTTCCACGTTCTTGTCGCTGATGGATGCCTTTCCGCTTACGAGTTGAATTATATCGGTAAATTTCCTGCTTAACCTGTCTAACATCATTTTGCCTATGTTCTAAACTTAGATTATATACATTTTATTTATTATAATGTCAAGGCGGGAATAGAGCCCTCGGGCTTGGTTACCTTATTTCTTTGCCGCCAAAGAAATTATCAGCTCCACCTCACCAATGGAAGTACCGAGTTGATTGGCGATCATATCTGAAGAAAAACCGGTTGAATACATGCGCATGACCTCTTCTTTTATATCCCGGTTCTTATTGCCCCCCACCGCGGGAGAAAGATTTGTGTAGATCTTCTTGCTTAAATCGTGCTTCTCACTTTCCCGTTTTAATACTCCCAGGCGTTTATCGGTTGCCGTAAGAATATTTTGTATTTCCGTCAGTTTATGCTCCATTATCCCGATATTTCTTTCGGTGGTACTGTTTAATTCAGTGATAATCTTTTCCACTTCCCGCTCTATCTTTTCAATCTGTGCGTCATGCGAAAACTGCTTTTCCAATTTTTTCTTTAAGAATATGTAGAGCAACAAAAAACTTATTAACTGACAGGCAACAATAAACAGAAAGATTTCCATAAATCCCGCGCTTACCCTAATATATCGATATGCTTTCCCAGGTCCGGGTCGGCAAAAACAGATTTTTTTTGCATTTCCTTCTTCTCTTTTTCCTTTTTTTCTCTTTCCTGCTCTTCCTGTTTTTTCTTCTCGTCGTTATTTAACTTCTCCAGGCCTTGTCCCAGTTCCTTGCTCTGGTTCACGGAGTTGTCCTGCTGCTCCGTGGCCTTTACCAATTCCATTCCCTGTAATGATTGGGTAATCGCCGTTCCCTCTTTTTGAATGGACTGTTCTTTTCCCACCTGATTCATTTGTGAGAAAAGAATCTGCATATCTATGGGAAGAATCGACATTACCGTCTCCTTAGGAATTCTCCCTCAACCGGCTCATATCTAGTCATCCGTATTCGCTTTCCTTCCAGGACATAGGTAACGGACTTTTGCTCTACCCTGACCTTGTCCATAACATCCTTCAAATAGATTTTTACACCGGGGAATACACGCTCGGAGGCGGATATTTTTCCTTTGATTTTGAGGGAGGCCAGATGATGTTTGATCTCTTCCATTTGGGTTTTGGTTTCTTTCATATCAGAGAGCAGCTTCATGCGTTTTTCGTTTAACTCAAGCAGGTATTTCTCTTTTTCCTCCGGTAGATTTTTTTGAACCTTTTTTAAATTTTCCAGTGTATTGATGTTTCTTTCCAACTCCTCCATCTCTTTGGTAAATCCATCGAACGTGTTGTTCAACTCTATCAGTTTTTCTTTGCTCCTCGGATCATACCCTACCTCCAAAATCGTTTCCGCACCGGCTACGGAACCCAGGTTCTTTGCATTGATCTCCTCGGACGCACGCAGCCTGCCGCCGACAATGGAAGCCCTTCTGCCCTGGCAGATTATCTTTTTATTTGAGTCCACAAACGAGTGAAGGATTCCGTCCGTTACGATAACATTGTTTTCAGCTTCAATATACGCGTGTTCAATGAATTTTGCATAGACATTTTTACCGCAGCGAATCTTTCCCTCGTTTTTACCCAGGATACCCTGATGGACTATGATATCGCCTTCGGCATCAAGTACCGCCTTTCCCACGTTGCCGGTTACCTCTATGTTGCCGGCAGCCTTGACCGAAAATCCGTCCTCAACATTCCCGCGAACTATGACCGTTCCCAGGAACAGAATATTACCGGTATGCAGGTTTACGTCACCCGGTACGGTGTATACCGGCTCCACATTCAATTTTCCGTTTAAAAGAATTACCTGTCCATTAATCTCGGAAATGGCGGTCATCCCGTCTTCGGACAGTTTTACGTTTTTTCCTACAGAAATCACAGTATCTTTGCCCGGTTTGGCGGGCATTGTCTTTCCGGTAACGGTCTGACCGTCCCTTCCCCGTTCCGGTGGTATTTTCTTTGCAATCTGCTGGCCGGCCACCACATTTTCAATCAGATTCAGATCCTTAAAATCAACCCGGCCGTTCTTCTCTTTGAGTATGATCGTTGAGTGGTCCGTATTAAAATTATAAACAATTTTAGCATCATTGCCGTTTGCCTGTTTCTGCCCTTCGGCAATCATTATTTCTTCATTATAGATGGGGTTTTCTTCAAGGTGTTGTAACGCTTCCTCTTTTATTCCGAATACGACACGGTTGTTTTTCAGATAACTTCTGATGGTTTCGGCATTCAGATCAGATCCGCCGGGTCCCGGAGCCTGCAGCAGCAGGTAGGCCTTCATCTCCATATCGGCAATACTGACCGACATCACCGGGTCATTCGCGGGAACATACTCATAGTTGGCGATTTTAACATAGTTTCCGTCAGAGTACCGCACAACTTTTTTTACCAGTTCCTCATTGTAATGCCCGATATTCCGCTTCATTATCATATTTTTTGCCAAATCCACGGTAACCCGTCTTCCGGTTCCGGTTGGTTTGGTTACCTTAATAAACACCCCGTCCGGCTGCAGACGCACACTCACCTTACCGTCCCTGTTCCGCGCGTGCTCCTCAAAATCCATCTTCATGTTACCGGCGTCAAGCATATCCTCGGCAAAAATATCCTGGGCATCCACCCCGCCTGATGAGGCATAGGCGATCAGCTCCCAGTCTCCGCCGCCCATGCCCATCACCTTTTTGCTTCCGCGCTTTATTATCTCATATTCAATTTTTTTTACCGGCAGTCCCAGTTGGATAGCCGCCTCACGCAGGGCATCATCAAGTGTTTTTCCCTTTGCGTGGATACTTTTATTATTCATATCCTTTTCGTAAAGGGTCTTCATATATTTTCTTAGCTGATCAAGTTTGACCACGTTACATTATTCCTTTTTTCAGGCTTGTCAGCTTTGCCCGCAAGCGTAAAATCGCTTTCGTATGCAGCTGCGATACCCTGGACTCCGTTACTGAGAGTACCTCTCCTATCTCTTTTAAAGTTAAGTCTTCATAATAGTAAAGGACAAGCACTTTTTTTTCCTTTTCCGGAAGCTCATTGATGGCCTCAATAATGACCCGCTTGATTTCATTTTTTTCTACTATTATATCGGGGTTCAAACTGGAGGGAGACTCAATACTCTCCGCGATTGATATTTTATCATTGTCCTCACCGGTATACCAGATATCATGGATTGACATGATTGATGTTCCGCTTATCTTCAGCATAAGGTTCTGGTAATCATCATTTGAGATGTTCATGGCCTTGGCAATCTCCTTATCGGATGCGGACCTTCCCAACTGGCCCTCAAGATGCGATATAGTATCTTCAACCTCGCGTGATTTTTGCCTGACCGAACGCGGGACCCAATCGATGGAGCGAAGCTCATCAAATATCGAACCACGTATACGAGTGACCGCGTAGGTTTTAAATTTTACATGCTTGTCCGGATCGTATTTTTCAATAGCGTCAAAAAGACCGAACACGCCGTAACCGACAAGATCCTCGAATTCCACATTCTGCGGCATGCCGATCGCAACCTTTCCGGCCACGTATTTTACCAGAGGGGCATACTGCTTTACAAAAAAATCACGAATATTCGGATCCTTTGTTTTTCGATACGCCCGCCATAATTCTTCTTCGGATTTCTTTTTTAATACCTCATCGGCCATGTTTTTTTGGTCCTTCCTCATCTCGTTTTATTATCGTACGCACGGCTTGTGCATACACCTGGGGATCGTGTTTTTTATTCAAAGAGTCACCAATTTTGGAACTTACCTGCGGGAAATTACTATCTTCACCCGGCTCATCATTTTTCAGCACCATGAACGAGTTCTCCAAAACTCCCATATCAGGGAGTTCATCCAGTTCTTCATTTCCGATAGTTTCCGCTGGATTTTCCCCCGTGCTTTCCGTAATGCCTTCCGCGGTGCTTTGCGCGGTGTCTTCCATGGTACCTTCCACAGTGCCTTCCACAGTGCCTTCCACAGTGCCTTCCGCAGCGCTTTCCACAGTGCCTTCCACAGTGCCTTCCGCAGTGCCTTCCGCAGTGCCTTCCGCAGCGCTTTCCGCCGCATCCTGTGTAAAAGCAGGTATCTCCGACCCTTCCGTATCCGCCGGTATTTCCTTCCCTTCGGGTGCTTCGGCAGCGGCTGTTTCCGCTGCTTCCATTGCTGATGCTTCCCGCCCGGTCATTATCTCATAATCCTGTGAAATATTATTCCTGTACTCATCAGCCGTTACTTCTTCACTGATACTATCACTTTCCTCATCCCCTCGTTCAAAGGCGGGGGATTCATCCATAGCGTCATAGTTTTCTTCATCACCGCCGAGTTCTTCCGTGGCTTCTGCCTCTTCCGCACTTTCCGTCTCATCCATGTCTTCCGTATCTTCCAACAGTGAGCCGCCGATTACAGGATTTTCCTCCGGCAGAACGATATCGATATTTTCATTTGTTTCCCTGTCGGTTGCGGATTTATAATCGGGGTTGAATATCTCCGGAGTAAAACGGTTCAAAAGGTAGCTTGCCGCGGCGCCGATACCGGCAAAAACAACGGCAAAAATAATGGCACGAAATAATATTATTAAAAACGGATTACCGCTGAAAAGTCCTACCAAAAATGATAAACCAAACCCTATGATCCCCGTATATGCCGCAATATTCCAGCGTATCATTTTTTTCTACCCCTCATTAAAAGATTATGAGAAAAACCTTTCACCGTCAAGACGGTTTTAGTTTCCAAAAAGTTTCTTTAAAAATCGCGATATTCCTCTCCCTTCCCTATATTCGATATTTTCCAGCCTGCTGATAATATGCTTGATACAGATCGATGCTTTGCCGTGTGGGTCCATGGAATAAAAGGGGCGCTGCTTGATCACCGCATTATGCACCAGCTTGTCATCATACACAAAACCAAGGTAATCCACCTTGATGTTCAGAAAATTACTCGCAATAGAGATAACCCTGTTGGCAACTTTTTTTCCCTCGATCACGGACCCCACCCTGTTTACCACAAGCTTCAAACCAAGATCAAGGTTCTCTATTTCCGTAGCGATTATTTTGATAATCCCGTAGGCATCGGTAATGGCCGTGGGTTCCGGCGTGGTGACGATAATGACATCATCCGCGGCCGCGATGAAGGAAATGACGTTATTCGATACTCCGGCGCCCGTATCTATAATAATGATGTCGGCATTGGCCAATTCATCAAGTTCCTGAATAAAAATCTTTCGTTCGTCCTCACTTAAGTTTGCTATCTTGGAAAATCCCGAGGCACCGGCAACAATCTTGATTCCGAAATTGGTGTCCATGATGATGTCTTTCATTTTTTTCTGCTGCCGGATGACGTGGTAAAGATTGTATTTGGGAATTACTCCCAGGACGACATTTACATTGGCAAGACCCAGGTCCGCATCCATTACGGTAACTTTTTTCCCCATCTGCGCATAGGCCAGGGCCAGGTTAATGGCAAGGTTCGTTTTTCCCACCCCTCCCTTGCCGCTTGAAACCGTAATAATCCGGGTTGCCGAACGGTGATTCGAGTTTTTGCTCTGCATTAACTCTCTAAGTTTTTCTGCCTGATCAGCCATGTAGTTAGCTCCACATCTCATTTAAAACTTTATCTCTGCTGCCGTATTTCTTTTCCAGGTATTCACGATTAATGGTAAATCCTTCGAGCTGCATGAGAAAGCGGATTACCGAAGCTCTTTCTATATCCTGCGGTACCTTCTGGCCGTCGGTAATAAAAACCGCCGATTTACGTTTTTTTGACATTATACTTATGATATTACCGATTTGCGAGGTCTCGTCAAGCTTTGTGATGATAATCGATTCGTATTTAAACGGCTCGTACTGCTGAAAAATCTCATCCAGATCACGGTATTTGGTTGTAGCGCTTACCGCCAGAAAGGTCTCCGTTTTGCTGCCGCAATTATCCAGCAGTTCCTTCATCTCGCCCAGCTTCTTATAATCCTTCTGACTTTTTCCTATGGTGTCAAGAAGAATAAGATCAACATCATTATACAGCGCAATCAGTTTTTTCAGGTCCGAAGGCGTTTCGGCAAACGATACCGGAATCCGCATAATATCTCCATAGGTTTCTATCTGCTGTTTGGCTCCTATCCGATAGTTGTCGATCGTAATGATCCGTACGCTTAAGGGTTTTTTTCCGTTTCCCGCCACACCGAAAAGCGCCGCCAGTTTGGCCACCGTTGTGGTTTTCCCTACACCGGTCGGTCCGACAACCGTAATAATCGTCGGTTGCTTTTCAGCCTGCGGCCGATGCTCATAGATTTGTATGCCTTCGGCGATCCATTCCACAACCGTACCCTTCATTTTTCCGACATTTTCAAGTTCGATTACCGAAAAATCGTTCAACATTTTTTCGCATAGTTGTTTTGTATATTCATGTGAAAAATCATTCTCATACAACAGTTCCTTTATCTGCTCCACGGCCGGCGGATGCCTTTTTATCGGGGCAACGGTTTTTCCGATATCGTATTTTAATTCTTTTAACTCCTTCAAAATGTAGTTGAGCGTCTGTTCCTTTTTTGCACTTTCCAGTATCTTTAGTTTTTCATCCTGGATATTTATTTTCTTACTGTTGTTCTCCGCTATGTACCCGGTAATCTCCACTCCTTCATGCGAAAACATACCCAGAAAGCCACCCAGACGAATATTCCGGTAGGTAAGTATCTTCCCGTTTTCACCGTACTGCAGCTTCATTTTGTCGATCGCCTCACGGTGTGTGTGCGCCTGTATGGTAAAATATTGCATACTACTCCCCTTATTCATTAATTGATATTGTTCCAACGGACTCTACCTTAACGTCCGTTACAATCTCCGGTACCGATATTACCACAAGTTGTGCCAACTCTCTTTTCGTACTGTCTTTTACCAATGGCCTCGCGGCCTCGGAGCAGAGTATCACCGGCATTACCCCCCGATCCTGAACCGCCTTAACGGTATTTAAACACGCATTAATCCATTTTCGCTGTAAAGCCGGCTCCATGGCCGCGCTTAATCCCGTACCGGTTTCAACTCTTGAATCGATTATCTTTTTCTCAAGCTCAGGATCAATGGTAAGCACACGCAGTACCCGCTGTTCATCGGCATACTGTAAACAGATCTGCCGTCCCAACGCCTGGCGGGCTTTTTCAATCAAATAGCTGATATCCTTGGTTACCGGGGCAAAATCAGCAAGTGATTCCAGGATGGCTACGATATTCCTGACTGAAACCTGTTCATTCAGCAACCCCTGCAGCACTTTCTGTATTTCACCGACAGCGAGAGTCTTTAACACCTCATCTACCACCGCCGGATAGTCGGAACGCAGGGTATCCATGATCGACTGCACCTCCTGCCTTCCCAACAGTTCTTCCGCGTGCTGCTTTATTATCTCCGTGAGATGTGTGGCAATAATTGACGGTGGATCAACCACCGTATACCCCAACTGTTCAGCCCTGTCTCTTTGGTCCTCGCCTATCCATACCGCGGGCAGGCCGAATGTCGGATCCTGGGTTTTTTCTCCCTGGAGTTTTTCCTTTTCCCCGCTTGGATTGATGGCAAGATATCGTCCCATACGGATTTTGCCGCGGCCTACCTCAACCCCTTTTATCTTGAAACAGTATTCGGGAGGATCAAGCCGCATATTATCGATGATTCTAATCCTCGGAACAACAAGCCCAAGGTCAAGAGCAGCCTCCCGCCGGATGCGGGTTATCCTGTCCAGCAGTTCCGCGCCGTGCTCCTTATCAACCAGAGGAATAAGTCCGTATCCAAGCTCCAGCGACAAGGGGTCCAGGGGTACAACCGGGGATATCTCCGTGGGGGCCCGCTGCGCCTGATCGGAGGCTTCCTTCATTTTTACCTTCTCTTCTTTTACCATGATGTTCCTGGACAACGTATAGGCCATAAAGCCGAATAATCCGCCGAGGGGCCATAACACATACCAGGGAAATCCCGGTAAAAATCCCATCAACATTAAAAATATCATACCCACAAGGTAGGGCTTAGACTGGTGGGAAAACTGCCTGGTTACATCGGCACCAAAGCTGGCGTCCGACACCGCCCTGGTAACGATGATACCGGTTGCCGTGGATATCAACAGGGTAGGCAGTTGGGTGACCAGCCCGTCACCGATGGTCAGTGAAATATAGGTATGTACGGCGTCCGTCCAACTCTCACCATGAAGGGTCATACCCACAATAAGCCCGCCGATCATGTTGATAAGGGTGATTAAAATACCGACTTTGACGTTTCCGGACACAAACTTGGAAGCACCGTCCATAGCACCGTAAAAATCAACCTCACGCTGAATCTCGTTCTTTTTCCTGGTTGCTTCTTCTTCGGTGATAAGACCGGAGTTGTACTCTGCCTCCACGGACATCTGCTTACCGGGGAGCGCGTCCAGGGTAAAGCGTGCCGCCACCTCGGCAACACGGGTTGAACCCTTGGTGATGACGATAAACTGAACCGCGATAATAACAATAAAGATAATCAGCCCGATGATATATCCGGTAAACGCCTCCGAAGAACCGGTGACAAAAGCACCGAATGCCCGGACGATATGACCACCGAAATTCTTGCCCTGCGACAGGATCAGTCTGGTAGATGAAACATTCAGGGCCAGGCCGAAGACGGTCAGTATCAATAACATTGTGGGAAAGACCGAAAAATCCAGCACCCGCTTAGAGAACAGGACGATAAGGATCACCAATAAACTCATTACCAGGTTTACCGCCATAAACGTATCAAGAATAAACGCCGGCAGCGGGACTAAGAGCATCAGGACGATTACGATAACGCCCGCGGCTATCGCCAGATCACTCTTGCGTTTGGTGAGATATCCGAATACCTGGGGTACATCCGCCATTTTTTTTACCTTTTACCCTTTCTTATTGGTGCGGACCCCGCACCTTTATCTATTTCCAGCATCTCAGATAACCTCCTGGCCTGCACCCTTTAACCGATATATCTCGGCAAGGATGGTGGCGATTACTTCATAAAACTTTTCCGGGATTACCTCTCCGATCTCAACCTCGCCGTACAGCGCCCTGGCAAGCGGTTTGTTTTCGATGACCGGCACCTCATTTTCCAGGGCAATCTCTTTTATCTTTTGGGCGATGATATCGGCTCCCTTGGCCGTAACCGTCGGGGCGTTCATGGTGAGTCTCTCCCATTCCAGGGCGATGGCAAAATGGGTGGGGTTGGTGATTACTACATCAGCCTTGGGAACAGCCTTCAGCATGTTCCGCGTCATGATTTCACGCATCCGCTCACGCAGCCTGCTTTTTACCAGCGGATCCCCTTCGTACATCTTCCGCTCTTCCTTTAATTCCTGACGCGACATCTTTAATCGCTCACGATGCAGCCTGCGTTGAAACATGTAATCGGCAATCGAAAGCATCAGCAACAGGATTCCCGCCTCCAGAATGATCCTGAAGGCCAGCGATGAGATAAGCTCAACACCGTAGAAGAAATGGAGTTTTACCAGGTTCATGATTTTCGGCATTTCCGCCTGAATATTTAAAAAGGCCAGGATGGCGACCAGTATAACCTTAACGATTGATTTAAGAAAATTGAATCCCGCCTCCGCGGAAAACATGGCCCGTTTAAAGAACTTGCCGAATCGTGGTATGATCTTGTTAATATTCGGGGTAATCGGTTTTACGGTAAATAAAAACCCCACTTGTACCAGATTACTCATCAGCGCGGTAATAAAAACAACCCCGACTATCGGCAAGGCAAGTCGTATGAAAAAAGTGAATACCGCGGTTGCGGTAATCGCTGTAGTGGTAACATCTATTTCGCAGGAACGCTCTAAAAAATAGCGCATCATCTCTAAAAATGTTTTCAACAGGTAGGTGGCCAGAAGCGCGATCGCGCTGATCCCTACTATCAGAATCAGGGCGGAACTGAACTCGGCGGATTTAACCACCCGCCCTTCTTCACGGGCTTTGCGCAGCTTATGCTCGGTAGGCTCTTCTGTTCTGCCCTCATCCTCCGCGGCAAACCACTGCAGGTGGACGTGTTTTAACGGCGGCGGTAAGGGATCGCGTAATGTTTGATACCAAAAAAGTTCTTCCGTCATTATCCCCCCGCCTTTATCCCCTGAAAAATCCGCAGGAGCTGTACAAAACTGGATTCTATCAGCCGCGCACATGCTTCCATAAAAAACGGCAGCGAAAGAAACAACACAACAAACGCCACCCCGATGGCGATAGGAAATCCCAACATCAGCAGGTTCATTTGCGGCGCCGCTTTGGCCAGAAGCCCCATGCAGACCGAGACCAGGAACAAGGTTCCCAAAATGGGGAAGGCAATGGTAATGGCGCTTTCGAACAGGCTTCCCAGGCTGCCGGCGAAAAGTCTCATCAAAAATTCTCTGCCCCCCACCAGATCCTGTGCCCGCAGCGACTTAAAAGAGCGATAAACACCGGTGAGAAATACCTTCTGGAATCCTCCGATCGTAATAAAGGCGAACATACCGATTATGTTTAAAAGCTGTCCCATCAGCGGCACCTCAATCTGGGCCAGGGGATCAAAAACCGAAGACGCGCCGAATCCCATCTGCAGGGAAAAAAACCTGCCCGCAACCTGAAAGGCCACATATATCAGTGCCAGGAAAAAGCCGGTGATAATACCGATAAACAACTCTCCGATAACCAAGAGGAAATAATCAACTACATCGGGCGGTAAGGTGAATCCCAGGGAACTCACCCACGGGTAGACGGTAACCGAGGCAAAAAGGGCAAGACCGATCTTGGCTATTCGCGGGATTGCACTTGATGACAAAAGCGGCGCAACGCTCACCATTGCAAAAATCCGTACAAATATGAGAAGAAATATCTGAAACTGTAAAATATAAGACGCTATTCTCTCACCCCTTTATCAGTGAATCGTCGATATATGCTGAAATAATCGTATGGTAAACTGTACCATCGAGGTTATGATCCATGGACCGAAAAATATCAATGCGCCCAGGATCGCGGCAATTTTGGGAACAAACGTCAGTGTCTGCTCCTGAATACTGGTAGTTGCCTGGATGATCGAGATAATCAACCCCGTGATCATTCCGATCAGTAATATGGGAGCGGCGACAATCAAAACCTGAAGCACCCCGCCCCGTAAAAGATTTATTGCCATTCCTAAACTCATAACTCCTCCTTATACCATACCGGTCACATAAAACTCTTTACCAACTGCATAGTTATCAGACTCCATCCGTCCACCAGGACAAACAGAATCAGTTTAAACGGCAGCGAAATCATAATCGGCGGCAGCATGATCATGCCCATCGACATTAAAGTCGAGGCCACAACCATATCGATGACAATAAAGGGAATAAATAGCATAATCCCTATTTTAAAGGCGATGCCCAGTTCACTCAAAATAAACGCGGGAATGAGTACGTGAATAGGGACATCCCCTTTTGTTTTCGGTTTTGGATAATTTCCCAGTTTCAAAAAGAGCTCGACGTTTTTATGGTCATTCCCCAGTTGTCTCCACATGAATGCTTTTATGGGCTTTTCCGCGTTTTCATACATTTTTTCAATACCGATCTGTCCATCGGCAAAGGGCTTAAACGCTGTATCATAAACAGCGCTGAATGTGGGCCACATAATAAAAAGAGTAAGAAAAAGCGCAATCCCCATCATTACCTGTGTCGGCGGTACGTTCTGCAGGGAGAGTGATCTGGTGATAAAATTAAAGACAATTGCGATGCGTAGAAACGCGGTGGTAAGTATCAGGAGTGAGGGCGCCAGTGTAATCACGGAAAGCAGCAGTAGCAACTGCAGCGACAGAGCGACCTCCTGATTATTATTGGCGTTTCTGATACCTATATTTACATAGGGAATATTTATATTGGTGTTTGTATTAGTGCCGGTACTTGTATTATTCTGCGCGTACATGGCTCCGACACTGCAGCTAAAAAGCAGAACAACAAGTAGAAATATTTTTTTCATGTCCCCTCCCAGGTTTTTTATCGTGACTTCTTATTTATTCAATTTCTGCAGCCTACTCCTTTGTTCCTTCATAAAATTAATGCTGTTGTTTATCACCTGTTTTTTCTGCTGCCTGCGGGTTAAAAAACCGGTAATCATATCACCGAACCCTTTTACCGGATTTACCCGTGCCTGACTTGCCTTGAGTTTCAGATTATCTCTGGTTTCCTTGTCTGATATTTCCGATATCAATGACAATGATTCATTGGAAGATCCTATTAAGTACACGGATCCGCCGACCTCGATGAGATGCAGCACTTTATTACCGGTTATTATTTTTGAACCCATAATCGTGATCATTTCGTTCTCAACGATCTTTTTTGTCATACCCTTTTTAATGGCATAAAAGATGACAACAATAATGATAACGACGACGCCCAGCCCCAGAACCATTGAGAGATAATCCCACAATGTCGGGCCGACCGGTTCGATGTTCTGTGATGCCGGTGAGTCTGCCGAGGCGGTATTGCTGTCCGCCGCGTAGTTTTCGTCAAGGATATTCGTCTTATCCTGTGCATACAGTGACAAACAACCTATTACTAGTAATGTAATGATTAATATAAGAGTGTGTGTTTTCAGTGTTCCCCTCCCGATACTGAAAATCTGTGTCTATTATGACACGCAAAACGTTTTCTGTCAATTACAAAATTATTGTTTTTTTATTTTAAATCCGCCATCCTCTCAAGGGGAGATACAATCTCGGTAACACGAACGCCGAAGTTTTCGTCGATTACCACAACCTCTCCTTTGGCAATAAGTTTATGATTTACCAAAATATCGACCGGTTCACCGGCCAGTTTATCCAACTCAATTATTGTGCCTTCACCTATTCCCAAAATATCCCGAATTAGCTTTTTTGTCCTTCCCAACTCTACGGTCATTTCCATATATACGTCCATCAACAAGCCGATGTTACTCTGCTCCTGGGATGACTGCGATGACTGCAGATTGGGAAACTGGACGGACTGCACATTCGGTGTGGACATCATACTGTTTAACCCCTCAAGGATGGACTGGTCTCCGCCCTGCACGGAATCTCCGCCCCCTGAATTTGACATTCCTTTTGCCATAGTATCTCCTTTACTGCCCATTTTACTTCCCGCCAGGGCCGGCTGACCGGTAGCCATACCGCTTCCCGTTGACCTTGCCACCACCTCTTTTACCGATGACAATGCAAACAACTCAATCAATACCGCGGGTTTCTCCCCCTCTATTGAGATGGGGTACTGCACTTTTACCACACTGTCGCCGGCAGGAAGCTTGACCTTTCCTTTTTTTACCTTGTTACATTGGGCGGGCGATATCATTACCGTTTGATTGATCTGATTTCCCAGGGTAGTCGCAATGGTTCCGACAATGTTCGAGATCGCCTCGGCAACTCCGGAAAGGGCGGCCTCGTTCAGGTCCACATCCTTCTGCCCCATGATAAAACCGGCCAGTTTTTTGGCGATGTCCGGATCAAGCAGGAATGAGTGCTCACCAACCAACCCGTCCGTAAAATCAATTTTTACCTCTATCACATCATTCATAAGCTCGGCCAGCATCTGCTGCTTGGATTTTACCTCGACATTCGGCGCGCCTATGATCACGGATTTGCCGGTCACCATGGAAATATTGGAACTCTGAGATTCAACCGTTCCCTGCATGACCGATTTAAAGAGATCTATTTCGTTAGTATCCAGCGGTCCGGCACTGCTTACCGTTGTGGAATCGGTGATCTCTTCGGTTCCCTGTAATAAAGCGTCTATTTCATCCTGTGAAAGATAGCCTTCACTCATTCTATTCTTCCCCCTCTACTTTTAGTTCTTCGAACTCTTCCGCCTTTGTCTCTTCCAGTTTTTTTACCACCTGGATAGCCGCTTTATTACCGATGATCCCCGGTCTGCAGAGGAATTTTTTTCTGTCACCTATTTTCAAGGCCATCGGATCATTTGTTCTGACATTAGGCAGCCTGATCACATCGCCCTTTTTCAGGGCCAGCACGTCCTTAACCTTGAGCATCATGCCCCCGATTTCCGCCACAATATTCACGCTGACGGTTTCCAGACGTTCCCTTAAGATGTTGAGGTTTTCGGTGGTTGTGCCCCTCCGTACCGAGGAATACCAGTACTGGGCTGAAAGCTTGGAAATAATCGGTTCAATGGTAAGATACGGAATACAGAA
>Ga0307445_10000732_pt1 | contig 18200 bp, 11 predicted proteins | sample SalMarSW160330MG_FD_202147 | JGI IMG/M metagenome (GOLD analysis project Ga0307445, IMG submission 202147) | Salt marsh sediment microbial communities from the Plum Island Ecosystem LTER, Massachusetts, United States - SW1603-30 | ecosystem: Environmental > Aquatic > Marine > Intertidal zone >...
CAGGAAGCCCCGTCATGACCCTCTCAGGCACGGTCAATAAGATCTTCATCCTGCTCCTGCTGGTAACAGCCGGGGCCGTGTACACCTGGAGGCTTGCCTTCCATGCCATCTCGACCGATTCACTGACCGCCTCACGCGCCATACTGCCGTGGATGATCGGCGGCGGGATCGGCGGGTTCATCGTTGCCCTGATCACGATATTCAGAAGGAACACCGCACCCGTGACAGCCCCCATTTATGCTGTGCTGGAAGGCCTTTTCCTGGGGGGCATTTCCGCGTTCCTGGAATACCAGTACAAAGGCATTGTCATGAATGCCGTGGCCCTTACCTTCGGGATCCTCTTTGCACTGCTCATTGCCTACCGGTCGGGCTTAATTAAACCTACCGAGAACTTCAAGCTGGGTGTTTTTGCCGCTACCGGTGGTGTAATGGTGCTTTATCTTGTTTCCTTCCTGTTGAATCTCTTTGGAGTCCCCATAGGCTACCTGCACAACAGTTCACTGCTTTCCATCGGGATCAGCCTGGTGATCGTGATTATAGCCTCCCTGAACCTTGTGCTTGATTTTGATTTCATCGAGCAGGGCGCAGCCTCGTCGGCCCCGAAATTCATGGAATGGTACGCTGCCTTCGGACTTATCGTCACCCTGGTCTGGCTCTATCTCGAGATCCTAAGGTTATTGTCCAAGCTCGCCAGCCGTAATTGATCTTTTAATGGGCATAAACGGGTCAATGTCCACCTCCCTGCCGGATCGGATTAAATTTCGATAAGATGACCGAACTTGAAAAATACTTCCTCCCCTTCAGAGAGAATATTGTTGGAATCGATACGGAATACGCGAGTCCCTATGGGAAGCAGAAGATCCTCTATGGGGACTGGATAGCGAGCGGGAGGCTTTACGGCCCGATCGAGAGAAAACTGCTCGAGGAGTTCGGTCCCTTTGTAGCCAACACCCATACGGAAGCCAATGAGACGGGGACCCTGATGACCAATTCATACCGGCACTCACACCAGCTTATCAAGCAGCATGTCAACGCGGGACCGAATGACATCATCATCACCGCAGGTTTCGGGATGACAGCGGTTGTGAATAAGCTGCAGCGTATACTGGGTCTCAAAGGATGCGGGAAGCTGATCGGGAAGGACTGCCTTGAGAAAACACAGAAACCCGTTGTTTTCATTACCCACATGGAACATCACTCCAACCAGACCTCCTGGTATGAGACCAATGCCGACGTGGTCATGCTGGAACCCGATAAAAACCTTCTCATCAACCTCGATGAGCTGCACGGAAAGCTTGAGGAATACAGGGACCGGGAATTCAAAATCGGAGCCTTCACCGCATGTTCGAATGTGACCGGGATCGAAACCCCCTACCATGAGATGGCGGGGATCATGCATGAGCACGGGGGACTCTGCTTCGTGGATTTTGCAGCTTCCGCCCCTTACGTTGAGATCGACATGCATCCGGAAGATCCTTTAAAAAAACTGGATGCCATCTATCTATCACCCCACAAGTTCCTCGGGGGACCCGGTTCGTCCGGCGTACTGATCTTTGATAAAAGCATGTACCGTGCCGAAGTGCCCGATAACCCCGGAGGGGGTACGGTGGACTGGACCAATCCCTGGGGCAGCTATAAGTACGTCGATGACATCGAGGTCAGGGAAGACGGCGGGACCCCCGGTTTCCTCCAGTCCATCCGGGCCGCACTGGCATTCGAACTCAAGACCCGGATGGGCGTCGAAAACATCCTGCGCAGGGAGCACGAACTGGTATCCCTGGCGTTCGGGGGACTCCGGAAGATCAGGGGCATCCACATTCTCGCGGACAATGTGGAGGAACGGCTCGGCGTGATCTCCTTTTACCTTGAATACATCCACTTCAACCTGATCGTCAAGCTGCTCAGCGACCGGTTCGGCATACAGGTCCGCGGCGGCTGTGTCTGTGCCGGGACCTACGGACACTTTCTGCTTGAGGTCAGCTATGCAAGGTCCAGGGAGATCACCGATAAGATCAACCACGGCGATCTGTCGGAGAAACCCGGGTGGGTGCGCTGGTCCATTCACCCCACCACCACCGATTCAGAGGTCCTGTTCTTTCTCCGGTCGGTTGAAGAAATCACTGAAAATATCTCGGCATGGGAGAAGGACTATGTGTATTTAAAACGGACGAACGAATATATGCACAGGGATGAGCTGTCCAATCCCCCGAAGAAACACCTGGAATGGTTTAATTTGTAATTTTAAAAACATTATGTATTTTTGCATGCCCTGAACGAAAAGCATAAGGAGAACTGAAAAATGAAAAAGGAACTGCATCCGGATAAATACAGGCTGGTGGTCTTCAAGGACATGTCAAACGGCTATTCCTTCATCACAAAATCCACAGCCACTTCAAAGGAAACCATCAAGATGGATGACGGGAAGGAATATCCGCTGGTCAAGCTGGAAATATCCAATACATCCCATCCGTTTTACACCGGTAAGATGAAACTCGTCGATACGGCAGGCCGTGTTGATAAATTCAATACACGCTACAAAAAGCACATCGACATGAAAAAAACACAGGAGGGATAAATCCCATTCTGTAAGGATCATTTAACGAGGCTGTCTCCGGGGAGACAGCCTTTTCTGTTTTCCCGCATTCTGATGAATACCGGAGTTTTTTTCTATTTTTATATGCATGAAAACCATCCTTTTCGATCCGCCCGAAACCTGGGAAAACCTGCTTCCCCTCACTTTCACCCGCCCGGTCAGTGAAATTCGCATGGGCATTCTCCGGATCCGTGAAAAATGGGAACGGATGCTTGACTGTCCGGCCGGCTGGCTTACCCGGCCATACCTTGCCAGGAAATACCCGGCCAAAACCGGAAAGGACAATCTCTATATCGATGGCTCGGTGCTGCCCGATGAGGGACTGATCAGGGCACTCGGCGAATTATCCCCCGGGGAGGCATTGTTTGCAGGGGAAAAACTTCTGGCCGCAAGGCAGGACGGTGCGGCGGGGGACTTCGACCCGGCCGGGCAGGGCAGTTACAAAAGGATCGAATACCACAATGAAGTTTTCCGGATCGAATTCCCGTGGGACATCTTTTCAAACAACGGCAAGGCCCTGGAAGCTGATTTCGACCTGATCACACGGAACCGCATACCGGCAGAAATTCCCTCAAGCAACCGTATTCTTGGTCCCGGTAAAATATTCGTCGAAGAAGGGGCCAGGATCGAATGTGCGGTGCTTAACACCGGGAACGGACCGATATACATAGGAAAAAACGCCGAGATCATGGAGGGATCACTCGTCAGGGGCCCTTTTGCACTGTGTGAAGGATCCACCCTGAAACTCGGCGCAAAAATATACGGCCCCACCACAATCGGTCCCTTCAGCAAAGTCGGCGGGGAAGTGAACAATTGCATCATATCCGGATGTTCCAATAAGGCACACGACGGATTTCTGGGCAATTCGGTCATCGGGGAATGGTGCAACATCGGGGCAGACTCCAATAATTCAAACCTCAAGAATAATTATACCACGGTCAGGCTCTGGAATTACAGGGAAGAGAAGTTCATATCAAGCGGACTGATCTTCTGCGGGCTCATCATGGGTGACCATTCCAAATGCGGCATCAACACGATGTTCAATACAGGAACGGTCGTTGGCGTAAATGCCAATATATTCGGATCGGGCTTCCCCAGAAATTTCATTCCCTCCTTCTCCTGGGGCGGGGCACACGGATTCACCACCTACCAGCTTGACAAAGCTATGGAAGTTGCAACCGGGGTCATGAAGCGGCGTGATGTTCAGCTCGATGACACGGAGATTGAAATCCTTTCGGAAGTATTCCGCATGACTGAAAAGTACAGGGTCTGAGCCACCCCATCTTTTTGGCACAGCAATTGACATATACCCATGCAAGTATCATTTTTACAGGATACTGACAAGTTGACTGATTCATGAAAGAAATTAGACACAAAATAGTCCTCAGTTCTTCACTGGACGAGGACAGCGATTTTATTCCCCTGATCTCCGATGAGGATGAGGCAGTTCTGGCCGGGAGCAAGGTTCCTGAACTCCTGCCGGTACTCCCTCTTCGCAACACGGTTCTTTTCCCGGGTGTGGTCATCCCGATCACCGTGGGAAGGGAAAAATCGATCCGGCTGATAAAGGAAATCTACCGGAAAGACCGGGTCATAGGCACGGTTGCACAGATCGATGCCGAAACGGAGGATCCCGTGATCAAGGATCTTTACAGTGTGGGAACGGTGGCCCAGATCATCCGCATCCTGGAAATGCCGGATGAGAGCACATCCATCATCATCCAGGGTAAAAAGCGTTTCCATATTGAGTCAATCGTTTCAGAGGAACCATACTTCATGGCCAGAACGGTCCCTATATCGGACCAGAAACCCGCTGCACGTGACCGGGAATTTGAGGCCATTGTCGGATCACTCAAGGACCTTTCGCTGAGGATCATCAAACTTTCCTCGAACATTCCCCCGGAAGCCTCATTCGCCGTCAGGAATATTGAAAGTTCCAGTTTCCTCATAAACTTTATTTGTTCCAACAGCGACATCGGGTTGAAGGAGAAGCAGAAGCTGCTTGAGGAAAATAACCTGAAAACGCGTGGCATCCGCCTTCTCGAGTACCTTACGAGGGAACTCCAGATGCTGGAGCTCAAGAACGATATCCAGAGTAAGGTGAAATCCGACCTCGACCAACAGCAGCGTGAGTTCATGCTGCATCAGCAGATGAAGACCATACAGGACGAGCTGGGCGGGAGTCCCATGGAAAAGGAGATCAACGAGTTCCGCAAAAAAGCCTCTGAAAAGAAATGGAGCAAGGAAGTGAGCGAAATTTTTGAAAAGGAACTTGAAAAACTCCAGCGGATCAATCCGGCCACGGCGGAATTTTCCGTCCAGGCAAATTACCTTCAGACACTCATCGAACTGCCGTGGAACGAATATACCCAGGATGATTTCAACCTGAAAAGGGCCGAGAAGATCCTCGAACGGGACCATTACGGGCTCGACCGGGTGAAAGACCGCATCCTGGAGCATCTTGCCGTGCTCAAACTCAAGGGTGACATGAAATCGCCCATCATCTGCCTTGTGGGTCCCCCGGGAGTCGGAAAAACCTCCCTTGGTAAATCGGTGGCAAGCGCCCTCAAGCGGAACTACCTCAGGATGTCCCTTGGCGGGCTGCACGATGAAGCAGAGATCAGGGGTCACCGGAAAACTTACATAGGGGCCATGCCTGGAAGGATCATACAGAACCTGAAAAAAGCAAAATCCTCCAACCCTGTTTTTGTCCTCGATGAAATCGACAAAGTCGGGCGGGATTTCCACGGCGATCCTGCCTCCGCATTGCTGGAGGTGCTGGATCCGGAACAGAACAGCACCTTCTACGATAACTTCCTCGAGCTTGAATTCGATCTCTCAAGGGTCATGTTCATTGCCACCGCCAATACCACGGCAACGATCCATCCCGCCCTGCTCGACCGGATGGAAATCATCGATGTGAGCGGTTACATCATCGAGGAGAAAGTGGAGATCGCAAGGCGGCACCTGATCCCAAAACAACTTAAAAACCACGGGGTGGATAAAACCCAGATCAGTTTTCCCAAAAAGGTGATCGAATACATGGTGGAATATTATACCCGGGAATCCGGGGTCAGGCAACTGGATAAACTCATAGCAAAGGTGATCCGGAGTGTGGCCAAGAAGATCGCATTCGATCAAAACCCCGAGCGGGTCCTGAGCATCGCCGAGCTGAGGAAAATGGCCGGAGTACCGAAATACCTGAAAGACAAAACCATAAGCAATGAGTATGCGGGGGTGGTAACGGGACTTGCATGGACGGCCGTCGGGGGAGAGATCCTGTTTGTTGAAACCAGCCTCAGCAAGGGAGACGGGAAACTCACCCTGACGGGGAACCTTGGAGACGTCATGAAGGAATCTGCGGTCATTGCCCTGGAGTACCTGAAATCGCACAGCGACCTGCTGGGACTTGATACGGACGTATTCGGCAAATGGAACATCCACGTGCACGTACCCGAGGGGGCCATCCCGAAAGACGGGCCCTCTGCCGGCATCACCATGGCCACCTCCATTGCCTCGGCCTTTACGCAGCGAAAGGTCAGGAAGAACATCGCCATGACTGGCGAGATCACCCTCAGGGGAAAAGTCCTGCCGGTCGGGGGCATTAAGGAAAAGATCCTGGCGGCCAAACGTGCCGGGGTCAGGGAGATCATCCTCTCGGAGGAAAACCGCAAGGATATGGAGGAAATCAAGGACATCTACCTGAGCGGACTCGAATTCCGGTATGTGAATAACATCATGGAGGTGCTGGCTCAGTCCCTCCTGAAGCAGAAAGTGGACAAGGCCATGAAAATTACCTGACCACGAATCTGGACTTGAAAATTACCTGACCACGAATCTGGACTTGCAGATTACCTGACCACGAATTTGCCCCTGAAGGTCCGTTCCCCGCTCAGTTCGAACAGGTAATAGCCCGGTTCCAGGTTGCCTCTCCTGATGAAGAACTCGGAGCCTTTTATTCCAGCGGTTTCACGTACCAGCTGACCGGCAAGGCTGTAAATCCTGAGAACATACCCTGCCGCTCCCGGGTAGGGGAATTCCATCCTCGTCACCTCGGTAAAGGGGTTCGGGTAGGTCCGGATCTCCGTTGCCGCCGGGAGTTCATCCGTAAAAGTCAGGAGCTTTTTATTGTCATCCAGGTTGGACAGGGCATGGGTGTACGGTCCGGTACCCTTCTTTAATTTCCCCGTGGGACTGCATTCTTCCGGCAGGGGAATGGCTATCCGGTAATAAAAAGTATCATAAACGTCGTGGTCCGTGTAGGTGGTGAAGTTGCTGGACAGGGTGGCAATCACCTCCATGCTGTCCGGTGAGGAACCCCGGTATATGAGGTAGGAACTGAAACTGATCCCGACATAATCATTCCATATAAGGTTTATGTCCCCGGGCAGGGCTCCTTTGTTCATGGAAAGATGCAGGGTCTGATGGTAAAAACTCCGTCCCGACTCATTCCCACAGGTATCCACCGATGAGATCTTATATCGAACGGCCTGTTCGGTGGGATCCACACCGGGATCCTCGAAGACACTGAGATCATCCGCGGGCAGGTTGCCGATCCACTCAAAGGAGTCCTTCACGGCCAGTTCCCGGTAAATATTATAGGAAGCGGTTCCCACCCCGGGTGTTTTTTCCCAGATGATGATGTTCAGCTGGGAGGTATCGACGCTGACGGCGCAGACTTTCTCCTCCTCGAAAACCTTCTGGACATTCACCCGGACGGTATCGTAATAAAAGCAGCGGTTATCCCCTTCGACGGCTACCTCCACAGTCTCTGCATCGTACACGCGGTAGCTGTCCGCATTGGAACCGTCAGGCCAGACGTAGCTTACCTTGTCCGGTTCGGCCTTCAGGGTCAGGCTGTCCCCGTAACAGAAAACCAGCCCGGGTTTGTCCGCCGTAATGACCGCAGTGGTCTGAGGGGCAGTACGGTAAAGAAACCCCGTTGCGGTGAGGGCTTCTCCCCCTCCCCACTTATATGCAAACCACAGCCTGTTTTCCCGGTCAAATTTTACGGGTCCCGATAACTGAAGGGGGACCGCACTGTTCGAACTCGAATAGGGCACGAACCTTGAATCGCTGCGCAGGAGCAATGCACCGTTTGAGGAAGCCCATATCCTTCCTGCCTGCCCGACGGCAATATCCTGAACCAGGTTGCCTGCCACTGAATGGACCGAACTGATCTGGGCCCCGGCATATACGATCATGCTGTCCCCGCTGGCCACCATCACCCTGCCCCATTTATCGGCGGTGATGGCTGAAATGCTCTTAACGGTTGAATTGGGAGTCCATTTGCCGTTCTTGAAGCGTACGATCCCGGGACTGTCATTCAGTCCCACCCAGACCGAACTGTCGGCTGCGATTTCAATCGTCCTGACCGGCGCATTGGACCATTCCTTATAAACCGTAAAAGCAATGCCGTCGTATGAGGCCACCGCCCCCGAGGAGAATCCTATCCATTTGGTATTGCTGGAATCCACCGCGATGGCCGTTACATTTGCCTCCGGCAGATCCGAATTGGCCGGGGTCATGGTTCTGCCCTGCAGGGAAAGGATATGAACGATCCCGATTCCCTTCTTGGTGGCTATCCAGACGGAGTCCTTCTTATCTACCGCCAGGTCCAGCGGTGTGCGCTCCGGCAGAAATGAATTCTCAACTTTAGCCCAGACCGCACCGCCGTCGAATTTCCCCACCTCGCAGTAGGTGGCGATGTTCGGGTAGTAAAGGACAAACCACATATTCCCCAGCCTGTCGGTCTCGATGTCAACAATGCTGTTATACTGATCGTCAAGTCCGAAATCCGTCCCCTGGAACAGGGTTACGCAGACCTGGGAACGAAGGTTTCCGGGCATAAGGAGTAAGAGGGTAATGGAGAGGGAAAAGGAAAAGAGGAGTGACTTTTTCATGATCATCCGGTGTTGAATATTTAACTGTTTTACGGACGATGATGTAAGTGGTTACGTTATCCGGTCATATCTTAACGCAGCGCTCTACATTCAGATGCCCTGGTCCCGGGTATTTACCGACAAAATCGGCCCGTTTACCGATTCCGCCTGTCCGGACCGGAGGGACGGATGTATTTTTGAACCAGAGATAACAGTAATAATTAATAATCATGAAAATGGGTGCTGGAGTTTTTTGGGGGGCACTGCTCATACTGATCGGGCTTGCTCTCATCATACGATTCGTTTTTAACGTGGATTTCCCTGTATTCAAGGTCCTGTTTGCCCTGTTCTTCATCTACATAGGGCTGAGGATCCTCTTCGGGAGTTTTGGCCTGTTCCGGTTTGAGACCGGGCCGAATGACGTACTCTTCACTGAAAAAGGATTTTACCAGCCCGAACCCAACAAGGAGTACAACGTGGTTTTCGGGAAGGGTAATTTTGATTTCACTCACATCGACCTCAGCCAGGGGAGTGTCAACGTTAAAATAGGTACCGTGTTCGGTGCATCCGAGATCAGGATCGCCCGGGACATGCCGGTCAAGATCGTGACGGATGCGGTGTTTGCAGGAGCACAGCTGCCGGATGGCAATACGGCGGTATTCGGGTCCTCCACCTACCAGAGCGCAACTTTTAATCCGGATTCAAACCATCTCAAGATCAAACTTGATGTGGTCTTCGGTGGAGCCGAGGTGAAGCGGGAATAAACCCGGGGTAAAGCGGGAATAAACCACTGCCAGGATAGACCGGTACCGGAACCGGGAAATATCTGCGGTTATCTGAAGGGGCACCGTTCCGACCCCCTCCGGATCTCCGCAGATTTTTATGTTTGCCGATTTTTATATTTTTATCCTATATTCTGAGGCAACATGCCCCGCACCCTGGTCAATCATAAAGCCGAATTCGGCACCCTGCCGGTCTTCATGACCGCCATTTCAACCATCCTGGGAGCCATCCTGTTCCTGCGTTTCGGGTATGCCGTCGGGCACACGGGATTCATAGGGGCCATCGGGATCATTGCACTTGGACACCTGGTTACCATCCCCACAGCGCTCGCCGTAGCAGAAATTGCCACCAACCAGAAAGTGCTAGGGGGCGGAGCCTATTACATCATTTCGCGTTCCTTCGGACTCAACATAGGGGCTGCCATAGGAATCACCCTTTACCTTTCCCAGGCCATTTCGGTGGCCTTCTATGTCATTGCATTCGGGGAAGCCTTCGAACCGATCATCCACTGGCTCTCGGATTCCTATAACATCCTTATACCCGACACCCGCTTCATCACCATCCCTACCATGCTGGTCATCGGGGCCATCATCCTGACACGCGGTGCACACCTCGGCATGAAAGCACTTTACCTGGTCGTGGCCCTGCTTTTTACCTCCATCCTGTTCTTCCTGGCCGGAAAATCCACCAGTGAAGAAACCAGCTTCGTTTTGAACAACCACATATCCGGGGCCGATCCGTTCTTTTACGTGTTCACCATCATCTTTCCGGCTTTTACCGGGCTGGCTGCGGGACTGGGACTTTCAGGCGATCTGAAGAATCCCACAAAGTCCATTCCCAAAGGCACCCTCTGGGCCACCCTGGTGGGCATGATCATCTACATACTGGTAGCCTATAAACTCACCGTTTCCGCAAGCCCGGAAGAACTTGCAACCGACCAGCTGATCATGCAGCGCATTGCCATATGGGGACCCATAATTCCAATCGGACTTGCAGCCGCCACCCTTTCCTCGGCCCTGGGATCGATCATGGTGGCACCCCGCACCCTGCAGGCCATCGGGCTGGATAATGTTTTCCCGACGAAATTCATCAACGACTGGTTCGCCAAGGGAAGGCCGGTTTCGAACGAACCGTTTAACAGTTCTCTCATTACAATACTGATCGCATTTGTTTTTGTCGGCATAGGGGAACTGAACTTCGTGGCCAAAACCATTTCCATGTTCTTCATGGTAACCTACGGCGCCATCTGCACCATTTCACTCCTCGAACATTTCGCGGCGGATCCCTCCTACCGGCCTACCTTCCGTTCCAAGTGGTACATTTCGCTGATCGGCGCGGTATTCTCCATCTGGCTCATGTTCAAAATGAACGGCCTGTATGCAATCATTTCCCTGGTCATCATGGGCCTGATCTATTACTCGGTCACCACCTACAGCAAGGAGAAAAAAGGCCTGGGAAAATTGTTCAGGGGAGTGGTCTTCCAACTCAGCCGCCAGCTGCAGATCTTTGCTCAGAGGGCCGACAAGGAAGACCCGGAAAAGTACTGGCGGCCCTTCGTCATCTGCATTTCCCAGGATACTTTTGTGCGAAGATCTGCTTTTGACGTGCTGCGCTGGCTGTCACTCAGATACGGTTTCGGGACCTACATCCATTACATCGAGGGATACCTTTCGAAAGAAACCAACCAGAATTCGAAGGAGATCCTGAAAAAACTGATCAACCTGGCCGCCGGAAGCCGGAACCGGGTTTACCTCGACACCATCATCTCCCCTTCCTACACCTCGGCCATTGCACAGGTCATCCAGCTCAGCGGGATCTCAGGGAAGGGGAATAACATGATCCTTTTCGAGTTTTCCAGGACCAACCCCGAGGCACTGACGGAAGTGCTGAAGAACCACCGCCTCCTGGAAACCGCGAACTTCGACATCTGCGTGCTGAATACCAGCTATAAAAGCTTTGGTTACAAGAAGGACATCCACATCTGGATATCCATCATGGACTATGAGAATGCGAACCTGATGATCCTTCTGGGGTACATCATCCTGGGGCACCCGGAATGGAGAAGGGGCCAGATCAAGATCTTTGCCATGCATACACCGGATGAACTCGAGAGAAAGCGGATGGACCTGCTGGACCTGATAAAATCCGGACGGCTCCCGATCTCACCGGCCAACGTGGAACTGATCGCCGCCGATCCCGATATCAGTCCCAAGCAGATCATCTCGCAGAAATCCCTTGATGCCGACCTGACCATAATCGGTTTCCGGAGCGAACTGATCAGGGCGGAAGGGATCAAGATCTTCACTGGGTATGAGGACATTGGCAACATCCTTTTCGTAAGTTCCACCAAAGAAAAGGAAATCAGGTAGGCGACATCACCCCTATTCGCCATTATTTTATAATTTTACTTCTACATACCGGAACCCTGAAGCATGAGCAAAAAAATCGCTGTATTCCCGGGATCCTTTGATCCGTTTACCATTGGACATGAATCCGTCATCATCCGCTCCATGCCCCTTTTCGATGAGATCATCATAGCCATCGGCACCAATACAAAAAAAGAGGCCCACTTTCCCCTCGAAAGCAGGATGGAGATGATCCGGGAGGTATTCAGGGACAAGCCGCAAATAAAGGTGAAGAGCTATTCGGGGCTCACGGTGGATTTTTGCAAACAATGTGGTGCCAGGTACCTGTTGAGGGGACTGCGGACCTCCGCTGATTTCGAGTACGAAAGGGTCATTGCCCAGACCAACAAGGCCATGTACCCGGACCTCGAATCCGTTTTCCTGCTGACACTCCCCGAACATACGCACATCAACTCGACCATAATCCGCGACGTCATCCGCTACGGCGGGGACGCCAGCAAGTTCATCCCCCGTGCCATTGACCTTTCAAAATACACCGGCAATGAATAGACCCATTTTCAGGACCATCCTGCTTCCCGTTCTCCTGGCCGTTGCAGGTTCCCTGGCGGCGGCAGATACCATGACCATTCTCAAGGGCAGGAATCCCGGCTATGCAGGTGATACGCTGGTATTCCTCTCTTACTCAAACATGGTATCATTCACAGAGCGGGAAGTGGGCAGATGCGCGGTCAGCGACAGCGGCCTTTTCGAATGCAGCATCCCCCTGGCAGAAACCCGGCACATCTTTGCCCATCTCGGGGTGTATAACTGTTACCTGTATGCCGAGCCGGGAATGGTCTATAACCTTCAGCTGCCCAGGAAGCGGGAAAAGAGCCTGCAGGAGCTGATGAATCCCTTTTTCGAGGAAACCGCTGTCCACCTGAATGTTAAGATAGAGCAAAACCTGCGGAGCCTCCCCCTTCCACCGCTTGACCAGGAACTTAACTTCATGATCCGGGCCTTTAACGATTCCTTTTACCCCTACTATTACAAATTTGTCATCGAGGCCTATGGTAACCAGGTTGACCGCAAGGAACTGAATAAGGCCGAGAAGGAGATCATTTCCGCATTCGATTCCCTTCCGGGAACGTACCTGCATGCATACATCAATTACAGGATGGGACTTCTGGAGCATTACGGCGGCCAGGAAAGCAGCCAGAAGATCATCCAGGACTATTTCCTCGGCAGGCCTGTTCTTCTGCAGAACCCTGCCTACATGGAACTGTTTAACCAGGTTTTCAAGGATTATTTCCTGGCATTCTCCGAAGAACATCCGAACCTGAGATTTCCCCTGGTCGTTAACCGGGATATGGATTATTCGGCTGCCAACAGTATCCTGAAAAAGGAAGCCTCTCTTGTAAACGATACCCTTCGCGAGCTGGTCCTGCTAAAAGGACTCTATGACGGTTTTTACGACGGGAAGAACATTCCCTCGTCCATGATACAGCTGCTGGATTCATTAAAGAACAACAGCTCCATCCGGTACTGCAGGCAGGCTGTTCAGGATATCATGCATGAGATCACCAAACTCCTGCCCGGTTACCAGCCTCCGGATTTCGCACTTTATGATTCGGACAGCACCCTGGTGCATCTTTCGGATTTCCGCGGGGATTACGTATACCTGAATTTCTGCAATTCCTTCGGATATTATTGCGTTCGCGAATACGAGTATCTCAGGATCCTGTATGAACGACTCCAGGGCAGCATCCGCATCGTGACCATCCTGGTGGATGACAGCTTCAACGACATGAAGCAACTGGTTGAAAGCAATAATTATCCCTGGATTTTCCTGCACTTTTCAAACCAGCCGCAGGTACTGGAAGATTATGACATCCGAAGCTATCCGTCCTATTTCCTCATCGGACCGGAAGGGAAGCTGATCCTCTCGCCGGCCCCCTCACCCGTTGAAAATTTCGAATCAACCTTCCGGAAGATCTCTTCCGGGCAATGATCCCGAACGGCCCAGACAGCCAGTTTTCCGGATGACCGGATTCCCGGACGGCTGCCATAAGGGACCGGACGTCAGCAATTAAAATGCTCCCCTGATTATTTCACGGATGGACTGGAAGGTGTTACTGCAAATCTCATCCAGCTGCGCGGAATCGATCCAGCGCACCTCGGTGATCTCCTCTTTCGTAAGCGGAATGGGCTGTTCAGAACCGGAATAAAGCATCAAGTACCAGTCGGTTCTCTTGAGGATGAAATTGCCTGGAGCTTCATAAATATGGTAGGTTGATTGCAGGAATTCCTGCAATTCAATTCCCTCTAAACCGCACTCTTCCACAACTTCCCGCAGGGCCGTCTGCTCCATGGTTTCACCGGGCTCGGCTTTCCCCTTGGGGAGATCCCACTTCCCCCGCCTGAAAATCACCAGAACCTCACCCTTCCCGTTCCTTATCAGTCCCCCTGCCGCAGGAACAAGGGTAAAGCACTGGCTGAAAGTTCTGAACAGGGATTCCTGGTCATCGTGAAAGATGTAAAGATCGCCTGTTTTCCCCGGATCGAGGAACTGCCTGATCTGGGGTTTAAGATCCGTGATGTTCTCAAACGCACAGACATAATCCTTCCCTACTTTGGTCATATCGGGAAGGGTGTCATCCAGGTAGATGGTTCGGTCGTTAAAAAAAACTTTATACATTTTTATATATAAGAAAATAATTACGTGACAGTAATTTATTCTTCTTATTTTCAGTTATTTAAATATAATTGAGGATTTCATTATTTGCTGAAAATTGGCTGATATTGTATAGAATTTGTATAGAATTTACTAAAATCACAAGCCTTGCAGCCTATTAAAAGTTACACTTTAAAGTTCTATTGTTTGGGAACTCCAATCAAAGATACAAATTTCAGGGTTTATCTGCGTTATTATGTCACATTGGGTGGTAAACCTGTTAGTGTCAGCCTGAACACAAATTACACCCTTACCAAGCAGCAGGTGAAGTTGCTGAATAAAAATGAATTAGGTGGTGCAATCCAGAATGATTTCAACGCAATAAAATCGCACATCATACAGGTGATTGGATTATTTAACCTTCAATACAATACATACCCCACACCAGACCAGTTGAAAGAATATCTGGATAGCACACAGAATGCCCTACCAATGGAAAAATATATATCTGACTACCTAAAGGGGTTGAGCACAAAGAAAAGTACTAAAAAATTATATGCAGTTAGGTTACAGCAGTGGAAAAAATATTACGATATGAACCTAACCAAGACACCAATACAATCCCTGATAAATAAGGTAACCATTGAAAAATATGGTGATTATCTTAGAAGGCAACACCAAGTTAGAAGTAATAAACAACCATTAGGTGATGCATAGATGCATGATTTACAATCAGAAGCCATCAGATTGTTAAATATGATTGCAGAGCAACAGAAACTGAAACCAGTACCATTTTTTCTTTTACGAGTCTTTTCAACATCAATTATTTATATTATTTGTCCGTTCAGCAAATATTGGCAAAGTAAATCTAAAATCACTCCCCTTCCCAACTTCACTCTCAACCCAAATCTTGCCATCGTGTTTTTTTACAAATTCTTTACAGAGCAATAATCCCAATCCTGTTCCAGTTTCACGTTCTGTACCTTTTGTTGTAAGAACTTCTGATATATCAAACAGTTTTGATAAATTATCAGGTGCTATTCCTATTCCATTGTCCGAAACCGATATTGTTACGTTTGAGTCTTTTTGCTCAGCAGTAATACGAATTGCTCCACCACTGTTTGTAAACTTAATGGCATTCGAAACAAGATTTCTGAGTACCGTTTTTAACATATCAATATCAGCAAAAACATTTAAGTGGTTTGCTGTAGAATAATTGATTACGATGTTTTTTTCATTGGCACTTGGTTGAAGAACTTCTAAAGTATCCTGACATACATCAGTGAAATCAAGATTCTGTGGTTTGAAAGGAATATTGCCCTGTTGCGCATTTGCCCACTTCAATAAATCTTCCAATAAATTAAAAGAGCGTTGCGCTGATTGATTAATATTGGTTGCGAAATTTTCAATTTTATCAATATCGTATTTATGAATGTTTTTTGTTAATAGTTCGGATAAACCCAGAAGGTTGTTGAAGGGACTTTTTAAATCGTGCCCAAGAATAGAAATAAAACGGTCTTTGTCAATGTTGAGTTTTTCTAATTTCACATTTAGCATTTGGATTTGACTTGCATGAAATCTTGTATTGATTAACACTAAAGTTAAAATAGATAACAATATACTAATAATAATGCCGCTGATTAATATTATTAATGTGCCACCTTTTAGCATAGACAAATTTTCATCATATGAAGTAAATTGTAATATCCATTTTTTGCTATTAAATTCAATTGGGAGTTTTAAATATAAGTTTGATTTAACTTTATTAACTTCTATATCGTTTTTCTGGCTATCATATAGCAATGTTTCATCTGTGGTATTTTCGTCATCGTAAATCTCTAATTTAATTCGATTCCCATCTAGCAAATCCCAATTTCCTAAGATTCCGCTCATCAAATCATCCATTCGGTACGGACTATATACCCAACCTTTGATAGCAGACTGACGTTCCATGACAGTGGTGGTCTGACTTCCTTTTTTATAAACTGGAAGATACATCAAAGTTCCTGCCTGTAAATCTTTGTCTGTTTCCTGTACAAGAAGTACTTTGCCTGAGAGCATGGCAAGGTCTAAGTCTCTCGATAATTCCATTGCTTTTCTACGCACAGGTTCAGAAAACATGTCGTAACCAAAAGCACTCAGATTACGACCCGAAAATGGTTCAAGATAAATGATGGAAGTATAAATTTCCCTATCACCAGAAGGATAAACATTATAATCGGGAAATCCGTTCTCTCTGAAAGATTGAATATGTTGTTTTAATTTGTTTTTAGGAATAATTAATGAATAACCTACGCCTTGTATACCGACTAAGTATCTACTGGTTTTTTCATGTTCATTAAATATTTTCCATTGCTCTCTTGTCACAGTATCTGAAGCGGCAAAAAATGCTGCACTGCTACGCAAGAGTTGAGCATGTGCTCTAAATCGCACATCTATTCGTACCGCAATATCGTTGCAATTGGATATAAAGTTCTGGTTTACATTTACTATCCGATTATTGTAATCATTGAACACGGCTACTAATGTTATAATTACACCAACGAGAAGGACACTCAATACTGCCCATGTTTTTTTCGAAGTGAGAATGGAGAACAAATTTTGATATTTCATATTTGCTAAAACGCTGATTTTGAAACCTTCATTTCCTATTTATTAACGTGCTTTTTAATCAACTCCAGCAATAAGGTCATATTAATTGGTTTACTGATATAATCATTGCATCCCGCTTCTAGTACGTTTTTTCTGTCACTAACAAATGCATAGGCTGTTTGTGCAATGATGATTACATCTGTGTTAAATAAACGGATTTGACGTGTGGCTTCCAATCCATCCATTTCGGGCATTCTAATGTCCATTAAAATCAAATCAAGGTCGGGATTATTCCGACAAGCCTCAATGGCTTCAACGCCTGTTTCTGCATGTATAATTTTATGACTGATTTCCTGAAGTGCTTCGGTAATGAATAAAGTCGATGTTTCTTCATCTTCTACAATTAATATTTTCAGTTTTTTTAACTGAACTTCTTCAATCTCAGAAACAGCATTTCCGATAACGTTTTTGTCGTCCGATATAGCATTGTAGGGTATGGTAAAATAAAATGTTGAACCCATACCTTCTTTGCTTTCCACCCAAATCTCGCCATCATTCAGTTCTACATATTTTTTAGATATTGATAAACCCAAACCAGAACCCTGAAAAGCACGTTTATCTTCAATATCGGCTTGAATAAAACGTTCAAATATTGCATCCTGTCTGTCTTTGGGAATTCCAATGCCTGTATCTTTTACAAAGAATTCAAGGTATTTCCCCTTTTTTTTATATCCAAATTCAATTGAGCCTGCATCTGTAAACTTAATGGCATTTTTAACAAGGTTCGTCAGGATTGAATTGATTTTTCCAGAGTCAGTTTTAATAATGGCTTCATTTGACGGTAAACCGTTATTGAAGGAGAGTTGTAATCCTTTACTTTCAGCCATAGGCTTGAAGAATTCATGAAGGAATTCGATTTGCTTGTTTATATTCGACTCACTTATATAAACGCTCATCAGTCCCGCTTCTATTTTCGAAATATCAATAATATTGTTTATGGTCTCAAGCATGCGTTCGCCACTTTCCCCGATGAGTCTAAGAAATTGTTGTTGCTTTTCGCCTGTCAAGTTCGGTCTTTTCAGGAGTTCGGCAAAACCAAGAATGCCATTCATGGGTGTGCGTATCTCATGGCTCATATTTGTAAGGAAGGCAGATTTCAAGCGGTCGCTTTCTTCGGCTTTTTCTTTGGCTTTAATTAATTCTGATTCAGCCTGTTTGCGTTCTGTAATATCCCTGCAACTTTCATATACCGTACCATCAGGTAATACAACAGTGTTAAGGTCGGTTGAAATATAGTTACCGTCTTTTTTTAAAAGTTCAATTTCAGTAAA
>Ga0307445_10000734_pt1 | contig 18134 bp, 15 predicted proteins | sample SalMarSW160330MG_FD_202147 | JGI IMG/M metagenome (GOLD analysis project Ga0307445, IMG submission 202147) | Salt marsh sediment microbial communities from the Plum Island Ecosystem LTER, Massachusetts, United States - SW1603-30 | ecosystem: Environmental > Aquatic > Marine > Intertidal zone >...
AGATCCTGCAGCTGCACCGGCTTGCCCAGGTGCTCCGCGAGCGGAGATTCCGCGAAGGGTCGTTCTCTTTCGAACGGGTCGAGGTGAAATTCCATATCGACGAAACGGGGACCCCTACGGGCGTTTATTACAAGGAAAACAAGGAATCCAACCAGCTGATCGAGGAGTTCATGCTGCTTGCAAACAAGCGGGTGGCGGAGTTCATCGGGAAGCCCTCTGGGACCAGCATAAAGCCCGAAAGCGGATCGGACGCCGCCCCCAAAACCAAATCAAGGACCTTCGTCTACCGCATCCACGATAAGCCCAACAGCGAACGCCTGGAATCCTTTGCCTACTTCATCAAACGGCTGGGATACAGCATTCAGACCAGCGGGCAGAAAAGAATTGCCGGCTCGATCAACCGCCTGATGGATGAGATCCGGGGCAAAAAAGAACAGAACATGATCGAGAACCTGGCCATACGGGCCATGGCCAAAGCCGTTTATTCCACCATGAACATTGGTCATTACGGCCTTTCCTTCCCCTATTACACCCATTTCACATCCCCTATCCGGCGCTATCCAGACATCATGGTCCACCGTCTCCTTGATCATTACCTGAAAGGGGGCGAATCCAAAAGCCACACCAAATACGAGGCCCGCTGCAAACATTCTTCCGAGATGGAGCGTAAGGCCATGAACGCCGAATGGGCTTCCATCAAATACAAACAGGTGGAATTCCTGAGCGATAAGATCGGGGAAGTGTTCGAAGGGGTGATCTCCGGAGTCACGGAATGGGGACTGTACGTCGAACTGATCGGCTGCAAGTGCGAGGGAATGGTTTCCATGCGGGACCTGACGGATGATTTCTACGATTACGATGAAGACAACTACCGCCTGGTCGGGAAAAAAACCGGAAGGCAGTTCCAGCTTGGAGATGATGTAAAGGTCGAGGTGGCCCGTGCCAACCTTGCCCGCAGGCAGCTTGACTTTTTCCTGGTCAAGGAGCCTTAGAGACCGGATGAGGTTTCGTCGGGAGTCCTGGCTGAGGCATAATCGGATGAGCTTCCGGCAGTAGCCTGGCCTGATGTTTCGGCCGGAGAACCGGATTTCTGCCCGGGTTTGATTTCTGCTGCAAAGAATCTTTTCTGCCAGATCAGTATGATAAATACCCCGATGGTAATGGAAGAATCCGCGATGTTGAATACCGGCCTGAAGAAAACCAGGTTACCGCCTCCCAACCAGGGGAACCAGCCGGGCCAGGTGCCCCTGATGATCGGGAAATAGAGCATGTCCACGACTTTCCCGTGCAGGAAAGGCGCATAACCTCCCCCTTCGGGGAACAGGATGGCTACCCTTCCCCAGCTGTCTGAAAAAATCATCCCATAAAACAGGGAATCGATGATGTTCCCGGCTGCACCCGCCAGGATCATGGCAACCGAAAGGATCAATCCCCCGTGGGCCCGGTGGCGGATCAGGTACCTCAGGTAAAGGGCTATTCCGGCTATTGCAAGAAGACGGAAAATGGAGAGAACTGATTTGCCGTTATCCCCGGGAAGATCCATTCCGAAAGCCATCCCCTTGTTTTCGGTGAAATGAATGATGAACCAGTTCCCGAGAACATGGATCTCCTCGCCGATGGACATGTTTGTCTTGACCAGAATTTTAATAACCTGGTCGATCACAAGAATACCGGCGATGAGTAGTATGGCTTTCTTGGTAATTGACATTTGGTAAAAAAAAGACCGGGCCGGGCCGGTCCATTTCAGAGCTTACTGTTGTTGCTGTTTCGCATCAATGCTTAAGGTTGCGTGCGGGACGGCCCTGAGCCGTTCGGGTTTGATCAATTTGCCCGTCACCCTGCATATGCCGTAAGTTTTATTTTCAATTCTCACCAGTGCAGCCTGGAGATGCTGTATGAATTTCTGCTGCCGCTGGGCCAGTTTTCCGGCTTCTTCCTTGGAAAGGGTTGCCGCGCCTTCTTCAAGGACCTTAAAAGTCGGGGAGGTATCTTCCGTATCGTTGCTTTCCCCGTGGGTAATGGCTTCCTTTAACAGTTCATAGTCCTTTCTGGCCTTATCGAGTTTTTCAAGAATGATCTGTTTAAACTCCGCCAGTTCCTGGTCTGAATATCTCGTCTTTTCTCCCATGACTCACAAAATTTTGCCAAATATAAGAAAAATAAATATATGCAAATTTGTTCTTAAATCCCAGCCACTTTTTCGATCCTGATCCAGGTCTGGACCTCCTCATCTATCTCCACTTTCCGGGCATTTTCCGTGTCCAGTTTCTCGACCAGATCGACCTGGTTTGCCAGTGTCTGGGAGCCGATGTAGTCCCTGTGGTGAAGTATGGCCTCATCCAGTAACCGGTGCTTCAAAATTAGGATCCGGATCTTGTCCGTGACATCAAACCCGCTTTCCTTCCGGTAATTCTGTATCCGGTTGATCAATTCCCGGGCGATCCCTTCCTGGCGAAGTTCTTCGGTAACTGTCACATCCAGGGCGATGGTCAAGCTTCCGTCGCTGGCAACCAGCCATCCCGGGATGTCTTCCGTCGTAATCTCCGCATCTTCCGCCTGCATGCTGATCTCCTCGCCGCCTGCATGCAGTTTCCACTGACCTTCCTTCTCGAATCGAGCAATGTCTTCCTGGCCCATTTGCTGTATTTCGGCTGCGATTGATTTCATAAGTTTTCCGTACCGGGGACCGAGGGATTTGAAATTCGGTTTGATTCGCTTGACCAGGATGCCGCTGGTGTCGGACAGGAATTCCATTTCCTTAACGTTAATCTCTGCAAGGATCAGGTCCCGGACCGCTTCAAGCTTTTTTTGAAATCCGTTGTCCAGCACAGGTACCATCAGCCGGTTCAGTGGTTGCCTGACCTTGATGTTCACTTTCCTTCGCAGGCCAAGCACCATGGAGGAGATCTGCTGTGCCAGGTCCATTCGTTCCTCCAGTGCCCGGTCGATCAACTTCGGGTTATAAACCGGAAAGTCGCAGAGATGAACGGACTCCGCCGAACATTTGCCGCTTACCCGGTTCAGGTCCGTAAAAAGTTTTTCCGAATAAAAGGGAGCAAGTGGGGCCATGAGACGGGAAACGGTTTCCAGGCAGGCATAGAGGGTCTGGTAAGCAGCCCTCTTATCAGGGGTGAATTCACCCCCCCAGAACCGTTTGCGGTTGAGCCTTACATACCAGTTGCTGAGATGTTCGACGACAAAATCCTGGATCGCCCTGCCGGCACGGGTGGGTTCGTAATCATCCATCTGTTTGTCCACTTCCCTGACCAGAGAATTCAGCAGGGAGATGATCCAGCGGTCAATTTCAGGCCTTTCCTTTACGGGGACTTCCGCTTTTTCATAGGTGAACCCGTCTATGTTGGCATAGAGGGCAAAAAAGGAGTAGGTGTTGTAAAGGGTGCCGAAGAATTTCCGCTTGACTTCATCCACTCCGTCCACATCGAATTTCAGGTTGTCCCAGGGCTGTGAATTGGTCATCATATACCAGCGGAGCGGATCCGCACCGTGTTTTTCAATGGTTTCAAAAGGATCGACCGTATTGCCCAGCCGTTTGGACATTTTATTCCCGTTCTTATCAAGCACCAGCCCGTGCGATATGATGTTCCGGAAAGAAACTGAATCGGAGATCATGGTGGCAATGGCATGCAGGGTAAAAAACCATCCCCTGGTCTGATCGACCCCTTCGGCAATGAAATCCGCCGGGAACAGGCTGTTGAATTCATCCTTCTTCTCAAAGGGATAGTGCCACTGCGCATAGGGCATGGCCCCCGAATCAAACCATACATCAATCAGGTCCGGTTCGCGGTACATGGGTTTCCCGGAATCCGATACCAGCCTGATCTCGTCGACAAAGGGGCGGTGGAGATCAAAACTCCTGTAATTTTCGTCCGAGTTATCCCCCGGAATGTAATCCTTCAACGGGTTCTTTTCCATGATGCCGGCGACAACGGCTTTTTCAATTTCTGCCTGGAGTTCCCGGACCGACCCGATGCACCTGTATTCCTTCCGGTCCTCGCTCACCCAGATCGGAAGCGGGGTGCCCCAGAACCTGGAACGCGACAGGTTCCAGTCCACCAGGTTCTCAAGCCACTGCCCGAACCGCCCGGTACCGGTCGAGGCCGGTTTCCAGTTGATGGTATCATTCAGTTCCAGGAGTCTTTCCTTTACCCTGGTTGTGCGGATGAACCAGGAAGACATGGGGTAATAGAGCACGGGTTTGTCCGTTCTCCAGCAATGGGGATAATTGTGGGTGTATTTGGCGATCTGGAAGGTTTTATGCTGCTGCTTCAGGTCGACCGCTATGGCAACGTCCGTAGTTTCTGCATCTTCCGGAATGGATTCATCGTATTCGTTCTTCACGAACCTGCCCGCAAAATCACCATAGCTTTCCGGATTGACAAATTGCTTCACAAAATCCCCGTCAAGGTCCTCCATCCTGTAGAACCGTCCCCTTTTATCAACCAGGGGCTGGGTGTTGCCTTCCCTGTCCACCACGATCAGGGCCGGGATGTCGTACTGCTGTGCGATGCGGTAATCGTCCGCCCCGAAGGTGGGCGCAATGTGAACTATGCCCGTGCCTTCCTCTGTGGTCACAAAATCTCCCAGCAATACCTTGAAAGCCGGTTTTTGGGGTCTCACCCAGTCAATGAGCTGATGGTAGGAGATCCCTTCAAAATCCTTTCCCCTGTGCACGGAGATTTTTCTGTACGGGATGTTCTTATCCCCCGCCCTGTAAGAATCCCAGTCAAGCTTTTCATTCTCTGCAGGGAAGTATGTTTCCAGAAGGGCATTTGCAAGCACCACGGTTAGGGGCTCCCCGCTGTAGGGATTGAATGTTTTAACCGAAACGTAGTCCATCCCGGGACCCATGGCCAGCGCCGTATTGGAAGGCAGGGTCCAGGGAGTGGTGGTCCAGGCCAGGATGAATACGTCCGTATCGGTTTCCCTGAACAGAAATTCAGACTTTTCGTCACGGATAAGCTTAAACAAGGCCACGATGGTCGTGTCCTTCACATCGCGGTAGCATCCCGGTTGGTTCAGTTCATGGCTGGATAGTCCGGTCCCCGCGGCAGGGGAATAGGGCTGTATGGTATATCCCTTGTACAGCAAGTCTTTTTCATAAAGTTGCTTGAGAAGGTACCACAGGGTTTCGATGTACTTGTTCTGGTAAGTGATGTAGGGATCGTTCATGTTGATCCAGTATCCCATGCGGTCGGTCAGTTCCTCCCATTCCCGGGTGTACCGCATGACCTCCCTGCGGCAGGTCTCGTTGTACTCTGCCACGGAGATCTTTTTCCCTATGTCCTCCTTGGTGATCCCGAGGGTCTGTTCCACGGCCAGTTCGATCGGAAGGCCGTGGGTGTCCCATCCCGCTTTCCGTTCCACCAGGTAACCTTTCTGGGTTTTATAACGGCAAAATATATCCTTTACGGTCCTGGAGATCACATGGTGTATGCCCGGCATACCATTGGCCGAGGGGGGTCCTTCATAAAAAATAAAAGCCGGGGCTTCCCTGCGGATTTCAATGCTTTTCTCAAAGGTCCTGTTGTCTTTCCAGAGGCGAACAATTTCCCGGTTTATCCCCGGGAGGTCAAGTCCCTTATATTCAGGAAATTTTGCACTCATTTTAACCTGCGGATTCCCGCTTTTTCAGAAAGCGACAAAGATAAGAATTATTTCGGGAAATAGCATGGTTAAAGGCCTGTGGAAAGATGAGCCGTTATTGGGACCGGAAAAAGAATTAATGTTAATTTCGCACTATGTAAAAAATACCGCCCATGTTTTCCGGAATTGTTGAAGAAACCGCCACTGTAACCCGGGTCGAAAAGGAACGTGAAAACATACACATAAGCCTCACCTGTTCTTTTGTGGATGAACTGCAGATCGATCAGAGCGTTTCGCATGACGGGGTCTGCCTGACCGTGGTGAAAAAAACCGGAAGGGAATACACCGTGACGGCCATCCGGGAAACCCTTCTGAAAACCAACCTTGGCAGGCTGAAGCCGGGAGTTAAGGTCAATCTTGAACGCAGCCTGAAAGCAGATGGCCGCCTGGACGGGCACATGGTACAGGGGCATGTGGACCTGACCGCCGTATGCACGCAGGTCATGGAAGCGGAAGGAAGCTGGTATTATACCTTCGAATACGAACCGCTTACAGCAGAGCACCTGACTGTGGAAAAAGGTTCAGTTTCGGTCAACGGCGTGAGTCTTACCGTTGTCAACTCCCGACCGAAATCCTTCCAGGTGGCGATTATCCCCTATACTTACGAGGTCACCAATTTCCATGAGATTGAACCGGGGACAATCGTCAACATCGAATTTGACATTATTGGAAAGTACATCGCTAAGATCCTCAGTCAACTCGGTAAAATTTAGCTGCCATGAAGAGTGCATCTCCCAGACGACTGGCGTTTCTGATTTCGCTTTTAATTTCCCTGGTCTGTTTTCTTATTGTTGCCATGGCAACTTACCGGGTCCCACATAACGGCCTGGTCATACTCCTGGCATCGGTCCCTGTCAGTTTCGCCGTTTCTTATTTCCTGATCCACTTCGCAGTGAAAAATTTCATCCTGGAAAAAATAAATCCGATCTATAAAAGCCTTGAAAACATCCCCCTGACCAAAAAGGAACTCCGGCGGAAAATGGAGGGGAAGGATGTCATACAGGAAGTCAACAGCCTGGTGATCAATTATACCCAGAACCGTGCCAAGGAGATCAAAAAACTGCGAAGGCTTGAAAAATACAGGAAGGAATTCCTGGGGAACGTTTCACACGAACTTAAAACCCCGATCTTCAATATACAGGGGTATATTCTAACCCTTCTTGACGGGGGACTGGAAGACCCTGAGATCAACCGGGAATACCTGGAGCGGACCGAAAAAAGCATCAACCGCATGATTTCCATCATAGAAGACCTTGAATCCATTACCAAGCTGGAGGCCGGTGAACTGAAACTGAAAATGGAAGATTTTGATATTGTTGACCTGATCCGTGATGTGTTTGAACTTCAGGATACCAATCGCAACAAATACAACATCAGCCTGGAATTTAAAAGGCATTACGATAAGCCCGTCATGGTGAACGCCGATAAGGCCCGGATTACCGAAGTCCTCAACAATCTGATCGTAAATTCCATTTTTTACGGGAACCGGGGAGGCAAAACAACGGTCGGCATAGACCGGCTGGGGGATAACATCCTGGTAGAAGTCACGGATAACGGGATCGGCATTGAAGAAGATGAAATTCCCCGCATCTTCGAACGTTTCTACCGCACCGACAAAAGCCGGTCAAGGGACCGCGGGGGCACCGGGCTTGGACTGGCCATTGTCAAGCACATCATCGAGGCTCATAATCAGACCATTTCGGTCATGAGCAAGCCCGGGGAGGGTGCATCGTTTTCCTTTACCCTGAGGAAAGCCTGAGTCTTCTTTCTCCTTAATTTCCAGATGTGAGATACCTGATGTAATCCAGGATCAGGTTTTTCAGGCTCCTTATCTTGTCGTGGATCCTTTCCATGCGCAGGACATCCTGGTCCGCCCCGTAAATGCGTATCTCCCTGTCTGCCCTGTCCAGGTTTTCCAGGGCAAGAAAAAGGAAATGGATCTGCTGCCCGGCGGACTCCGCCCGGTGGCTGTGGTTCAGGTTCAGTAAAAAATGGTTCAGTTCCCTGCGTATGCTGAGAAAGATTGAAAAATCGCCGGCCTCCCTGACCGAGACGCCCAGCCCGGCCGCCATCGAAATGGAAATGTTGTAGGTGTTTTCCGTCATCTGTATCGTTTTTTGGATTTCCTGCCTGTTAATCCATAAAGTGCCGAAATATCGGTGGCCTGTGCACGATTTTTTATAATTTAACGGGCTCTTCAACCGCTTTGCTGATGATCCTTGTTACAGGGGGTACCGGATTGGTGGGAACTCATCTGCTGCTGGAACTTACCCGGAGTCATGACCGGATCAGGGCCATTTACCGTCCTATGTCCGATACCCGGCATGTACTGGATGTTTTCGGCCTTTACCTTAAGGATCCCGGAATACAATACCGGAAGATCGAATGGTTTGCGGCCGACATTACCGACATCGATTCCCTGTTCGAAGCCCTGGAAGGAGTGGAATGCGTGTACCATGCGGCAGCCAATGTCTCATTCAGGCCGGGGGATTCCCGGGAACTTATGTATAATAACGTGAGCGGTACCGCGAACCTCGTGAATACCTGCCTCGAGAAACCGGTAAGGAAACTTTGTTTCGTCAGTTCAACAGCAGCCCTGGGGTCCGCACCCCCGGGGGAAGAAATTACGGAAAACCTGCCCTGGTCCCACTCCAGGACCAGGTCCCTCTATTCCATCAGCAAATTCAGCTCTGAAATGGAAATCTGGAGGGGGATGGCAGAGGGACTGAATGCCGTCATCGTGAATCCGTCGGTCATAATCGGTCCGGGTAACTGGGATCGAAGTTCCTGTTACCTTTTTTCAGCCGTATGGGCAGGGATGAAGTTCTACACCGAAGGCATCACGGGTTTCGTGGATGTCAGGGACGTTGTTAAGGCCATGACCCGGCTCATGGAAGGGGATTACCAAAACGAACGTTTCACGGTATCTTCGGAGAATCTTTCCTACCGCCAGGTCCTGGAAATGATTGCCCTGGAACTCGGAAAAAAGCCTCCGCGGTTCCATGCCACGCCTTTCCTGACCTCGCTGACCTGGCGGGGGGACTGGCTGTTGAGCGCACTGAGCGGTAAACGGAGGTTCATCACCCGTGATGCTGCCCGGTCGGGCAGGACCAGGTCGCTTTTTTCAAACCGGAAAATTAAGGAAACCCTGGGAATGGAATTTATTCCCATTGCCCGCTCCATCAGGGAAACAGCCGGTATGTTCCTCAAAACGCTGCCTTCCGTTACGCCGCGGTAATTTCTCAGGTCCTGGTTTTCCTGCTAATTTTCTTCAGGTAGTACCCGGGGATCAGGCTCAGCAGCCCGGAAAGCGCCAGAAGAATTAAAATAAGCGGGATTTCCCCCATGCCCTGGAGGACCATGGCTAGGATCACCATGACCAGGTTAACCCCGATCAGAATGCCGCTTGCCTGCAGGTGGGTGAATCCGACGTCAATCAGCCGGTAATGGATATGCTTACGGTCCGGGTGCAGGGGAGACTGTCCCCTGAAGAGCCTCACCAAAATGACGCGAAGGGTGTCAAACAGGGGGACGATCAGGACTGCCAGTGCAAAAGCCAGGGGGTCGCGGATCTGCCATTTCCACAGTCCCGTATGTTCCAGGTTCAGGAAGCGGACCGCCAGCAATGACAGGATAAATCCGAGCAACAGGGAGCCGGTATCCCCCATTAGGATCTTGTTGCGGCGGCCGAATGCATTGTACCAGGTAAATCCTGCCAGGCTCCCGCAGAGGATTGCTGCCATAAGGGCCCATACCGGAAGTTCCTCCCTGCTGAATACAAGCCCGAACAGCAGGGTGGAGAGCATCCCTATCCCCGATGCCAGCCCATCGATCCCGTCAATCAGGTTAAAACTGTTGATCACCCCGACTATGACAAGTACGGTGACCAGGACCTCGAAAGCTTCCCCGCTGAAATCCAGTTCGAAGAAACTTCCCGGATCATGGATCCTTAATCCCCCGGGCATGGCAATGACCAGGGCTACGAGGATCTGTCCCAGCAATTTCCACAGGGGGGCTGTGACCATGATATCGTCCTTCAGTCCGATGAAAAAGAGAATAAGGGCCCCCGCAATGAAATAGGGCAGTTCCGGCATGGCCTTCAGATCCGCATAAAGGCTCAGAGAAATGATCGTCCCGGCAAAAATGGCCAGTCCCCCCAGCGACGGCACCTTTCCGGGTCCCGCATCCTTTTCACGCACAGTCCCATATAGCCCTTTTCGCCGGGCCACGGTGACGATGCTCGGTATGGCCAGCAGTCCGATGACCATGGAAGTTATGAATCCCGCCAGTATGGTGCCTGTCTGCATGACCGTTTTAAATTACAAATTTTCGTCCGGATTGCCGAATCAGCTGTACAGGAAGCGTTTGATCTTTTGGGTGGCCGTTTTCTTGAATGGGGCGGATTGAAGGACGACGGCGTGTACCTGGGAGAATTTGTTGACCCTTGCATTAACATACTCCTTGATCTCTTTCAGGATCTCCTCCACCTTCTCTTCCATGAAATTGCTCACCTCTTCACGCAAGTTCTGGTAGGCCTGCTCGATCTCTTCCAGGTTGATGTGCACCAGGGCAACCAGTTTTCCTTTCTGTTCGATGACAAGTGATTCCACCACATGCCGGAAATTGTTGATGACAAATTCGATTTCTTCAGGATAGATGTTTTCGCCGCTTGAGCCGACGATCATGTTCTTCAGACGTCCCTTTATATAAAGATTCCGGTCTGCGTCAAATGTGCCCAGGTCGCCCGTGCGGAACCATCCATCGCCTGTGAGCACCTCTGCCGTCAGTCCGGGTTCCCGGTAATATCCCTTCATGACATTTGGACCTCTGGCCCATATCTCTCCTTTCCCGGTATGCGGGTCCGGATCGTGGATCTCTAATTCCACCTCTTCAACGGCCGGTCCTGTCGATCCCAGTCGGGTTTTACCGACTGCGGCACCGGCGAGAAGGGGAGAGGTCTCGGTCAGCCCGTATCCAATGGCATAAGGAAATCCGGCATCCATAAGGAACTGTTCCACCCGTGTGTTCAGCTTGGCTCCGCCGATGCCGAAAAACTCCAGTTCCCCGCCGAATGAATCCATTAGTTTCCGCCCGGCCGCCCTGTGCAGGGTGCGACGCATCAAAGGCATCCGCATCATGAATCGTATGGCTTTTTTCCCATACAGTGCGGGCATGATCTTCTGAAAATAGATCTTTTCGATCACCATGGGGACAGAAAGCATAATCGTCGGCCGGACTTCTTTCATGGCAGACATCAGAACGGAAGGGGATGGCGGCTTTTGTATGTAATACACACAGGCACCGTTCATCATGGGGACCATAAATCCGATGGTGTTTTCAAAGGTATGGGAAAGCGGCAGGATGGACAGGAATCTGTCCCCCTCCTTAACCGCATGAAAGGGCCTGCAGGATAACACGTTCGAGCAGATATTCCCGTGCGAAAGCATGACCCCTTTTGAAGATCCCGTGGTGCCGGAAGTGTAAATGATGGCTGCCAGGTCTTCATCGCTGACGGTGTATTGATTCCGGGATTTTCTCCCGGTGTCGTATGCCGGGATTAAAACCGGTGGACCGTCCGTTGAAAAATCTTCCATTCGGATCACCTGTTTCAGTCCTCCTGCCTTAATATTTTCCAGCTTGGGTTTCAGTCCGGCCGAAACAAATAGCACCCTGGACGCGGAATGATCCAGGATATTTTCTATTTCCCCTGGCAGGAAATCAGGCAGGAGGGGAACCACCACCGCCCCCATGAAACAGATGGCCAGGTAGCATATCCCCCAGTTTGGCATATTGCTGCTCAGAATGGCCACCCTGTCCCCCGGCCTCACGCCCAGGGTTTCCAGGTAAGCAATGAGTGAATCAATGCGCAATAGCATCTGGCTGTAAATGAGCGGTTTCTCCCCGACGAAAGAAAGTGCGTTTGCATTGGCATGCTTTGCGGCTGAACTTGCGAACATCGAGGGAATGGTTAATTTATCCCGGCCTGTCATAAGGTTTTGTATTAAAGCATCAAATGTACGAGATTTTTATATCCTGCATGATTTTTTCCTACCTTGGAGAGCGGAACAGGCAAAAATATCCCCCTGTTATGTAAAAAATTAATGCCTGCCTACAGGGATTACCATAAAATTCTCGGAATTGGCCGAGATGCCGGCCCGGATGAAATCAAACAGGCTTATCGCAGCATGGCCAAGAAATACCACCCGGACATCAACGATGCCCCGGATGCGCATGAACGTTTCATTGAGATTACTGAAGCCTATGAAATATTGATAAACCGGGATCTTCACGAGTACTATATACACCGCGAACAAAGGACTGACTCTGAATTTATGCGTGCCCGTTACGAGCAGGCCCGCAGGGAAGCCCAGGAAAGTGCGCGGCGCTATTCCCGGATGAAGTTCGAAAAATTCCAGCAGGAACAGGAAGCTTTCAAAAAAAGCGGCTGGCACGACCTGATACTGGTTCTCCGGTATATGATCCGCATCCTGATTTTTCCAGTGATCGCTGTTTTCTTCGCTTTACCGCTGATCAGTGAAGAGGTCTCCGAGCACCCGACGGGATACGTTATATTCTGGTTGCTGGCCTGTTTGCTGATTGTTTTCGTGATCAATCACTGGAAAGGCTACCTGAAAATTGATGCTTTTTATTATCACCTCAGCGATATCCGGAAATTCTGGAAAGATACCTCCAGGAAGACCCAGCAGGAATGCTATTACTGCCCGGGACAGAAGGCCATGGTTTTTCCTTACAAGATCCAGATATTCCGTATACACAGCATTCAGCTTCAGACCTTTGGTTCGCTGGACCGGAGGAAGGCCGGGTCGAACCGGGAGATAAAAACCGTTCTTATTCCAAGAAGCCGCAGGGCATTTATCGTGCACGCCCTTGTCTCCATGATCAAAATCTCCGTCCTGATTTCCAGCATGATCTTTATCACCCGCAATCCTTACGCACGCCTCAGCCTGCCCATCGGGATCGTGCTAGGGGGTGCTGCGGCCTGGATCTTCCTGCTTCTTTCGGGCACACGGTCCAAGGTTTCCTACCTGGTCAGTTACGGGATGATGATCAAATTCTCCGTATGGTTTTTGTTGATCTGGTTTTTCCACGGTTATGCCTTCATATTTCTTTTCCTGGATCCCATGCTTGAAGCTCTGCTCAGGTTGATTTCCGCTGACCGCCTGTTCATCCCGCTGATAAAACAATACCCGGCGCTGAATAACCTGTTCAGGAATCATTACCAGCTTTATATGGAGTTGCCGGTATTCTCCGTGATCAGTCCCCTTTTCAGGTGGCTGTTATAAATAATTATGGAAGACAAGAAGACAGAAGAACTTATGATCCTGAAATCGTTCAGGGAATGTTACATAGATTTCCCGAAAGGTATGCTGAATGCCTCCGAATCGCCCGATTTTATACTCAGCCTGGGTCCCAGGAAAAAAATCGGCCTGGAGCTTACCCGTTTGCAGCGCTCCCATTCAGGCGCAGATCCGTTTTCCTTTGAAAATATTTCGGAATGCCTGAAATCAAAGGAAGAAAAACTTGTCCTGTACCGCCGTAAAAAACTGCAGGAATATTGGCTTATACTTGCCGTTCACGATCATTCAGACAATCCGCGGTATAACCTGCACAATAAATTCATGGTCTGGAGATTTGATACCGGTTATAACCGGATATTTATTTTCAACGTCACAAACGGGGATGTTTACAAGCTTAAAAAGTCCCGTAAAAACTGACCCGTCCATGAATCTGCCTTTTTACCTTCCGGTGCATATGCTACGATGATTCCGGGCACATGTAGGAACGGTCCGGGCATACGATGGTCTGTCCGGTCATTCTGGCTGACCGGCCGGTCCTTTCCTATTTCTCTTAACAGTAAAGGAATTCCCGGTTATACTTGCTGTTTTCCCGGGAGATCGGTGAGTTTTAAGTCTATTGTTCCCTTGGGGGTCTCGCCTGGTTCACGCGTAACTCCCTGCCCTTAACTTCCGTGCCGTTCAGTTCATCGATTGCTTTCTGGGCGGCCGAGTCATCGGCCATTTCAATGAACCCGAAACCCTTGCTCTGGTCCGTATACTTATCACGAATGATTTTCACGGATGTTACTGCTCCATATTCTGCAAATACTTTTTCAAGCTCCTCTTCGGTAAGACTGTAATTGAGATTTCCTGCGTAAATGTTCATTTCAAAAAAATTAAATCAAACGGTAAATATAAAGATTAAATCCAGTAAATATCAAATCATCCGCCCATTTTAACTGAATTATAAATACTTCATAATAAAATCACCTGATAAAATCGTTATAAATCAAAGATTCTTAAATTTGTTCTTTAATCCAAATCAGCCAATAATTTATGAACGATAATAATAAAGAAATCCTGCAGGAGGAACCGATGAAAAAGAAACCCGTGTTCCTGATCGTAGTGGTAATTGCTTTGGTCTGTGCAGTCGGGTATCTCGGCTATACTTACCTGGATTTAAGAAAGCAATCCGCGATTGAAAAAGAAGAACTTACCCGGCAAAGGGAGAAGCTTGAGACTGAACTGAGGGTAATTTATGTCGAGTACGACTCTCTGAAATCCGATAACGATACCATGAATCTTAAGTTGCAGGCCGAGCAGGACCGGATCGAAAGACTTCTGAAGATCAATGCCAATAATGTTTACAAGATCCGTATGTATGAAAAAGAACTGCAGACGATCCGGAAGGTATTGCGCTCCTATGTTGTCCAGATTGATTCGCTCAACATGGCCAACCAGGAATTGAGGGCGCAAAACATTGAAGTCCGCCAGCAGCTCCACCGGTCCGAAACCGAAAAGGCCGAGCTGTCGCAGGCCAAGGAAGAACTCAGCAGCAAGGTTGAGATGGCCTCCATCCTGAATGCCAAGAACATTGTGGTCACCGCGCTGAGAAACGAAAAGGGGCGTGAAACGGACCGTTACGACAAAACCATCCGGCTGCGAATCTGTTTTACACTGAGGGAAAATCCCATACTTGAACCCGGATTCAGAACAGTCTACATGCGTATTGCAAGGCCGGATGACGTGATCCTTACCTCCGGGGTGAATTTTTTTGATTTTGAAGGCCAGCAGATTGTCTATACGGCCAGCCGGGAAGTCAGTTACGAAAACGTGGACGTGGATCTTTGCCTTTACTGGCAGAACGACGGACAGCTGATTCCCGGCACATACAGCCTGACCCTTTATGCCGGTGGACATATGATCGGATCAACGACCTTTGCCTTGAAATAAATCCTGCAATAAACTTCTTTCATGCGGATAGGCATCATCATCGGACGCATCGGCGGTGTGGATGGGGTGGCCCTGGAAACCGAAAAATGGATCGAGGTATTGAAACGTATGGGCCATGAAATCTTCATCCTTTCAGGCCAGTACGAAGAAAGGCCCATGAACAGCACCTGCGAAACCCTTGTCCCGGAAATGTCCTTTTTTTCGCCCGAAAGCTTCTGGAGCCAGAAAAAAGCCTTTTTCCATCCCGAAACGGACCCCGCCGAACTGATCGAGCACATTGACCTTTACAGTAAAGTGATCTACAAAAAGATCCTGGACTGGATAAGGCAGCAAAAGATCGAACTGATCATTTCGGAAAATGCTTCCTGCCTGCCTTCCCATCTTGAAATGGGACTGGCTATAAAAAATGCGGTTAAGAAGTCCGGCATCCCGACCATTACCCATGACCATGACTTTGCCTGGGAAAGGGGGGACCGTTACCGTTCCCCCCACCCGGCCATTAACGAATACGTGGAATCCAATTTCCCCATGCGACTCCATAACGTGCATGCGGTGATCAACACCCATGCCGGTGAAACGCTTAAACAGCGTTTCGGAAGGGAATCGGTGAACGTTCCAAACGTCATGAATTTTGACGTCCCCTACGGCGTGCCCAATGATTATAACAAAAATGTCAACCGTGTCCTTGGCTATCGCGACGATGATATCTTTCTTTTCCAGATCACAAGGGTTGTCCGGCGAAAAGGTATTGAAACGGCCATCGAACTTGTTCACCGGCTTGAGGATGAAAGGATCAAGCTTGTGATAACTGGCAATTATGCCGATGATGAAGGCAGCAAATATTACAACGATCTGGTACAACAGATCCATGATCTGAAGCTGGGTGAAAGGGTTCGGTTCGCCTATCACTGTTTCCACAATAAAGGAACCTCCAGCCAGGGAGACGAATGCGGTTATTCCCTTTCGGATGCCTACGCCCGGGCGCGGGCCTGCACCTATTTCAGCACCTATGAGGGTTTCGGAAATGCCTTCGTGGAAGCAGTACTGGCCAAACGTCCCATTTTTGTAAACAATTATAAACCTGTTTACTGGCCCGATATCGGAAGCAAGGGTTTCAGGGCCGTGATGCTGGAGGACAGCGTCCTTACCCAGGAAGCGCTCGAGGAAATGAAGCTTGTCATTTACAACGACAGGATAAACCGCGAAGTGGCCGAGCATAATTTCGAGCTCGGAAAGAAACTTTTTTCGTACGACACACTCGAGGTAAAACTGGAAGAACTCATCGGAAAAGCCATCCGGGCAAACTGATCAGAGGAACAGCTTTGAGATGATGTGATCGGCAATGAACATCCCTTCTCTGCTCAGGACCAGAATATTCCCTTTATTGATGATCCTGTTTCCCTGTATGAAAGGTTTTGCCTGGTCCAGGACCTGCCTGCGGGAATCCTTCCCCCATTCCCTTCCAATGTACTCCGTATCGGTCCCCCACATAGTCCTGAGCGAAGTCATCAGGTACTCGTTCAGGCGGGTTTTTTCATTCAGAACCTCCTGCTCCCCGACCTCTTCACCGGTCATGATCCCTCGGATGTAGCTGGAATTTTTTGCCATGTTCCACTGCCTTGCCCGCCCATTGTAGGAATGGGCAGAGGGACCGATACCGAGGTATTTTTCGCTCTTCCAGTAGGCGGAATTATGCCTTGACAGGAAACCCGGCAGCGCGAAATTGGATATTTCATAATGCTGGTATCCCCGGTCCTCCATTCGATCCAGGAGTATCCGGAAATGTTCCAGGCTCCTGTTTTCATCCACCGGCTTTATTTTTCCTTTCCGTCTCCGGTAATCCAGCACGGAACCCGGTTCATAGCTCAGATGATAGGCAGCTAAATGGGCCGGCCGGTAGGAAAGGGCAACGTCCAGGGTATCTCCCCATTTTTTGATGCTCAGTCCCGGCAGTCCGTAGATCAGGTCAAGGTTCAGGTTATCGAAGCCTGCTTTCCTGGCATAGTCAAGGCAGGCTCCTGCCTGGGCGGATGTGTGTCTTCGGTTCATTAATTTAAGGAACCGGTCATCAAAGGACTGGATGCCGATGCTGAGGCGGTTGATGCCAATTTGCCGCAGGGCTGAAAGGTATTTCGGATTCAGATCGTCCGGGTTTGCTTCCAGTGTAATTTCTGCTTTTTCGTCCACCGCATAATTTTCCCTGATTGCCTTAAGCAGGCTGGTGACCCGGGCAGGCTCCAGCAGGGAAGGCGTGCCGCCGCCAAAATAGATGGTCCGGACCGTTTCCCCTTCCAGAAAATGTTGTCGGAGTTGTATTTCTTTTTCAATGGCTTTCAGCATGGGAGGAAGATGTCCCAGCGATACGCTGAAATGGAAATCGCAGTAAGTACAGGCGTCCCTGCAAAACGGAATATGGATGTAGAGCCCCGCCATTTCAATCCAAATCGGCAAGGTAACCAATCACGGCATTGGAGACGGTCCTCGGTTCAGGTGGCAGCGAATAGACGTTTTTCTCATAATCGTGGTTGTAGGGAGAAATATTCCTTGTCTGTCCCTCCACGACGAGCGTACTGCTTCCCCCGGGGTCAAATTCCATGGCATCGGTGATGTTATAATTCAACAGGATCTCTGCCATATCCTGGTGGGTGGCGCCAACGGATTCACGTATCCTTCCGTTCACGGCCAGAACGGAAAGGTTCCCCGAGGAATCCGTTCCCACGGCAATTTTCGGTCCCCTCATATCCGTATAGTCTAGTCTTGCTGCCTGGGTTGCAATGGAATTTTGGGTTTTCCAGCCTTCTGCTTTCATGTTGATGCATATTTTACCGCCGCAGAGCAGCATGGGACCTGCTTCCACTGCATGCTCAATGTTTTCCATCCCGTACAGCAACAGTCCCAGTTCCGTGCCCGGTTTCCCGAATTCCTCAGGAAAGGCATCCCTGCTGAAAGAAAGGGTCAGTCCCACCGGTATGATCCGCACGTTCGCTTCTCCCCTTATGACCTCCTTGATCCGGTTGCCTGCCAGCCGGACGACCACCCTGCCGGATGCGGGTATTTCCTGGTCTTCAAAAAGCAGGTCATAAAATGTGCAGGGAAGATCCGGCTGAAGGCTGTTGTAGGCTTCCGGAGGAAACGAAATCCGTGTTTTTGCATAAGACAGTTCGAATCCCCCCGAAACATTAACCCTCCGGATCGTTATGCTGCCGTCGGTGCCAATCA
>Ga0307445_10000736_pt1 | contig 18123 bp, 12 predicted proteins | sample SalMarSW160330MG_FD_202147 | JGI IMG/M metagenome (GOLD analysis project Ga0307445, IMG submission 202147) | Salt marsh sediment microbial communities from the Plum Island Ecosystem LTER, Massachusetts, United States - SW1603-30 | ecosystem: Environmental > Aquatic > Marine > Intertidal zone >...
CGAGCGCCTGCAGCGCCAGAATGTGCGTATCCACCCGCCGCCGCCCGATGACGTCGCCGCCCGGTGTGGGCAGGCGGATCTTTCCTTCACGTGCCAGCATCGGCCCGGCCAGCAGGATGGACGCCCGAATCCTTCGGCAGATATCCGTATCCAGATCCTTCGGACTCACATCAACAGCCTGAATCCTCCACGAATGGGGATCCAGCGACTCGAATCGCACGCCGAGCTGCTGCAAGAGCTCGATCATGCATTGCACGTCACGGATGTCGGGGACGTTATGCAGAATGACCGGGTCGGATGTGAGCAGGCAACCGGCCAGCATCGGCAGCGCGGCATTTTTATTGCCCGAAGGTGTGACCTCGCCGCGCAGCGGTTTTTGTCCATTGATGATCAGTTGTTCCATGCAAACCTCATTCGACGGTTTTCAGATGCACAACGGCTCCGGGTTGGAGTGCAGCGGCTTCGCCGCCAACCGGCCTATTCCAGGATGCTATTTCGAGAAGCCCGCTGCCGCCGATAAGAGCGATCGCTCCCGGGTCGCCTTTCGCGTCCGCATAGGTCCGTCGAAGCGGGAGAAGGGTACCGTCTGCAAGCAGGACACGTGTTGGAGCCGGTATCTTTCCCGCACGTGCACCCGTTCGCAGCCAGGGAGCGATGGACTGTCCCTCATCGGAAAACTGCCCGATGCTGGTGATCGCGTTCCCGAAATGGTCGATATATAAAATTTCGCCGTCCCAGCCGGTGCTTGCCTCTCCACGAAGAAGCGGGAGAGGGAGTGTCGACGGGGAAACGAGTGTGGAACCCAGTTCGCGAAGGCAGCCCTCTCGAAACAACTTGGCGGCCGCCGGGGCGAACAGATCTCTTCCATGAAAGGTGTTGCTGATCGGTCCCACACTCACCTGCTGCGGATCGATCTCCACGGCGTCGAACACGGGGAACCGTTCGATCAGGAAGGTCGGTAATCCGTTATCCGGGCAGATCACACTGCAGCGGGGAAACCGGAATGCGGCAGGACGCCGCGCGCTACCCACACCGGGATCCACCACAACCAGGAAAACGGTCCCGTCGGGGAAGGACGGCTGCACTTCCCACAACATGATCGCCGCGCGCCGGATATCACCCGCCGGAATCTCGTGGGAAATATCGACCATCGGGGTTCCCGGCAGCAGCGAAGCCAGCACGCCGTGAAGCGCTCCGGCATAGTAATCCCTCGAACCGAAGTCGGTGATGCACGCTACCACGGATTCATTGCCCACAAAAAGGATTGTATTCGCAACGTTAAGAAACGGCAAGATGACCCGCTGCGGCCGGACCCGTACGGCCGATGCGATCCGGGCAGCGTGCGAGAAAATATTACTATGTGACTTTGCCGGCAGGCGAAGATACCAGAGCAGCCCTCTTCCGTTTCCTGAAAATAGGAGGTGGTTTCGTCCCATCGCTGCATTACCCCCGACACGGCGCAGCCGGAGCAGGGCTCGCCATGACTTTGAAGGGATGAAAAATACTTACGAGGAAAACATGAAAAAGACAAAATGGTAGTAAAGAATCCGGACCTCATCTGGTATAATTTTTTCATGGAGAAAATTACAATCGACGGGCCGAAAGCACCCATCGGATTTTTATCCTCGGTCTGGAAAGGGATCGAATACATCAATGCACACCCGGGAGTTCTCGTGATCCCGGTCATTTTGGATGCATTTTTATGGTTTGGACCACATCTTTCGGTCTACGCGCTGGTGGATCCGGTAATCGATTCCATGACCTTTGCCGCGCTTTCCAATCCGGCGAACACAACCATGATCGACGCCCTGAAACTGGCGGCGGAGAAATTCAACCTTTTCTCGCTTCTGGCCCTCATCCCCCTGGTTCCGCCGAGTTTGATGTCCGGCATTTCGCCGGATCGGACCCCGTTTGGAAACCCGCTCATCCTGCCGGTCGAAAATTGGCTGGTGGTCATCCTTCTGGCAGCGGGATTGATCGTACTCTCGCTGCTTATCGGCTCGGTGTACTGGGTCTGGGCGGGCAGCGCAACCCAGACGGCATCCTGGAAGTTGAAAGATTTGCTGGGCCGTTGGATACGGACGGTCCTGATGATGTTTTTACTCTGTATGGCTTTTTTACTCGTTATCCTGGTTTTTATGATCCCGGTTTTGTTCCTCATTTCGCTGGTTGCTCTGGCGTCGCCGGGGATCGGGGCTGTCCTCTCCCAATTGTTCTTTTTCCTGGGAGGCGGATTTTTATTTTGGGTCATACTGTTTTTCATGTTTTCCATGCACGGGACGGCTCTTTACCGCGATGGTATGATGGCGGCCGTCTGGAACAGTATCAACACGTCACGCTGGATGTACCCGATGTCGATCTGGATCCCGTTGCTACTGGTCCTCCTGAATTTCCTGACCTCATCGATCTGGTCGCTGGCGCCGGATAACAGCTGGGCCGGGGCGGTGGGTGTCCTGGGGAATGCTTACACCAGTACGGTGGTGGTCTTGGCCAGCATGGCCTATTACATCGACAAGCGCCGCTGGATCGAAGAAGTGCGAACCTACCTGCAAACCCGCATGGCGGACAAGATCCCGCCCGGTGCGGTCTGAGGAGATCATGCCGAAAAAGAAGCCTGCAGCCGAATCCAAATACGCCGCCAAAGACATCCAGGTTCTGGAAGGATTGGAAGCCGTTCGCCGTCGGCCGGGCATGTATGTCGGCGGAACGGACGTTAAAGCCCTTCACCATCTGATCTTCGAAGTGGTCGATAACTCGATCGACGAAGCCCTTGCCGGAACATGCGACCGGATAAGCGTCATCATCCACCCCGATGAAAGCGTTTCGGTGGAGGATAACGGGCGCGGCATTCCGGTGGATATGCACCCCGAAAAGAAAAAGCCGGCGCTCGAGGTGGTGATGACGACCTTGCACGCCGGCGGCAAGTTCGGCGGAGGATCGTATAAGGTATCCGGCGGCCTGCACGGGGTGGGTGTCAGCGCCGTCAATGCACTTTCGGAATGGTGCGAGGTCGAAGTCCGACGAGACGGCAAAATCCACTTTCAGCGCTACGAACGCGGGAAGCCAAAGGCGGCGGTGGCGGTGATCGGCAAGGCGGCCGGTCCGCAAACCGGCACGAAAACCACCTTCCGGTTCGATAAGGAAATATTCAAGGGCGAGGAAACCTACCGCTTCGAAACGGTGGCCACCCGCTTCCGCGAGATGGCTTTCGTCACGCGCGGGGTCACCATATCGCTCAAAGACGAACGCACCGGTCAGGAGACCACCTTTTACTTCGAGGGCGGGATTCTCTCCTTTGTCCGGTACCTGAACCGAAACCGGGAAACGCTGCACCCGGTGGTGTATGCCAACAAGGAAGTCGATAATATCGGTGTGGAGGTCGCCGTTCAGTACACCGATGCCTACTCCGAATCGGTCTATTCCTTTGCCAACACGATCAACACCGTTGACGGCGGGACGCACATGACGGGCCTGCGGGCGGCACTCACCCGCACGATCAACGATTACGCACGCAAGGCCAGCCTGCTTAAGGAAGGCGACCCGAACTTCTCCGGCGATGACACGCGCGAAGGGTTGACCGGGATTGTCTCGGTCAAGCACCGCGACCCGCAGTTCGAAAGCCAAACCAAGGTAAAACTGATGAACCCCGAGGTGCAGACCATTGTCCAGCAGGTGGTCAGCGACGCATTCGGCGCCTTCCTCGAGGAGAATCCGCGCGAGGGGCGCAGCATCGTCGAAAAGTGCCTGACCTCGGCCCGCGCGCGGGATGCCGCCAAGAAGGCGCGCGATCTCGTGATCCGCAAATCCGCGCTGGAAAGCATGACCCTGCCCGGCAAACTGGCCGATTGCTCCGAGCGTGTATCCGAGAAGGCCGAGCTTTACATCGTCGAGGGCGACAGCGCCGGCGGCTCGGCCAAACAGGGACGCGATCGTCACTTCCAGGCCATCCTGCCGCTGCGCGGCAAGGTGATGAACACGGAGCGCGCACGGCTGGATAAGGTCCTGGGCAACAACGAGTTCCGGGCACTCATCTCCGCGCTCGGGACGGGGATCGGTGATTCCTTCGACCTGACCGGCTTGCGTTACGGACGGGTGATCATCATGACCGATGCCGACGTTGACGGCTCGCACATCCGCACGCTGCTGCTGACATTCTTCTTTCGCTACATGCAGCGGCTGATCGAGGAAGGACATTTATTCATCGCCCAGCCGCCGCTTTACCGTGTGCAAGGGAAGGGGAAGGGCGGGGCGAAAGAAATTTATGTATATACGGACGGTGAACGCGACCGCGCCATCAAAGAAGGCGGCGGTATGGACAAAATCACACTCCAGCGCTATAAGGGTCTGGGGGAAATGAATCCGCAGCAATTGTGGGATACGACAATGGATCCGCAAACTCGGACCCTGCTGAAGGTCTCGATCGACGATGCGGCCGAGGCTGACCGGACGTTCGATATGCTGATGGGCGCGGCCGTTCCGCCGCGTCGGCGGTTTATCCAGACGCATGCCAAGGATGTGAAGAACCTGGATATTTGAATCTTCGTTGCATTCGAAACCCAAAAGCCCGGCGTACGCCGGGCTTTTGGGTTTCTCGTTGCACAAGGGATCTCCCGGTGATTAGGAAAGCGGCGTGAAGGTGACTTGCACCGTTTGCGGATGGCCGTCGCGCAGGATCGTCACTTCCATCGTATCGCCGATCTTCTTGTTGAGGAACATGTAACGGATCAGTTCCTCGAAGCCGGTGATGGCGTTCCCGTCGGCGGCGGTGATGATGTCTCCGCCAACCGTCGTTTGGAATCCCCGGATGGTCACCGCTTTCGTGCTTCCGCGAAGGCCCGCCTTATCCGCAGGGCCCCCGGGTTGGATTTCCGCGATCAGCAACCCGTGTGTGTTCGGGTCCAGCCCCATCGCCGACGCCAGATCCGGGATGAGCATGCCCCCGGAAATTCCCAGGTATGCGTGCAGATAACCGCCGGTGGAGATCAGAGTGGGGACTTCCATTTTGACGATATTGGAGGGAATGGCGAAACCCACTCCCGCAGAAGATCCGGAGGTTGATATATTCGCTGAAGGAACGCCAATGACCTCACCCGTATCATTCACCAGCACTCCCCCGGAATTGCCCGGGTTGATCGGCGCGTCGGTTTGGATGACGTCGGGGATGGAATAGGACATCCCGCTCCCGTCGGACGCGCTCACAGGAAGCAGCCGGGAAAGGCCGCTGACAATCCCGGAGGTCATGGTGCTGTCCAACCCGAAGGGGTATCCGATGACGATGGCGATCTGGCCGACCTGGACCGCGTCGGAATCCTCCAGCGTCACCGGTTTGAGCAGGGAGGGATCCGCCCCCACGCGGATGACAGCCAGGTCGCTTCCCGGATCGGTGCCAATGAGCTTGGCGTCCATCGGCGCGCCGCCCGGGAAAGTTACCTGGATCGCATCGGCGTTTTCCACGACGTGGTTGTTTGTCACGATATTTCCAAGGGTATCCCAAACAAATCCCGATCCCGAAGCCACCGCTGGCCCGTTCGCCGAAGCCGAGGCCGTCCCGCTGCCGGGTTTCAGAAATACGGTGATGAGAACGACGGAGGGGCTTACGTGCCGATAGACGTCTTCCAGGCTCATATCCAGCGCCGCTGCGGCGCCATCGGCGTAAACCGGTGCGATGGCCGGCGTGGGGGATGGGACGGGGGTTAGGATGACGGCGGGGGCGGTAAGGAGTCCGCATCCAAAAAGGATCATCGACGCAAGAATCGGAAACACGATCCGGATTTTTGTCTTCATGGTTCCTCCCAGTAACGGAAATTCCGAAAAATCCAACAGGTTATTATTGAGTCAACGTACTCCAAATAGCGTTAATAACGGGTTAGCTGAACCTTATGGGAGGATTAATAAATGATTGCGGTAAATCTCTCGTGGAATCTGGAGAAAATCCACGCCGGAAAATTAAAACGTAAAAATCGCGTATTTCGAAAGCCCATATCATCCGAATGCAAAAATTACAATAGGCGGTAAGGGGTGATTCGACTGGCCGAGCATGTGGATATTACGCGGAAGGGCGGTTCAGAGAACCGCCCTTCCGCCTGAAGACCGACCGGGCCGACAGCCCGGCGTGGCTTAACGGGAAAACAACGGGAACCAAAATACATACAGGATCGAGATCACGGCGCACGTCCCGAGCATCACTGGCAGGCCGCGTTTATTCCACAGTTTGGAGGTGATCGGCGAGCGGGTGCGTTCCGAGAGAGTCACCACGATGATGTTGGCGGTCGAGCCGATGATCGTGCCGTTGCCGCCCAGGCCGGCGCCGAAGGCCAGCGCCCACCACAGCGGCGCAATGTTGACGCCGTTTTGACCCAACTGATGAATGACGGGAATGAGCGCGATAGTGATGGGGATGTTATCCACCAGGGCCGACAGGATGGCGATAACCCAAATGATCACCAACCCAAATACCACAGGCGGAACTCCCACCTGGATTTGAATGACCAGATCTGCAAGCCAGCGAAGCACGCCGGCCGATTCCAGCCCGCCGACCATGACAAACAATGCCGCGAAAAACAACAGAACATTCCATTCGATCAGCTCCAGCATCTTTTTCATGGGCGGCTGGATCCAGATCATGGCGACGGAGGCCGCGCTCAGGGCGATGAAGGCCGGGCTGACATTTAATGGTTCCTGAATGAAAAATAAAAGGATGGCCGTTCCCAACACGATTAGTACTCGCTGAGCCTTCTTGGGTTCTTCCAATGCTTCGACCGGGTTTAGTTTCGACACGGCATCGGTGTTTGTTGGACGGACCGCCAACTCCTTCCGGAACAAAAGGCGCAGAATTAACAGTGCCACCAGCCAAACAACCACAATCAGGGGAAGTGAGTTGACGAGAAAGTCGTTGAAGGAAAGTCCGGCGGCGGAGGCGATCAGGATATTGGGGGGATCACCCACCAGGGTGGCCACGCCGCCCGTATTGGCCAACAACGCTTCCGCCATAAGGAACGGCACAGGGTGTATGCCCAGGATTTCGCTGATGAGGATGGTAACGGGCGCAATCAGGACGACGGTTGTGACGTTGTCCAGGAACATCGAAAGGATAGTGGTCACCAATCCCAACAGGACAAGCAGCCGCACAGGGCTTCCTTTGGAAATGCGTCCCGCCCAGACGGCGAGAAATTGGAAGAACCCCGTCGGCTCCAGAATGGCCACGAGAATCATCATCCCCAGCAGCAATCCGAGCGTGTTGAAATCCACTGCTGCGATGGCCGTCGCTTCCGAGTAGAACCCGAGTATCTTTCCCGCCGCAACCATGAGAATGGCCCCGGCGATGGCAGTCGATGTGCGGTGGATTTTTTCTGTGAAGATGATCGCCAGGCAGGCGAGGAAAATTACGGCCGCAATAATTTCACTGATCATGTTGCCTTCCCCTCGGGTTCCTGCCAGGTGGAAAGTACCGCGGTCGCCACATCAGCCCGGGAAGCAATTCCGACAAGGATGCCGTTAGAATCCGTTACCGGGATGTCGTGCAAATCATCCTTCAGCATCAGGGAATACGCGCGCAGCAGCCCGCAGCCTTCCCCGACGGTCGTGATGGATTGCATGAGCGTGGTCACCGGCCGGGCCAGAACGTCGGGTGCAGGACGGGTGTTTTCCACCGCGCCGAAATCGTGGACAAAATCCACATCCCCCACCAAGCTTACAAAATCCGGCAATTCCAGTGCAAGCAGATCGCTCAAGCGGAGAATCCCGACCGGTTTGCCCTCTGTGTTTACTACCGGCAGCACGCCGATATGGTATTTTACAAAAACCGAAGCCGCCTCGGCGGTTGTCGCCGTTTCGGGTATAGATACCACATTCCGTTTCATGCAATCCTTGATGTGTGTCATGCGCCGTTCCTCTCATTCGCCAGAATGGCCGGCCGCGCGGGACATCCCCGCCGGGTAAACCGCGTATCCGCACCGCATCATTTCTTTTGAGACTGTGCGTCCTGATATTCGGGGATGTCAATCATTGGCGGCCGTTCGGCTTCGATGATCTCTTCGATGTCCAGGGAATAGACACCCGCGGTCTGCCGGATCAGCTTCATGGATTTGTTGACATCCTCCACCAACCGAAGCCCATACCGTTTTTCCAGCTTGCGCAGGAAGGCCTGCAGGATAATGAACGACATCTTGCTGAGCGCTTCGAGCGGCTGGTTATGATGCACGCGTTCCAACAAATCCACCTGGGCGATGGCGGATAAGCCGTGTCGCTCGAAGGCGTCAATCAGCAGGCCGGTTTCCACGCCGTAACTGGAAAAGAAAGGAACCTGTTCGAGAAAGCCGCGCCGGGCGCCGTATTCCCCCGATAGGGGTTGGATGATTCCCGACAACTCCGGATAGAACAGGTTGATCAGCGGCCGTGCGGTGAGCTCGGTGACCCGTCCTCCTCCTCCGGCTTGGGTCTTGCTTCCCACTCGCAGCGGCCGGCGATAGAACGCCTTGACGAATTGAATGCGCGGATTTTGCAGCAACGGTCCCAGGACCCCATAAACAAACCGCGGATGAATGTTGACAATGTCGGTGTCGATCCATAGAACAATATCCCCTTTGGTCACCAACAGGCTCTTCCAAAGTGCCTCGCCTTTTCCGTCGCGGGGTGTCAACCCCGGCAGAAGTTCCTGGTGTATGAAAACGGGGATTCCCTGCTGGCGGGCGATTTCCCTTGTCCGGTCGGAGGAATTTGAATCGATGAGGATGATTTCATCCAAGAGGGGCGTCTCCGTCAATAATTCCTTCTTGATGATCCGGACCACCCGGCCGACCGTTTCCTCCTCGTTCAGCGCGGGCAGGGCCAGGCTGACGGTTACCCCCTGACTTTTCTTCAACGCCATCAACTTGTCGAGATCGGAAAACTCATCCGCATGGTACGTATTTTCAGCAAACCATTTGTCGACCAGGATGGAAATCGCCTGGGCGCCGGCGGCTTCATCCAGGATCCCCACCGGAGCCGGACGCCGGCTCTTTACCGCCAGCACGGCTGCGGTGGATTCCTGAAGGATTTTATCCGCTACGGGGCCCAGCGAGACCGAACTCCTTAAGGGCTGGGATGTCGTTCCAATAATAATCAGGTTGCATCCGCCGTATTCCTGCAATATCGACTGCGCCGGATCGTGCGTTACAAGGAACCGTTTCTCCACTTCAGGCAATTGGGAAAGAACCCGATTCAATCCGCGGAAGGGCGCATCCGATTGCGAACCGGTTTTTTCCTCCGTTTGCAAATGCAGTGTGGTGATCTGCCGGTCCGTCATACTGAGTCCGGTCCGCAGCGCCAACTCGGCGTGCGGGCCGCCGCGGAGCGGGATCAGGATGCGCAGCGCCCCATCCGGAAATGGACCGCGAATTACGCCGACATTGCACGGTGGCCGCGCAAGCGCATCCTCGGGCGGAATTCCCAATGCATCAAAATGTCCGCCCCATTCCAGAAGCAGCAGATCCGGTTCGTTTTCCTCAATCAACCGGCGGAGGTCGAGCCAGGGATTGTGTGAAACGTGCACCAAAGACCTGGACCGGACCTTTTTTCCGTCGACCAGTATGCGCATCCGGTGACGCACTTTGCGGGCCATCGACGCGCCGATGCTCAGGGATTTCCCGTGTGGAACAGGCACCAATCCGACCAGGATGACGTTCGCATCCAGAGCAAGCGCAGCTTTTAATGCCGATTTACCGCGGCATCCGTAAACCACCGGGACGAGAACAGTCCGAAAGGAGGAAAACTTCTGGGGCTTCATATTCCGTCTCCCAGGTTCGCGGTTCCGTTCCGGACCTCAGCCAGCAGGGGGCCGATGCGGTCCCTGTATATCCGGTCCCAATTAAACTCCCGACGGACCTTCTCCGCCAGTTGGAAAACCGGATCGTCCCGCAGTCGCCCGGCGATGAGTGATGCCACATGCCCGGGTTCATCTTCCGAAGAAAAATACGTTACGTTTTCTTCGCCTAATTCGCGCAGGGCCGGCAGGTCAGCGCAGAATACAGGGCTGTGGGTCAATCCCGCCTCCAAAACGGGAATGCCGAATCCTTCTTCGCGGCTTGGTAGGAACAGCGCATCAGCCAGGCGATAAAAATCGGCAATGACGGAATCCGGTAAAAAGGAATCACTTAACTCCGCCAAAAAAAAGGCGGATGCATCCAAACCAAGCCTGCCGCGCAGCGCCAGCAACTCGCGGAAATAGACTATGTTTTCAGGGTTGTGAGCGCCGACCGGGCCGGTGACGATCATGACGGCGTTTGGGAAAACATCCCGAAGCCGGGCAAGCGTGGTTAACGCCAACTCCAGGTTTTTCCGCCGCGTGATCCTTACCGGAACCAGAAGGATGGGGGCGGCCTGCCACAGGTCCAGTTCAGCAATAAAGCCGATGGTCGTTTTTTCAAGTTTGAGAAAATCCTCAGCCAGAATGCCGTTGGGAATGACACGGATATTTTCCAGGGGGATTTCCGCCAGATCGGAAAGCTCTTGTTGCCGTGAGGCGGATATCGTCACTTGGACGGCGCCCGGCCAGTCGATGCGTAAAAGATCCCAGGGATGACCGCTGTGTAATTCCGGGAGGTAGCGCGGTGCTTTCCACGCCAAATCATGATGCCAGAGAATGAGACGGGGGAAACCCGGTTCGCGATAAAGTTGATGCAGGGCTTCGGTTAATACAAGGTTCTTGTTCAGAGAACAGACATTATGCGCAATCAAGATATCGGCAGATTTCAGGGCGGGACGCAATTGATCCATCAGCCGGTTGACAAGGAGCGCAAAGGCGGGTGGAACACGGCCGGCATCCAATTCTTTTTTCACCGCGAGAATTTCCGGGTCCAGCGAGTCGACCAGCGGCAGGCGGAGAAAACCGATCTTTTCATTTTGCGGCTCGCCGCGGGCAGCCAGGATCTGCACGGCATGACCCGCGCCAGAGATCAGCCTGGCCTGATGCGCCAGGACGCTTTCCACCCCTCCGACGATCGGCGGGGCGGAATAATGCATCAGGATGATTTTCATCCGCGTCATACCTATACCGCCTCGCCCAGACAGTCCGAAAGGAGATGGCGCAGCCGCCTTCGCAGGACGGAGAAGGAATAATACCGCCTCGCCAAGAGGTAATTTTTATCGGCCCAGTTTTCGGTTTCCTCCGGATGGAGCAGGCAGTGGCGCACATTTTCCAAAGTGGCTTCATCAATGAAGCCGTTGAACTCGATCACGGAAAAACCTTTCGGTTTGATATCCACTTCGTAGATGGAATAGTTATTTACCACGATCGGCCGCCGGTAATAGACAGCCTCCAGGAAGGCATTTCCGAATCCTTCACTGCTGGAAGGATACGTCACCAGATCAGCCTGGGGATAAATATCCGCCAACGTGAAGATATTCCGGCCGTCGGGAGACAGGCCGCGATTTTCCTGTATGATATTCGCTTCAAAACCCACCTGGATATCGAGCAATTTGGCGAATTCCCGGACCCGGCGTTCATAATCCGTGCCTTCATCGCCCGCCGCGTGCGAGATGACCAGCTTGGCGGGAATTCCCACCCGGCGGGTCAGTTCAATAGCGTGCTCGATACCTTTGCGCTGAATGATGCGGGTCGGCTGGAGAAACAACTTCTCTCCGTCGGCGACGCCAAGATTGGCGCGGATATTCATGGCGTAGGCATCCGGAGGTTTGGGGGGCTGTTCGAAATCCATGACATTCGGTATCACAACCGCCGAAATACCGGTCCGCGACGCCAGCTGGTGGGCCGCAACCGAGCTGATCACTACATGCCGGATGGAAGGCAGATGGGGCGGGAACGCGGCGGCAATGTAATCTTTGACGCAGTTGACCTTAAAGCGACGGCGTTCCCAATGGAAGTCGTGATGGTGGGCAATCGTTGGGAATCCGGTTTCCGCGATGAATTCGGTAATCGCCAAACCCAAAGGCAGGTTCAGCGGAATAGTCAGTGCGTTCTCGACAATGAGAATATTCAGCGAGAAATCCTTGGCGAAGGCATACAGGCGCTCCTTAAACATATCCTTCAACCCTTGGATCTGAAGCGACATTTGCGGGGGTCGGATATATATGGAGAAGTAATCCTTGTACAGGGGTGAGATCTCCGGATGCGCTGCGCGGGCCTGCGCGGTGGCGGACCAATCCCCCGCATAGGCAGTCCGGTTCATCGCGTTGATGACGGGGTGGCGGTAGAACGCTTCCGGTATCACACAGCTGCGATCTGCAGGTCGATCGGAAAGCCCTGAAAAGTAGAAGCAGGTATGACCCAATTGTTCGAGTACCTGCGCCCATTTGGATGTTTCCAGCGAGACACCATCGGTCCCTGCGAACCGGGTGGAGATGAAACCGATATGTGAGGGTTGGGAGAAGGGACTCGTGCTCATGCGGAATTATCCTTTTCCATTTTCGGCAGCGGTGATTCTTCGGAGAGCGTAAGCCAGCAGGCCTGGTATGGCTCCAGACGGAACGGATCCGCCGCGGCAAGGGAAAATCGCCTGCCGCTGACCAGATCGACCAGCGCCCGATCCGGCGTAATCGGGCCGAAAATCGATTTTACATCCAGTTCAAGCGTTTGCTTCATACCAGAAACCTCGTGCAGGCAAAGTACGCGACGTCCGGTTTTCGAATGGGTTCGCAACAGGGCGAATACGGCGCTGCCACACGATACCATCTGCTGGGGGCTGAATGGGTCGAAGGCGGGCGTACTTGCCCTGGCGCGTATCAGACCGGTTAGTCCAGAAAAAACACGGCTGCGGATGCCGGTTTCCTCTGCAAGTTCGCGTTCCAGTTCCGCGCGTTCATTTTTTTGACGGTTGATAACCCGGTTTCGTCCGCTTTGCCGGACTCCATCCCGCCAACCCCTGGATCCGAACAGACTATGAAAGTATAGCGCGGGAACTCCTGCCAGGCTGAGCAGGATGGCATGCGCGCCGAGGAACCGCGCGATCGACCGGTCGCGCGGTTCCTCCCCGAAGGGATTGGAGAGCGCATCGAAATAATTAATATTCAATTCATAGGGTTCCGCTGTGCCGTCCGGCATCCGCCTGCATGAGACGTATCCACCGTGATCCTGTGTTGTCTGGATCAATCTTTGCAGTTCCGCTTCCGTCAGGATTTCTCTGGCCGCATTAAGACCGATACCGTCATGCGAAGCGAGGAAATTCAGGAAAGCCGTCTTCCGGCCGGGATTGGAGCGCCCACCCGCCCACTGCGAAAGGGTTTGCGCGTCTCCGGTCAGGAAGGTGTGCCATACCAGCGGGGGAAGTGCGAAGTTGTAGATTAACTGCGCTTCGTTTTCGCCGTTCCCGGCATAAGAAATATTTTCCGCGTGCGAAACGTTCGTTTCGGTGGCAAGCAGGACGCCCGGCGCAGCTTCCTCCACAACAGCGCGCAGCAACTGGACGATTCGATGAGTCCGGGGAAGATTAATGCAGGGCGTCCCGGCTTCCTTCCAGAGATAGGCGGCGGCATCCAGCCGGATGATTGACGCGCCCCGCTCCGCATAGAAGAGCAGGAGGTCCGCCATCTGTAACAGGACGCGGGGATTTCTATAATTTAAATCCGCCTGGTCTTCACTGAATGTCGTCCAGACCGTCTTTTCCAGCGGGGGTGTGCCCACCCGGTGAAAAAGCGGCGAGGTTCGCGGACGGACCACGTTCTCAAGTCGCGACAGATCCTTGCGTTCGATGAAGAAATCGCGGTACGGTTCCTCACCCCGGAGAAATGCCTGGAACCAAGCGCTTCGCACAGAGGCGTGATTGAGGACCGCATCGATCATCAGGCCGAATTTTTCGGACAGACGGGAGATATCATCCCATGTTCCAAACGCCGGATCCACCTGGCGATAATCCGTGACAGAAAAACCATCGTCGGAGGTGGAGGGATAAAAAGGCAGAATATGCAAGTACCGGATGAGTCCCTGAAGTTCTCTTTGGCAGAAATCCTCAAGGACTGTAAGGGGAGGAAGACCTTCCGCGCGCAACTGATCCGGATAGGTGATCAGAATAACGTCCCGGCCGCTAAGAGGCGCCTTCCGGCTGCCGTGGAAGGTTCCTTTTTCGCGATGGCGAATCACCAGTGCGGAAAACTCATCCGCGATCCGGCCGCTGTCCGGTGCGCCATAAAGGTCTTGTAGGATTTTTTTCAATCGTGCAGTGATCGGGTTAATCGTCAAAAGTTCTCGCTCCCGGTTTTTCAGGATCGCCGGCCGGAAGTACGGCCAAAAAAAGGCGGCCTCCAATGAGCGACCGCCTCCACCGTGTTATTAAAAAAATCGATTCGCCGAATATTTCAAGTCGACTATATCAAAAACTCCTTTAAAAGGCTAGTGCCATCACGATGCTTCGAATGCATGGCGATTGGATTCTGCAGCCCGACGGATATACGCTGTCGCGGTTTGTCGGTTCCTCCGGAAGAAAATTACATATTCTATTCCAAAGGAGTCGCCAGGGGCTCGATCGTCTGGGAAGGAAGTTCACCCGTGATTATTGACCGTACCCCGAATTATTCCTATAGTATCGGGGTTTTCGATCTGTTCGGCGTGATGGCGTGCCTGGCCATCCTGTGCGCCCTGTCGATTCACATTCCATCTGACCGCTATTCTGCATCGTACCATCGGCCTTTTGGATACAACCGGCCGGGACGAAAATATTCCCGTGGAGTATGCATTGGATTGGGGTTGTATGCGTCCTGATGTATTTAGGGATCCAAACGTTTACTCCCCGGTCATCGTCGGATATTGCATCAACCCATTTCCTCCGCTTGGATTCATTGAAAAATCGTCAAAGGATTCTTATCATGCCTATACGGTATGGGTTGTTGTTTTCCCAAATACCTCATGGTACCTTAGTACTGTCTTGGTTCTGCTTTATAAATTACAACCTTATTACTGAAAAAAACCTTTTCGCGGTGATTGGACATTTGAGTAATTGTCGTTTATTTACAGCCTTCTCCAGATCTGAGAAGGCTCGGTGGTTATTTTTTCTGGTGGATTTTATTGCCAGTTAACCTACGAGATGGTAGTCTCGGAAGGTGTGAAGTCCGGTGCCAAAAAAGGGGTTGCCGTTGGCGGGGGAACCGGGGTTTCGGTAGGGGTGAGGGTTTGAGTCCACTGCGGGGGAAGGGGGAGGTCGACCGTGCTGACGGGAGCACGCGTCGGTGTGGGTGTGGCGAGTAATGTATTAAGCGCTGGTCCCAGGACACCGTAATATAAAATCACTGCGGCGATGATCAGGACAAGCGCAACGAGAGCGATCGTTAAAATCCTGAACCACTTTCCGGCAAAAAGGGGTTTTTTCCCGGGTGGCGGCATGTGGTCAGCAGATATGACCGGAACAACCTGAGTTGGGCTGATCGGTTCCGGCTGAGCTGGGCTGATCGGTTCCGGACGAGAGGCGGGTTTTCGCTCGAAAACCGATTTTTGCACAGGCCGAAGCGGTTCGGTCGGCTGTACATCGGCGGGTTTGGGCGATGAGATGGGTGAGGGTTTAAGCTCGGGTTTAGGTTTTAGATCGAGTTCGGGTTTGGGCGCGGGTTCGGGTTCCAACGCGGGCTCGGGTTTGGGAGCAGGGGTTTGTGGCGGCCTTACGCTTTTTTTAAAAAGCTCCTCCGTCCTCCGGCCTAGAAGATGCGCCAGCTTTGATTGTGCAACCGTGTTATTGGGATTGATCTTCAGCACCCGCTCCAGACAGTCTTTCTGCTTGGCGGGGTCGGAGAGGACATAGCTCATCAACAGCCAGGCCTGCTCCGAGGAGGGGTTCTTCATAAGGTACTGCATGAGCGTTTCCCGCGCCTGTTCCAGACGGCCGTTTTTCACCATTTGCGTGGCGGTGTTCAGGGCGTCGGCGGGAGGCGGATTGGAATCGCTCATTAGGTTTTACCGTCCGGTATAGACCGGGTTAAGTATGGCACAAGGTGGGTGAAGTTGTCAAAAGGCAATTCCCGGAAGGCCCGCCGCCGGGTGGCATGGATTTGAGGGCCGGGTTTGATATAATTTTCTTTTGATCGTAAGCGCATTATTACGGCGGATAATCCGTCCGAGGTTTTTGAGGAGATCATGACGCTGGAAAAAGGTTATTTGCTTTACGGAAGGTATCGGATCGAATCGATCCTCGGACGCGGCGGGATGGGATCGGTTTATAAATCACTTGACGAGAACCTCGGCATCCCGGTAGCCGTTAAGGAAAACCTCTTTACCACGGAAGAGTACGCCCGCCAGTTTCGGCGTGAAGCCACTATTCTGGCCGGTCTACGCCACTCCAACCTTCCCCGCGTCACCGACCACTTCGTCATCGCCGGTCAGGGCCAATACCTGGTAATGGATTACATCGACGGCGACGATCTACACACACGAATTGAAAAGGGGAATCTCCCCAGCGAGCGTCTGGCTGTAGACTGGGCGCGGCAAATCTGCGACGCGCTAAACTATCTCCATACCAGACAACCGCCTGTCGTCCACCGGGATATCAAGCCCGGCAATATCCGGATTACATCCGAGGGGCGTGCCGTTCTGGTCGATTTCGGCTTGGCGCGCCTAATGGAGGGGCCGACGACAACCACCGGCGCGAAAGCCATGACCCCGGGATATTCTCCGCCCGAACAATACGGCGCCAGCCGAACCGATTCACGCACAGATATTTATGCGCTTGCCGCCACGATGTACACGCTGTTGACCGGCGCGATGCCGGAAGACGGCTTGGAACGCGCGCTCGGACAACGCACCCTGACGCGTCTCCGAGCCCGGAATCCCAAAATTTCCGCAGGAGTCGCGGCCGCGATCGAAAAAGCTCTGGAAGTCCTGCCCGAGAACAGGTTCCAACTGATCGGAGATTTTCAAAAGGCACTGGCATTATCCGTTCCGCCGACTCCGCAAGCATCAACCGTATCCTCACCAGTAAAAGTGCGGCCGCCTGCCGCTGCGGCACCGCCGCCGAAGGCACCACCTCCCAAACCCAGGAAGCCGGCAGCTTCGGCATCCTCTCAGCCGCAAAGAGGTTTCCCCTGGGGTTGCGCATTGAGCGGATTATTCGTACTGATTCTATTCATCGCCGGAGGATTACTTTTCGGAAACGATATTCGCGCGATGATCCAATCGATTGCTCAGGGAACCCGGCCGGATATCGCCATATCCCAAACCCAGACGGCGCTGATTCCCGTGTATACCGTAACGGCAACCGAGGCGGAGAATCCCACCTCGGCCGTGGGCACCGACTCGCCCGAACCAACGGCTACCGCCACCTCGATCATCACCCCCGACGGGCGCGCCCGTTCGATTGCATTCGCCTCCGATCGTACGGGGATCCCTCAAATATATATCATGGACGTCGACGGCCAAAACCTGCTGCAGCTTACCAACGAAGCGGAAGGAGCCTGCCAGCCGGACTGGTCACCGGATGGGGAAAGATTGGTCTTTACCTCGCCCTGCAAGTCGCTCGAAGACGCATTCCTTAAAACCTCCATCTTTCGGATCAATGCCGATGGTTCCGGACGGACCTCCCTGACCAAGGTTCCCGGCGGAGATTACGATCCCGCCTGGTCGCCGGATGGAAAACGGATCCTCGTGACATCGCTGCAAGATGGACGGAAGCACATCTACGTAATGGATATTAACGGGGATAATCGGGTCCTCATCTCGAGCACAGCCGGCGCGGTGGATTATCAGGCGCGTTGGGCGCCCGACGGCGAACGGATTATCTTCGTTACATTGGCCGGCAGTCATCCGATTATTTTTACCGGCGCGATTAATCCCCTGAATGCAAAGCGTCAAGAGTTCTCCACCGTTACCTATGCCACAATGAGCCCGGATTGGTCGATTGACAATTACATTATCTACATTCTGGGCCCGCGCGGGCAGGTTGTCATTTGCCCATTGGATTTGCGGTTCACCTGTCCGAAAAACGAATTAACCCCCGAGTACCAGGGCACAACCGTCGCCCGATTCTCCCCGGACGGGCAATGGGTTTTGTTCGATATGAATATCAAGAACAACCGCGACATTTACCTCCTGCCCATCGTCGGCGCCCGGGAGCCACGTCGGATCACCTCCGACCTCTCAGCAGAGACAGATCCCGCGTGGAGGCCGATTGCCTCGGTATCTTAAGGCGCGACCACAGGTTGCGATTCCATGCG
>Ga0307445_10000737_pt1 | contig 18114 bp, 15 predicted proteins | sample SalMarSW160330MG_FD_202147 | JGI IMG/M metagenome (GOLD analysis project Ga0307445, IMG submission 202147) | Salt marsh sediment microbial communities from the Plum Island Ecosystem LTER, Massachusetts, United States - SW1603-30 | ecosystem: Environmental > Aquatic > Marine > Intertidal zone >...
AAAGAGTTAGTAAATCTTGAACCTTACTTATTATAGAATAAATACTAAAGGATTTACTTAATGATATTAAATAGTATTTTTGAACAATTGAAACAAATGCTTTTTAATCTAATTATTCTCAAAGATTTAATGGGTAAGTAAATAAGGGAAACACAGATTTATAAATATAGTATTCATTATTGCCTGAGTAATTTTATGTTTAGTAGAAATAAGGGAAAAGTTAAAACCAAATTAAGTACAAGCAAAAAAGAAATTGCTCTAATTGGGTTTAGCTTTGACATTTTTTGTACTACTTTATTTAAAATACCAATTCTACCAGTTCCAATGAGAATTGATAAAGTTACCAATGGTGAACCAACATGCATAATTCCCCTGGATTTGGATAAATTAAAGGAAGTTTCAGAATCCCTTGAACTATTTATAAATTTCAAAGCATTTTATCTACATGGTATTAATAATCTAATTAATTATGCTAAAGAAACATATAAGTCAATTATTTTTCGTGAATTAAGACCGGAACCAATAATTAAGTGGTATAAAAATTCTATATCGACTGAAATAGACATTCCAAGTTTAAAACAGGAATTCACATTCATCATGACCAATTTTTTAGAAACCTATTCAAATATTATAAGTTTGGATTTATTGCGAGATAAAAAAAATACTTTAAATGAATTAGTAAAATATAATGAGAAAATGTTAAATCATTTCAGACAAGTTTTGGAAGGAAATAGTGTTCAATTTGTTATAAATGGAGAGAGAAAAACTGAAAAAATTTATACTATCAAGAAAGAAAAATATTATCCTCGATCAATTGATCTTGATGTTTGGAATGAGAATGATAAAGATAATATAATAAAGAAGGCATTTGTTCCCTATTTAATTTATGATGATCTTATTGATGTGTTTTTTTACAATCTTAAATTATTGAAGAATGAAGAACAGGAGCCTATAAACTTGCAAGTTTTCGAGGATTCTAATATAATTGGTAAAGAAAAAATGTCAGATTTTTATGATATTGAATCTCATAAGCAAGTTTATAAAATGAATTTATCGGAATTATTAAAGTTTTAGCGATTGAAGCATTAATATCTTTTTAAACAAAAAAGCCTCATGTATCAATATCAGGATTATTCATAGGAAATTACTTATTTGATCAAAATAAAATCCTATGAATAAGATAATTAGCATGATTATTTATAACGCATTAAATAATTTGACCCTATAACTGCATCTTCTTTTTACTTCATAAACTAATAAGGAAAGTAATAATTTGTTTAAGGAAAGGGATAATTTGTTCGAAATAAAATGTTATAAAAAGAGTACCCAAGAAGATAAATCCTGCAATTAAAATACTTTTATCAAGAAAAGTACGTTCGGGACGACGAGCAATTTCTGGTTTCGCTGATGTTAAATATGTATATCGCATGATGATATAAAATAGCACTGGTATGGTAAATATTGCAAGATATTCCCATAAATTTATGCTTTCTTGTTCAAATAAATTAAATTTCAATATTAGATATAAAGAATACGTCATGAACAAAGATCCAGCAATCATCACATGAAATTGATCTAATAATTTAACGGAATATTGATCATATACCTTTTTATGTTCGATTGCTTTATCTTTACCAAGAAATTGGAGATCTCCTTTACGTTTAGCAATACTTAAAAACATTGCGATTTCAAATATAACGAGGAAAAGCCAAGCAGAAATAAATTCTCTTATTATCATGCAACCCGCTAATGCTCTCCATAAATATCCCGTAGATAAAATGATAATATCAATAAAGGCATAATTTTTAAGAAAATGATTGTAGACCTGCCCAGTGATAACTATGAATAAGATCATGATAGCAAAGTCCCAATCCCAAAAAGTTGGGATTAAAAAGAGGAGTGAAAAGACAACAATAACAGTCAAAACCATTAATAAGGCTACAGCAAAATAAATTGATAAAGCCTCTGACGCAAGGGGCTTTTTTTTCAATTTTTCAGCATGTTTTTTATCATCTTCGATATCGATGATATCATTGATTATATAATTAAAGGATGATGTGCAACATAGCAAAATAAAACCAAAAATGAGAGGGATGTAAAGAGAAAACTCGAATAATCTCTTGCTAAAAAAGATGCCGACAAAGATTAGGAGGTTTTTATAATATTGTCTTATCCTTAGTAGAGTTATAATACTTCTGATTTTACTAACCATATTAAACACTAAAAAAAAAGCATTTAAATTAAACTTTATTAAGGTAAAATATTTTATCGGGTTTTAATTTTTTCGTAATTTTATAACCAAATTTATTAATTAGGCTAGTTTCTGATTTTTTTGAAATCGATCCAGTACTACATTCAAAAGATAAATAATCAATCGTTTTGTAGGGAATTTTAACTTCTTTTTTGAAAATATTTTTAATTAATACAAAATCTTCATTATCATTTTCTTTCATTGTCTGTTTGGATTCGTCATTTACATCACCTAAATTCATATCGAGCAAATACCCTATTTCCGAGTTATTTACGGGTTTTTTTAAAGATATGAGTGTTCTTACTTCATTTTGCTTAAGCCATTCTAATATATTCAATTCTGATGCTCTAAAGCTCCTAGTCTTGCTTATAACTAAAAATACATTTTTTGGTTTAATTATTAATTCCGTGAGTATATAATCCTTTTTGCGAGAAGATTCATCACCTTGAAATTCTAATTTAAATTCATCTAATCTCATTGCTGGATTGATATTTATACATTTATTTATTTTCAGTACTCCTCTTTCCTTAAAAAATACATCCGAATTATTAAATTTCTTGATGATATCAACTGATAACGGTAATTTAAGCTTATTAATTTCTTTGGAGATTAAATTATTTTCATTATCAAGAAAATTGATTATTCCATTTTTTTTATCCTCATTAATTTTTAGCTCAAGTAATTTAAGGGAAGTAAGATTATCCATAAAATAAGTTCCATTATATATTATTCTTTTTTCAGCAAATTGGGAAGATTCTAATGATCTTTTTTGAGTGTTTTCTCGTTCTATTATAATATATCGATCAGGATCACAAAGATCATCGACAATTTCTACATCTTCTAATTTTCCAACAACTATTTCATCAGAAATTTTATTTTTGAACATGTAATCATTCCCTATTTCATATTTGAATAACTCCTTACGTTTTAGTCCATTCAAATAAGTTGACACGCTATTTATCTCAAATAATTCCATGAATTTCTGGTTAGCTAATTTTTTAAACTCATTATCAGCTTTTCTAAATTTTTCAGCATACTTTTTCCTTGTTTTTTTCCTCAAGCAAAGAAAAGGTAAGAACGCCTCATTCATAGGTTTTAAATTGTCGTCTAATAAAGCAGCCAATCGAAAATAACTAGGGGGGTGAGAATTTAATATATTTCCGAGGAGTGATGTTCGAGATGGCTTTATCATAGAATTATGCAAGTATTGTGCAGTTTCCATATAATTCATTAATTGATTATCTTTATTTATTTTTTCATCACACAATAGCATTGTATTTAGTCCAATTTCTCTTCCAGTTGCGTAAAAACTTTCGAGATTATAGAGTGCTTTAGCTAATTCTTGGGTATAACCTGTCTTTTTGGATTTCAAATCAGCCTTCCCTTCCAAATATCTCACAAAAATGTAGAGTATGACATATATTCCCACATTCAATAATAAAAACCCTAATAAGGGGAGACTTGGGTTTGCAAATGTATAGTCATATATAGTTGCTGGAATGCCTAGTATCATTCGAACCATAAGATCTAGCGATGTTATAAGAGTTAGTATGAGGGTGTGTTTTCCTTTAGAATGTGCTAATTCATGTGCGACAATCCCTTTCATTTCATCTTCAGGAATCTCATCATAATCTTCAGCAATAATAGCAATTCTTTTATCAAAAATGGAACCGTAAGCCATTGCATTTAAGATGGGATATTTACCAAATCCTACTTTTACTTTTCCTTTTATCTTCATTCTTTCTTTTACGCTATTTACTAAAGCAACTAGATTGCCATTTTTTACTCTCTTAATTCCAAGCATTTTATCTAATAGTGGTCCCGAAATAAAATATACTAACCAGTTCACAAATATTAAAATAAAATAAATATTAAGAAAGAACTCTAAAAGATTGAAATTCCTTAAATCTAAAGGACCATATCGGATAAAATTAAATAGAATGTATTTATCAACAAAAACGACTGCCAACCACGCTATAATATATAAAAAGAGGGTTAAATACTCGGGCGACATAAATCTCCAAACTATGATGTATTTTCGTCCAAATAGTATAAAACCTAATCCTAAAATAATCCAAAAAGAAAAACCAAATGTGGCATTTAGAAAAAGAGGATTAGAAAGGTATGTAGATATGATCCCTGCGATAAATATAATATTATAAGTTACCAATGAAATAATTAAGAGTTTATTCAAAACAGGATAATCTTTAAGTTCATATATTCCAAACCATAAATATATTGAAAATGCCCCCATTATAGAAGTCATCAAATCTTTCGAAAGAAATAAAATCACAAAGAAGAAGAAAAAAATCGCAAGAATATCACTAAGATCGCTCCTTTTTCCATCTTTACTGAATCTATAAAATTCTTCGATAGTCAATAAATATAGAATTATTGTTGTCCAAAAAGTCCAATCGATGAAGATTTGTAATGAATCAGGTAGAAAAAGAAGAAAGAATAACATGAATATGTTGATAGATATTAAAACATAAAAAGAAAACAATATGTATCTCATTGCTTTTTTCATAAAACTTCACTTTCTCTGAAAATTGTAATTATTATTTTCAATTTAAATCTCCATTCAATTGTTATTGTAATGTTGTTATATTTTGATAAAAATATTAATACTAATACAAAATTATGGATTTACTCTTACATTTTTTTTGACTCCTTTTGGAAATAACGGATACTAATGTAATACCATAATCCTAAGCATGGAATCACGATTAATAGAGAAATAATGATGTTACTTGGAATTAGAATTCCGAATAAGACTAAATTAGCAAAATCAATTGGCATTATCACTAATTTAATAAAAAATAATAACAGATATCCTCCAATCATTACAATGATCATAATCGAGATTGTTCCTCTAATTCTTGGAAAGAAAATAAGAAGAATTGAAGATAATATGATTAAGCAAGGTACAAAGTAGACCAAAAGCATAAAATCTATTTTATTGATCGTCACTGACATCATTAAAGTTGTAAAGATTGCAAAAAATCCACAGATGATTGAAATAGCAAAAAAATTATTTACTAAGTCTCGTTCCTTTAACGGTCCTCGAGCTAGAATTAATCGTGGTAAAGTTAATGCTGCTTTTTCATTATTTGAAGCTTTTATTCTATCATCCTCTAGAAGAATAATATCATTCTTATCTTCTTGAATTTCTGAACTTTCAAAAAATCCCTTAACAGAGTAAAGTACATAAAAACTATTAAATACATGAATTAAAAGAGCACAAAATACTGCTGCTTCTAAAGATCCAAATAAAGCAACTCCCGCTATTATTGTTCCCATACTTAAAGTACCTACATCTCCGGGGAAAATTTTGGCAGGGTATTTGTTATAGTGAAAGAATGGTATTATAACAGCAATACCTGTTGTCGTGAATAAGATAGCCTCTGCCGAATTCCATATCAATCCACAAATAAATAAAGAGATTAATGCAATCAGGCACGTGCCTGAACCTTCTCCGTTATATCCTTCTAGCATATTAACAGTATTTCCAAAAACAGCTACAATTAATGGTGCTAATAATGGATAAATTATGTTTAACCTTAATTGTCCTAAAAATGGAATAGTAGGAGATTCAATATTTATGAACCCAAAGAAATTTGCAATAAATATTACCGTTCCAGTGAATAAAATTAATAAAACCTTATATCTGGATTTAAGTCTAATGCGATCATCCAAAAAACCAATGATTCCAGATAAAATTACAGATACAAGCAATACAAATATATCATTTGAAAATTGAGGGAAAACAAAAATTAAAAATATAGAAGTAATGGAGTAACCGATTACGATACTTATACCTCCTGATTCAGCCACTTGAGGTTTGCTATTTTTATGTATATCATATCCAACGTAATTCTTCTTTATCATCAATTTTATTACAGGTGGAATTATAAAGTAGGTGATTGATATTCCTATTATAAAAATAAAAATAAGTAAAATTATATCAGAAAAATCCCAATTTAGTTCAGTTAGCATCATGTTATTTCCCTAAATAAGTAGACTGTCAATACGGCTAAAAAGTAAAATAATTGCTAAAATATAACATTTTATTTTTATTGATTATCTATGAGAAATAATTTGACGAGAAAAAAAGTTAAAATAGCCCGGCACGGACATTCGACTGATGAAATTATTCATCTGTTTTCGAACCGTGGTCACGGGGTTCAAGGCCCCAGATGCTTGGCCACTACACCACCGGGCTATAATATATTGCTTATTTTTTAAAGATTATAAGGATGTAGTTTTTGTTTAAAAAAGTCTGGATCAAATAAATTTTTATGGTTTTTAAGGAATTGAAGATCATTTTCTTTATTTCTATATTCATCTGGTAACATTTGTGGTATGCTTTCTACGATGGGAAACCATCGTAAACATTTCTCACAAAACAATAATCCCGAATCGATTTCAGTATCGAGTTTAAATTTATTAAGTAAATATAGTTCGGGTAAAACTTCATTAATTTCATCCAAACTTAAATTCCCTTTCCTTAAGTTACTTATTTTATCCATTATTTGTGTAGTAAGGAGCTTATGACATTTTATTATTGACTTAATTTCCGTTTTATCAATCAGGTTTTCTATTTCCTTGATGCTTGCTTTAACAAGAGTTAAATATTCGGAAAACGGAATGTTTTTGATGGATATACCATCCTTGATGAATATGTTATCATCATGCTTACTCAAATCAATGAGTTCCTCTTTGTTGATTATATCCAAATTTCTATTTTCATAAACATCTAAAAACTCATTAAATTCATCCTCAGTTGTCTCATATGAAAAAATGTACAATTTAAGAGGAAAATGTTTATCGATCGGACACGCTAAAATATCAAATAACCATGGTTTCATAATGAATAATCCTGTTAAGTTAAATAAAAAAGATATTATAATAAGTAGCTTCTTAATTGTTGAATATATTTGTCTATTGTGCGATCAATTTTCTTTTTTCTACGTAGAAAATCATCAGAAAGTTTTTGATAAGCTGCGCGAGAAGGTAATTTTCCTCTTTTATAACGTGTATCGAGAAGATTTATGCTATCATCTACGCTATCTCGTTCAGTATCAAGTACATCTAGTTTTTTAATAATGTTTCCAAAAATATCACTAGCTTCTTCTAATATTTTTGAGAAAGGAATAATTTCTTGTTTAATTTGCTCGATTTTAGTGGTATTCTTATTTACGATATTGTTATAAGATTTTTTAGGCATTTTTTTCCTTTTAGCTTCTTCCTCTGCTTTTCTCATTTCAAGAATTAGGGCATTTTTTTCTTCATATAACGAGCAAAATTCTCTGATCTCGTTGATAGGAATTAATTCTGTTTTAAATAACTCACCATCCCCTTCTTTCTTCCTAGTTTTTGTTAGAACAACGAATATTGATAGTATCGAGGCTATTAGCAAGAGCAGTATTATTGGTCTAACCAATAGATCGAAGTAGTTTAGGGTAAATGTGAAGAGTATTATTTTATCTTCAAGAGGACTAATATCTTCCGAGGAGTACAAAAGTATTTTAGAACCACTCACTTGATTGATACCATCGGGAGGACTTGATATATAATCAATAGTGCCACATCCCTCAATAAAAACCTTGATAATTTGATTTCTGACAAAAAATTCATGAATTGTCGTGATTAAGTTCAGTTGTATTGATTCTTGGAACCAATTTATTGAGAAATGATTATCAAAAGGTAAATTATACTCAATTGTATATCTTAGGTTGGAATTAGGATTTAATGAAGCTCTATTATACAGAAGGTTTATCACGATTTCCTTATTATTATTTTCAGTAACTTTTATATCCGTACCTAACAATTCACCAAGACTATCCGATACTCGTATATTAATTGCATCATTTGGTACTTGGAAGGATAAGCTATAGATATTAATGACGCCTACATTTTTCATGACATGATCCTCTTTAACTTTGATTATTCCCCAGGGGGAGATTGCTATTTCACGATTAATTTGCTCTAATTCAAGTTTAGTTTCAGAACTGTGTTCGAAAACTATATTAATTTCCTTATCTGCACCTAAATTTACTAAAAACGGATCTAAATGCCCATATTCAATACTTTGTTCCAAATCATATAAGATTGTATCACCAAGATTGTTTCCCATTCCAGATACTTGATCATGTGACAATTCAGTTGCGCCTTGTGGCAATTTAAAGGTAGATTTTATATCACCTTCTGCTTTGTAGGGTATGTAAGGAAATATATTTCCTGCAAAAACGATTTGTTGTCTTCCTCCTGTAAAAAGGTAATTTAATTGATCTTTTAAGGTAAACCTTATTTTAATGATCCGAGATTGTTGAGGGAGCAGGGGAGAATCAAAAGATATAGAGATCATTTCATAATTATCATAAACGATAGAATGGCGTTCAGTAACAAGAGCATTATTGGTGCTTCCTGTTGCTACCAAATAGATTAAGTTTTCAGAATTATTGAGAGGAATTCCCATAAAAATTGAAGTTATTGGATTAGAATTTTGATTTAATATCGTGAGTCTATCTTCAATATTTACGAGTCCATATCCACTTATATTAACGTTATGCTTTATATCAGTTATTAGGATATTTTCAAATCCTTCAAAGTTTGCAGATAATCTTAAACTTTCTTCTTTTTCTTGATTCAACTGTGAATTTCCTTGAGGGAATACAAAAAATGAAACGATAATCAAGAATACTAATAACCCAGCAAAAATTGCCGAAATTTTCTTTTTATTCATCATTACCATAAACCATATCTTTCTTAAACTATCTGAAGATAATTAAAATTAATAATAAAAATTTATCATATTTTCCACCACAATTCAAAATAAAACTTATTATATGTGCAATTTTTTAATAATTTAATAAGAAATTATTTCAGATTAAACTATGTCAAGTCAATCTAGAAGGAAAAAAAGAAGAAGTGGTACTGCACCCATGCCATTAGGAGGGGCAGGGTTAATGCGGTTTTTTGAGGATAGTTCAATCGGTCTTAAAGTAAGCCCTATCAGTACTGTAATAATCTCAATAGCGCTAATTGTTGTCGTATTTCTTGCTCATTTAGGTGTATTTAATTGGTTTTTTACTCCTGGAGCATGAGAACTATTTCATTGAAATAACTTAACCACCTTCATCCTTACAATGAAAATTTCTGAATTTCAGGCTCTAATTCGAAATCTCTATTTTAAAAAAGATTCAATGAGGGGAATTAATAGCACATTTATATGGCTTATAGAAGAAATAGGAGAATTAGCTACACTACTGAATGAAAAATTAATTGATCCCGCTAAAATATCAGAAGAATTGGCTGATATAATAGCATGGACGGCTTCAATTGCAAATTTAATGGAAATTGATTTAGAAAAAGCGTTAGCTTTCAAATATCCTGATAAATGTAAGAAATGCAATGCTAATCCATGTAAGTGTCAAAATTAATTAATTTATTAACTTTTAAATGAAGTATGAAATTGGTAAGAAATGATTAGACTGAGGTGAAAATAATTAAAAAAATTCATTCTAATGCAAAAATTGATGATAGTTCTTTCATTGATAACTATTGTTCAATTGGATCCAGTGTAGTAATTGAAGAAAATGTATACGTATCGAAAAATACAACAATCTATGGAAAGGCTTTAATCAAAAAAGGAACATATATTGGGGAAAATTGTATAATAGGTCATCCACAAAGAGAAGAATTAAAAAGATTCGTCAAAAATAATAGCTTGGGTATTGAAAGCAGCAATGAGATTATAGAGATCGGTAGAACGTGCACTATAAGAGCGGGAACTATAATATATTCAAATGTTATTTTGGGTGATAATTGTCAAACGGGGCATGGTGTAATGATTCGGGAAAAAACTAAAATTGGTCGAAATTCTTTAATTGGAACTAATTCGGTCATTGATGGGAATGTGGATATTGGTGAGAATGTGAGTATTCAAACGGGAGTTTATATCCCGTTGTTTTGCAAAATTGGAAATAATGTATTTATGGGTCCCTACAGTAAATTAACTAACGATAAATATATGATGCGAAAGGATTATGATTTAAAGGGCCCTACACTTGAAGATGAAGTTTCTTTGGGAGCAAATTCAGTTATTCTTCCGGGACTAAAGCTGAAAAAAGGAACAATTGTAGGGGCTGGTTCTATTGTTACAAAAGATACTGAAGAATATGATGTTGTAGTTGGGAATCCCGCCAAGAAGATTAAAAATGTATCAAATTTATAAATCGAAGATGTGATTAAACCTCATGAATAAAAAAATATGGATAGATATTGAAGAGCCAAAAACGGGTATTATGTTTAAATCCCTTATAGACAAATTTCAATCCGAAGGTCTTGAGATATTAATCACTGCAAGAGATTATGATTCCACATTCCAAATATTAGATGAATTTGGTTTTTCATATCAAAAAGTTGGTATTCATGGTGGAGAGAAGTTAGAAAATAAACTAAAAGAATATATCCAACGATTAAAGGATTTATTTCCGTTAGTAACTAAATTTAATCCCAATTTTTTTGTTACATTCTCTTCTGTTGAAGGTGCAAGGATATCTTACGGCTTGAACATTCCTTCAATTGGTTATAATGATGAACCGCGCAATATTCCTGTTTGTAAACTTTTATTTCCATTCTTGGATAAAATAATCACTCCTAAATGTGTACCAAAGGAGTGGTATATAAATCTTCATGCTGATCCCGAAAAAATAATCCAATATAATGGGATTGATGAAATCGCTTGGTTATCTGAATATAACCCAAATTCTCAGGTTCTTGATAGATTTGATTTAGAACGGGGAAATTTCTTGATTATTAGAAGTGAACCATCATTTGCAAGCTATTTTATAAACGATCTAGCTCCAGATCGAACACTCATAAGCGAATTCTTGCCATCTATATACAATGAATTTCCTGAACATAAATATATTGTAATAGTAAGAACTGATAAACAACAAAAGTTTTTAGAAAAAAATCTTTCAGGGATAATTGACGATCAGAATATTATTTTAACAAGATTTATGCCAAATATGGTAGACTTATGTTTTTATTCTGCTTTAGTAATTAGCGGTGGAGGTACAATAGTACGAGAATCCAGCCTTTTAAGAACTCCAAGCATCGAATTTTTTCCAGGAGAAACAGCTCCACAAGAACAATTTTTAATAAAAAACGGATTTCCGTTACATCATATAAAAGATCCGAAAAAAGTAATTCAGAAATCAATAGAATATCTTTCGCGAGGTGACTTCAGTAATCGATTTGATTTATCCTTCAAAAAGATTATTAGTAAATTCGACAACCCTAACGATATTTGCTTTAACTATGTTATGAATAACATAAATAAATAACTGAAGTATCTTTATTAATTTAATAATTTATAATAAATTGCTTCTAATTTTTGTCCAACTGAATCCCATGAAAATCTTTTAATATAAGAGCTAGATCTTTCTATTAATTTTTTCCTCTTGTCATCATCCTTAATAAGGTTAATTATTTCTTTAGCCAGGATATCTGGTCTCCTTGGAGGAACAAAAATTGCATTATCGCCTAAAACTTCTTTAAAAACTTTAAGGGAGGAACAAATTACAGGAGTACCACATGCAATCGCTTCTATAGGAGTTAATCCAAAACCCTCGGAAGCATAAGAATAAGTGATAAATATGTCAGCCATCGAATAATAGATTGGAATCTCATCTGTATTAACGAAACCAGTAAATTTGATATCAGGATATTTTTCTATCCATTCTTCATATGTTTTTTTCATTGAAAAATCAGGAGTTCCTCCTATAACTAACTCAAGATTCTTAATCTGTTGTTTAGCAAGTTGAAATGCTTTAATTATGTCTGGAACTCCCTTATATGAAGCAATACGACCTATGTACAGAAGAATCGGTCCTTCCAATCCCATTTTTCTCTTTAATAACGTTGCTTCTGATGGACATGAGATAAATTTTGATTCGATTGCAGAATATAAATTGAATATTTTATTAATGTCAGTTTTTGGAAAGATTTGCTTAATTTGGTGCTTTACAAAATCAGAACAGGTTGTTATGATCGATGCTCTTTTTACTAATTGTTTTATCAATATTTTTTCGATAGGAAGTATTGAAAATTTCGTTTCAATTGGTCCTAAATCATGGATCGTAGAGAAAAACTTCTTCTGATTTGAGAATAAAAAAGGTATTAAAGCTTTAGGTCCATTTAAATGAATAACATCAAAATTTGATGTTCTCATAATTTTATTAACTTTATATATAAATTGTGGGAGCCAGAAATAACTTTTCCTTATCAAACTCACTTGTATAATGTCTGGATTTTTTAAATCGATGTTCCATTTTCCCGTAATTACTTTTACATTATGTCCTTGCTTTTTTAGATAGTTATAAACTCCAGTAATGAATTTTGCAGCTCCATCTTGACTATCAGGAGAAAATGTAAGGCTAATCAAGCAAATTTTTAATTTGTTCATAATGAGGAAGCAATATAGAATTTAAGTTAACTGTTCAAAACTGTCTTCTGTGATAATTATTGTTTCTTCACTTTGAGCAACATAGGCTCCCTTTTGTTCTGCTAATACGTAGTGAACTCTAAGTTTTCCTTGTTGAATTAATTCTTGTAGACCAAATGCCACTCCCATTCTAAAATCTTTTGCTAGCCACCTTTCTGCAAATGGTAAAGTCTTATAATTTTTATTGATATGGGCTAAAATTTGTTTTGATGATTTTCTCCTTAATGGAACTCTTCCAACGTATGGATTTAATTCATAGATATATGAATATTTAGTATTATGAATGGATCCTTCACCAGTACTAGCAAAAATTTCAACTGCAAATACATCTCCTACTTCCATAGTATCTCCCCCTTGTGAACCCAATTCAGGAAGTGCTTTTTTACCATGGACAATCCATTGTTCAATTTGATGTCCCCCTAACTCCTTTATTGGGTTATAATTGAAACCTTTTATAATACTTTCAATTTTTTTCCCAATATCTTTCGTATTAACTTCTGGTTTTGCCATATTTTTCGCAGCTTCTATTGCTACTTCTGTTGCTTGAATGATATTTTCAAGTCGTTCTTCCTCACTAAAGCTTATTGAAAAAGCAGTGTCTACAATAAAACCATCAATATGTACACCGAGATCTATTTTGACAATATCTCCTTCTTGAATTATTAAGTTATCATCTTTTATTGGAGAAGTATAGTGTGCAGCTATGTTATTTATGCTTATATTTGTAGGGAAAGCCCAATTTCCTCCTAATTCAACTATCTTAGATTCTGTAGATTCAATTAACTCGAGTACTTTAGCTCCTATCTTAATTTTCGGTTTAATGAACTTTTTCGTTTCTTGAGCTATATTTCCCGCTTTTTTCAATGATTGGATTTGATGATGTTTCTCTTCTTCTCCTTGTTCATTCTTTTCTTTCTCTTTTTGTGCGTCAGAAATATCTTTTAAATTTTTATTTTCAGTCATTGAAGTACTAAATGTAAAAATTGATAAAAATATTTTTTAAAAAAGAAATATCAAATTTATTTATCTGATAATTAAAAATTTATTAAGAAAACATTACAAATAAATAAAGTTAAGTTTAATAGATTATATAACTTAATGTGTTTTCTCATTATAAAAAACAAGGAGGAAGTCAAGAGTGTCTGAAAATATCAGTGAACTGACAGATTTATTAAGGAAATTGTCTGCGGTTAACTCAGATATAGAGGGTTCTGCAATCGTTAGCATCCAAGGATTACCAATTTGTTCAGTCCTAAGTAGAAATGTTAATGATGGGATTGTATCTGCTATGTCGGCCGCTATACAGAGTGTTTCGGAACGTGCTGTAGAGGAATTAAATCGAGGAGAACTTAAAAGAATTTTGATAGAAGGAGTAAACGGAATTATTATTTTATCTAAAGCTGGGGAAAATGCAATTTTATGTACGTTATGTAATGCTAATGCTAGTTTAGGAATGGTCTTTCTGAATATTCAAAGTGTTTCAAATAGGATTGCCGCTTTATTAGATTAATTTGTATTAATCTACTTTATTATGATTTGAATAATTGAAAAATCGACAATGTACCTAAAAAAGAATTTTATTCAAAAAAATGAATGAAAAAAAATTATTTAATTTTCTTTATATTGCAATTCTGAATCTCGATAAGGATGCTTCTCGAGGTATGCGTTAATTAGAGCCTTAAATCCGTTACCAATTCCACCTCCAATAGCCCCAAATGTACTGGCTAACAGGATGATGAGTAATAGAATTAACCAACCAAATCCTTCTCCAAGAATTAACGCTCCAAACTGGTCAAGTATTGTGTATGCGTTCCTTGTAATCACTCCAACTAAAGTATAAATCCCCCACGAAAGTGTAACTCCTATACAACCACTTAGTACTCCATATTTCAACGATTTGTTAAGCATTCCGGCAATAATACCAGGGATTATGACTAACTGCCAAACTGGAACTAGTGTTAATAGCATAGTTAGACATAAAACAATGATTAGACTTATTAAAAAGGTTCTCCTTTCGATTTCCATTTTTTTAACCTCCTATTGGAAAGAAAAATATTTGAGATTCAATTGAACTTGTGGGAAAGTTATATAATGTATTCGTAAAATATTGAAAGTGGTATTTTCCTTGTAGGAAAAGTTGTTCTAGTTGATCCGAATAGTGTTTTGAGTTTGAAAGACCTCTTTGTCCCGAAGGGATAACGCTTAAAGAATTATTCAGATTACTAAAGTCTAAAATTAAGCGTTCAGATGCTCCACCCCTCGCAACTCCTATATTTTTCATATTGTCAATATTTACTCCAGCTGGATTAATAGTATATCCTTCTCCGTCAGCTTCATAAGGTCCTTTACTAAGTGGATCTAATTGAGTAAGAGATGTAAAATATACCTTATGTATATTACCCCACCTCCAAGTTGATGGGTCCTCAGAACCATAAAAACTTTCCAACCAATTGATTGTGGCATTTAATGCTATCATCATTATATCATCTCTAGTTTCGTTTTGAGGTGTAGAAACATTATTAAACCAATGGGAAGATTCGTCTTCCTTCATCAAATATTCCAAAACAACAATTCTTGTTCTTGTATTAAAGCCATAAGTTTCCTTTTCATCATTAAAAGTAAAATCTTCGAAAAAATCTCTCCACTTGCGATAAATAGTGGGTGCAGCTGCATTTTTATCCATCACAAAATGCCAACTTTCTAATTCTGTAAGAACATTGTTTATTTTTGTAGGAGGTGTAAGGCCATAATAGTCATTAATAACTTCAATTAATTCTGGGATGAAAGCTCTCGCAGCCGTTGAATTCACATCATTTTGGATGATTTTCATAGTTTCAACACTTATGGATCCATCAGCAGCATTCATAAGCAGTTCATTTATCCTTCTAGCTCTATATCCATCAGCGTATTCATTTTGTAAGAAATAACCATTATAGTCGGGTCCTGCAACAATTTGATTAGCGGAAGCTAAATAGTTCTGTTCTGGATTAAGAGAATTAGGCAAATCTTCGAAGGGTATGAAACCAATCCATTCTCCCTCTCCATTAGATCCATTGTATGGAATGGTTCCGTTACCAAGATGTCCCGTTGGAATCCTTGAATCGTCCCGAATTGGAACTTTTCCTGTCGGTCGAATAGCAATATTTCCATCAACATCTGCATATACTATATTTTGTGCGAGAAGCGTCCAATATTTTGAAGCTTCATCAAAATCACTTCTATTTGTAGCTCGATCGAAACCATTACCTGCAAGTATGTTAAAGAAATAACCGTTTGTAATCCATTTTGGCGCTAAAACTATATTTCCCAAAGATTGCGGCAATCCAAAATCACGCATATCGCTTAACACAGGACCATGAACGGTATGTCTAACAGTAAACTCTACAGATTCTTGGTTTTTAACATTGATACTATAGGTTTTTTCAGTATACGGTGTTGAAGTGCCATTGTAAATGTATTGATTTGGTCCGTCAGTATTATAGTAATACCAATCTATAACATCATATCCGGTATTGGTAAAACCCCAACCGACTTTTTCATTATGTCCTACGGCAACACCGGGCATACCGGGTATTATAAATCCATACACATGATATCCAGTATCTTCTGCTTTTAAATGCTGCTCATACCATACTCCAGGCATTATCCAACCAAGATGCATATCGTTGCACAGGATTGGTGCTCCAGTACTGCTTAAAGTACCATTTACAACCCAATTATTTGACCCTACTTTTTGATCTTTTTGGCTTTCCATCAAAGTTTTCTCCGAATCTATTTTTTGGACATTCGCTAGAAAATTTTGAATTTCAGATTTTAAAGCAAAACTAGGATTCACTTCAATTGCGGCTTTCATTGGACTTTCTGGGAATCCTCCATAATCAGGGACAATAGGAATTTGGTATGGCAAGGTAAGTCCATATAATTCGTTATAATAAGTATTATTAATGCTATTTAAAGCTAGTAGAGCGGTGTATCTATCCAAATCATTATAATTCCAAGACATCTGCCTTGCCATTTCTTGGACTAAACACAAAGTATCGATAGTGCTCCATTCAGTAGGTTTAAAGCCCAATAGATGATATTCTAATGGAATTACATCTTCGTGCGATCCAATGTAGTAATTTATTCCATCCACATACCTTTCAAATGAACTAAAGAATTCAAGGGTCCCATTGCTATACATTTTCTTTAACAATTCATCTGTCTTAATTGCCCAATCTTCCATCCCGATAGCGAGCATAAATTTATCGGTAGGTAATAAATCTTCACCCAATATTTCTGACAACATTCCTCGTACTTGGCGACGTGTCATATCCATTTGGAAGAGTCTATCCTGTGCATGACAATAACCTTGAGCAAAAAAGAGATCTTCTTCATAGTCAGCATAAATATATGGTATGCCCCAATCATCTCGTATAACGGTCACTTCCCCTCTTAATCCGGGCACGTTTAATCTTTCTGCTGCTGGAAGCTCTCCTGGAACTTTCCATACTCCGTTTCCAGGGAATAAGAGGTTACCTAACGGGGGGATGCCCATTAAGGGTAATGAAAAGACAGTCATAATGATAATTGCAAGTGGTATAAAAAAAGATAATTTTATTACAGCTTTCTTTGCAAGATTTCTCATAATAAAAACTCTAAATTTTAGATAGTTTTTGTTGAATTTATTGAATTATAATTTAATATTAATTTATATCAATTTCCTTAATAAAATCTTTTTTTTTAATACAAAGGGTCTTTAGTAAAAAATTAAGCTACTAACTTATGGACTATTAAGATAAGAAGATAAATTTTAAGTCAAGAAGTAATTATAAATACACAATCCACAATATAATATATAAAATTTAAATAAAATTAAACTAAAAAAAGGAGATATTGTTATGATTGACGCATTAGGATGGTTAGATGGCCTTACAGCATCAGGAATTATTTTGTCTGCAACTATCTTTGGTTTGTTATCATTTTATCGAGCGAGTAAATTAGGTGCGAAATTATTAGCTTGGGCCGGTTTGACAATGTTTTTTGTTGGTTTCTTGTGGTTAGGACCTTTTATAGATTTCATATTGGTTCTTTTCTTTCACACAAATATTACACCCACTTCTTTATATTCCATCTTGAGTTATCTTTGGGTTGCTCCTGCTTTAGTAGTGGCAATGTATCTTGGTGGATCCTTGATGTTTCCAAAAAAAAAATGGGTAATCGTTGGAATATTTATAGCATTAGGATTAGTGTTTGAGTATTTTTTATGGTTCCAAACAAACGCATCCTTCACATGGACACTTAATAATCCAGGTGATGAATTAATTGATGCTAGTTTTGTTAGAACGCATCCAACATTTTTATTAATTGC
>Ga0307445_10000738_pt1 | contig 18096 bp, 15 predicted proteins | sample SalMarSW160330MG_FD_202147 | JGI IMG/M metagenome (GOLD analysis project Ga0307445, IMG submission 202147) | Salt marsh sediment microbial communities from the Plum Island Ecosystem LTER, Massachusetts, United States - SW1603-30 | ecosystem: Environmental > Aquatic > Marine > Intertidal zone >...
CGACTATCTGGAGGAAAAGGGGATCGGCACGAGGGTCGTGAATTACCGACTGCGCGATTGGGGGATCTCCCGGCAGCGGTATTGGGGCGCCCCCATCCCCATCATCTACTGTGATCACTGCGGTATCATGCCTGTTCGGGAAAAAGACCTGCCCGTGGTCCTCCCCCTGGATGTCGGACCAAAGGAGAACGGGGCGTCTCCGTTGCCCGACCTATCCTCCTTCGTCGAGACCACCTGCCCCGCGTGCGGAGGCCCGGCCAGGAGGGAGACCGATACCATGGATACCTTCGTGGAGTCCTCCTGGTATTTTGCCCGCTTCACCTGCCCCCATTACGACCGCGGGCCCCTGGATAAGGAGCAGGCGAACTATTGGATGCCGGTGGATCAGTACATCGGGGGAATAGAACACGCCATCCTCCACCTCCTCTACGCCAGGTTCTTCACCAAGGTATTGCGGGATATCGACATGGTGTCTTGTGATGAGCCCTTTACCAACCTCCTCACCCAGGGAATGGTCATCAAGGATGGGGCCAAGATGTCCAAGTCAAAGGGGAACATCGTGGACCCCGACGATATGATCAAACGGTACGGGGCAGACACCACCCGCCTCTTCAGCCTCTTCGCCGCCCCTCCGGAGCGGGACCTGGAGTGGCAAGCGGAAGGGGTAGAGGGTGCTTCGCGCTTCCTCCATCGCGTCTGGAGGCTGATCTATGAGGTGAGGGGGAGGATGGGGGAAACGCCCTTCACGGGGACAAAAGCGGACCTCTCCCCCCAACTCTGGGAGATGCGCCGCAAGACCCACCAGACCATCAAAAAGGTGACCGAGGATATCGAGCGGTTCCACTTCAATACCGCCATCGCCGCCGTGATGGAGTTGGTAAACCACCTCTACCAGACCAAGGATGCCATTGAGGCCACCCCCCGGGCCGAATCGGTCTGGCGCGAGACCATGGAAGCGCTCGTCGTGCTCCTCTCCCCCTTCTGCCCCCATGTGGCGGAAGAACTCTGGGAGACCGTGGGAAAGAAGGCGAGCGTCGTCACGGCGCCCTGGCCCCAGTATGACCGGGAGACCATCGCCGAGGAGGAGATCACCGTCGTGGTTCAGGTAAACGGCAAACTCAGGGATCGCCTCCTCGTCCCCGTCTCAGCCGCAGAGGAACAGGTGAAGGAGATTGCCTTGGCCAGCCCCAAGGTGCGACGACACATAGACGGAAAGGAGGTAAAAAAGACCATCTTCGTCCCCCAGAAGTTGGTCAACATCGTATGCGCATAAAGAGCATTATCACCGTATTGATTTCGATCATCATCCTCTGCTCCGCAACCCTCGGGTGCGGGTATAAGCTCATGGGGAGGGGGGGAGAATTCCCGGAGGGGATCACCTCCCTGGCCATAGGACCCCTGGAAAATAAGACCAAGGAAGCCAATCTCGGCGCCATCTTCATCTCCGCCCTCCGCCACGAATTTATCTTCCGGCGTGAAGTGGAGATCGTGAGCGAGCAAAAGGCGCAGGCCGCCTTACAGGGGACCATCACCTCCATTACGATCAGCTCCCTTGCCTATGATGAGGAGGCTCGAGCGCGGGAATATCGGGTCACCATCATCCTGAATCTCCTCCTGATCCGCACGGGGGACGATAAGATCCTCTGGCGGGGTGACAACATCAGGGGTGACTCGGAATACCTGGCCTCTACGAACGTCATAGTGGAGGAGGGGAGAAAGGACAGCGCCGTCCACAAGATCGCCGCTGATCTGGCCGAAGAGATCTATATCAAGATCAAAGAGAGGTTTTAAGCCCTGAGGACGGATATCGGGCGCCTAGAAGAAGAATTGAGCAGGGGAACGGCCCGCCCTTTTTATCTCCTGTACGGGGATGAGGCATATCTCATCGAGAGGGCTCGCAAAAAAATAGTCGATACCCTCCTCCCCCAATTGGGTGAGCTCAATTTCACCTCATACGATGCGGACCAGGTCCGGCCGGCGGAGGTCATCACCGCCTGCAACACCCTCCCCTGCATAGCCCAGCGCAGAATAGTCCAGGTCAAGGGGTCCCATCACTACGGCCAGAGCGACCTGCGCTCCTTCATCCCCTATCTGCGGTCCCCCTCCCCCACCACCGCCTTGATCTTTATCGCGGAAAGGGTGCCGGCGGAATTCCTCAAAGAGGCCAAAGACGGCGCCTTTCAACTCCAACACCCCCCCCTCAAAGAGATACCAGGCTGGATCCACACCATCGCCCGGGAGTTGGGCAAGGACATTGCCCCCCAGGCCGTGGGGTATATACAGGAGGCCGTCGGCAGAGACCTCCAGGGGCTTTCCCATGAACTCTCCAAGGCCTCCCTCTATATCGGTGAGAAGGCCCGTATAGAGCTGGAGGATGTGGAAGGGTTGGTGTCCGAGGTGCGGCCCGCTACCATCTTCGAGCTCACCAAGGCCATTGGGGAACGGGATCTCAAGCGGACCTTCCGGGCCCTGGAGCGGATATGGGAAAGCGGTGAGCCCCCCTTGAAGATCTTGGGGATGATCGCCCGGCAATTCCGCCACCTCCTCATAACGAAAGAGGTCCAGACCAATGGCGGCGGGGCGGAGGAGATCAAAAAGCAGGTAGGGGTCCCCAACCCATATTATCTCAGGGAACTCGCCGCCCAAGCAAAAGGGTTCTCCCTGGAGGCCTTGCGGCGGGCCATGAGAACCCTGTGGGAGACCGATCTGCGCCTCAAGCGCAGCTCCCTGTCCAAACGGCTCCTGTTGGAGGGATTGGTCATAACACTCTGTAAATCCATGTGACGGGGTCGACTCCGAAAAACGCGGAAAAAAAGAATGCCCTTTTATCCCCGCAAAACTTACCGTGCCCCCTACTTCTCCTCGGATTCGATGATCTTCCAGATTTGCAGGATAAGTTTTTTTACTTCTTTATCGTTATACGTTCCAATCAGGGTACATTCGAACAAGTAGTTCCCTCTCGCTGAGACAAAGGTGGTGGCATCGTGTCGTTGCCCACCATGCTCGATCTGCTTCCTCGTGAGCAGGGCCTGTTCGTCCTTTGTGATATCTATCTCCTCATAGACAACCTCTTTAAGATACTGCTGATATTCTTTATCCTTCAGTCGCCATAATTCTTCTTCGACCTTCATAAACCCTTGTACAGATGTCGGGTCTTTCCACTGCGTCAGCATGAGAAATTCTGAGTTGTCTTTGAAGGAAAAACCTGCGGCACCGACAAAACTCTCCATGACCTCATCGGCCTTTTCCTCTGAAAGAAAAAGCAGGGATTTTCTAAACTCCTCTGATGTCACGACAAAGGCATTTCCCGCCTCAGACTCCCCTTTGACGGGTTTGAATAGCTTGAGGTCGGCAAGACGGTTCAAGAGCCGATCGTGATCAATTTGAAAGGCCGTTGATGACGAGGCCCTCTCATCATCCTGACCGTATGCAGCGGTGCAGATGGTGGCAAGCATAACCAACAGACAAAGGATCTTTCTCATACCATATCTCCCTTATAATATATGTGCAGCTATTATAAGGGGTTTGAAGAGGGGTTGTAAAGGTGTTTTGGAGAGACTTGGTGAGACTTGGGGACGTTGTTACCTAGATTGCATTACTCTTTACCCCTGGATTCTCCTCCACCCTTTTAATTGCCCTGGTGATGCTGGAAGTGGCCACCCCAAGGTGGCGGGCAATCTCTGCCGCACTCAAACCAAGCTCCTCCCTGCTCCTCGTTGCTATTAGGGCACGGGCGCGGCTCACCACATTCCGGCGACTGCCATTCTTCACTTCCTGAACACTAATCTTTGTTCGCGCACATTCTTCACCGATGATTGCTGCTATCGTTTTACCACTGCGGCGAACCCTGAGCTGACGAAGCTGCCGTTCTTCAGCCTCCTGCAAGATGGCCTGGACGAAGTCGCCATCCCCAAGGATTCGTTCATCAGACTCTGCTTGTTGTTCTCCCCTTCGCATGGAAAGAACCTGAGACCAGCCACCGTGGCTTCGTATGAGCCCACCACCGGTAAGCTCATGACTCCGCCCCATCCCCATGCTCTCTTCAACGAATCTCCGGTACCTATTCCGAGCAACCCTTCGGTTGGTGCTAAAGTACGATAGCACCGGTCCTGCATCCATCCACTCCTGCTTGTTCTTCCCCATAAGAACACTGTGGCCACTCCACGGATAGTGATCCAATTCCTCAATAGTGGTAATAATGTTTGCTCGAACGGGGTTCACATGGATATAGCGAACGAGGGCAAGAAGATAGACCTCTTCGTCGCAGAGGATTGATTTATAACGGTTTTCGAACAGGTGGCCGGTACGATGATGTCGACGGTTGAAATATTGGGCATACCAGGTCAACAGCTTCCGCATAAAGGCGGATATGCCCTCTTCGCCGCTGCGAAACAACAGGTGAATGTGGTTGCCCATGAGGACCCAGGCGTATATAGCACAGCGGCCCTCACGAATGTTGCCACTGAGGCGATCAAGAAAGAGAACTTTGTCTTGGTCATCCTTAAAAATGGCAGATCTGTTGATCCCACGCACTATAATGTGGTGCAAGGCACCAGGGACGTCTAACCGAGCCTGCCGAGGCATAAAACTATGCTATTAAATTCCCGCTACCTCGTCAAGAACTTTTTGCAACGTAGGTAACAACGTCCCCAAAGTTCCCTTTAACCAAGCTGTCCGTTTTTCTGGGGGAAGATCAATGTGACCCCTTATTCCTACTTATTCCTTAGCTCTCTTCGTCTCAATCCCCCCTATGCGTCTGTCTTATAAACCATGAACCAAATTAGCTTATCATCCAAGAAATGAGCTTGAATACCTGATATAAAGTAATAGTAAGGGTCTTCCCTCACTTCTGAACCCCATACCTTTTCTAACCTTTCAATTTCTTTTTTTGTAAGCCTAATTTTACCAATATAGCGATACGCGATACCATCAGGCTCAATAATTTCTGTTGGAGTTCCGAAAATGGACATGAAACGATCTTTAGTTATTCCGAGAGTAATCCCACCCTCAGTAGCAATTCCCTTTTTAACTCTAGAAGATTTTGCACACTTATCACAAAAAGGTAGGTAGTCCTTATTGGTTACAATGAAAGAACTGATTACCTCTCTCTCCCCCGGCCCAACTTCAAATACAATGACTGTTTTGTCTAAATTGTCTTGGGATACATAACAAATCATCTGGTCTGCACTTTCTCCAGAACCAACCTCGAAGACGGCTGTTCGACCAAATTTTTTTAATGCATCCTGCAAACTGTGTTTATTTACAGTAATACCCAAAATGGTAGTATGAGCCGATTCGATTTCACCGCTAACCTGGTCATTTGCACTCCATGTTTTCGGATAGTATGAGTCCCACGCTGTTTTGCCACCTGAAAACCCAGCTAGCATTAACACCACGATTACGATTGCCCGAAGAAAAGACATATAAATACCTCCTTAGCTTAAACTAAAAACCGTTCAAAAATGTTTGTCATCATACTGAATGTTCAAAATCAACTCAATTATAAACCTAGGAAAATATATTAAGCCGATAGAATTCTTTATTCAGTTACATAAAGCAGTCCTCGATGCGCACCAATATACTGCCTCAATTTCAGCGAGGGAATTACAAGACAACCTGTCGAAGCAGTTCCTGGCGCTGATATTTTATCAGCATGTATCATGAAACCAGAACGTACATCGCCAAGATATCCAAAAGGATCGTAATAAGGATCAAAAACTTCACTGTAGCAAGGTATTGGATTAAGATTCATACTGTATCCTTTTCTTTTGTGGTAATATCCTGGGCCCATTTTAAACCAGCCCCTGGGTAGAGGTCCCATGTCCTTGACGAACTGCCACGCAGGGTTGTTTTTTGCTTCATCTTTTCCCGAATAAGCTTTATCATAATAGAAAAGCATTTCACCAGTTAAACGATCGTGACCAGTAAGTGTACCAGCACTTTGAGAATACACGTAATAATAGTGATATCTTTTAAACAAACTGGACAAGTCGTGCTGCAACCCTAATGAATCCATCCAATTAACCGGGTCATTCATACAATACCCGTATAAATCAGTGTCACCTCCCACGAATTGGATTGGGTCTTTTGCTGTCCACCTCCCAATGTCAGGGTCATAGTCACGGAAACCAAAGCGGACCAGGCCAGTATCTTGGTCGTACAGTCCCCCAGCAAAGCCAAAAGGGATTGTAAAAGACGGATTGTTATCATTAATGATATTGCCGAAGGAGTCGTGGTCAATTCGTTTTACAACATTCCCTGAGGCATCGGAAATTACTCTTAAAGAACCTACCTGGTTATATGTCAGATAGTAAGTAGCACCACCCTTGACTATCGCAGCAGGCATTCTGTCATCGGCATACTCGGAACGCATAATGAGATTATCACTTCCGTCATAGACAGCTAGCAGTTGCGTCAATCCCTGCCAAAGATATTTTTCGGTAATAGTACCGTCGACGAGCTTAGCGATCCTCCTGCCGAGGGGATCGTGGAGGTAGTCGATGGTCTTGCCTTCAGGCAAGACCACTTGTAGTAGCTCGCCGCGGGATGAGTAGAAGTACTGTGTTACATCTGTTCCCCTAGTCTTAGTAACCAGGAACCCATCAGCGTCATACTGGTAAGTGGTACCGCCAGCGGTAAGCAGATGATCTTCATCAGAGTAAGTCATGGTCCGAGAGGTGATACCCCGCAGGACGTTCATCTCTGAGGTGCGGGCACCATTGGAACCGTATTCATACTCTTCTACCAGAGCACCGTCTTTGGTCACGGTCATGAGCCTTCCCATGGGGTCATACGAGTAAACATAGGTGGAAGTTAGTCCATCAACAGTCTCTTGCTTCTGAGTAATCCTGCCCGTATCATCTCTGGTGAGAGACCAGGAGGTAAGACTCGTGCTGTTTACCGTGTAATCTTGCCCTTCTACCTCTCCGTAGCCATTGAAGGCACGTGTCAAAGACAAGGCACCGACGGAAACAAACTTGGGCAGCCCGTTGGCGGCATTCCTGGTGACGGTGAAGGAACCAGCACCCGCAGATTTACTCAAAACTTAAACCAAAATTAACTATATCAAAAGATTGGATCTCAGTTTTTTTCGCTGCCCCTGGAAAAACAAAATAGAGGTGATAGGTACTTTTACCTCGTAACAACTTACGTTTCTCTGTTTCGACCGATGCAAGTGAATCGTAATAAGTTGCTTCGTTGATTTCACCGTTTAATTTAGCTCTTAGTTGTCCAGGATGGAAATACACATCATTTGGCGCATTATTTTCTATAAGAAGGTCAAAATGCAGGAAAGTAGACTTATGCTCAGGGTGGATTTTTAGCTTTTTTAGTTTTACATCTACCTTAACCCCTTCGTAGGGGTTATAGCTGTAGGAACCTAGCCTGCTACACCCAAATATCAACAGTAATATAAAGAGAATGATAAGGTGCTTATTCATAAAAAAGTCTATTTTGGCAACCGACATATTTATTCCCTCCCTGGATTACATTTGTATGGCCCATACTTCTTTAACAATTGATCAAAATACTTATTAGGTATAGTTCTATCCGATAGATTAATGTCTTCAGCCGCATTTGCCACATCATTAACAAAATCAGCACAGTTGTTAGTGATAACGTTATATGGCCAGTCAGCCTCTATATAGTCGTTTATTGCCTTTTGCACTTGGTCGTTATGTTCCGTCGGAATCATCACCATTTGAGCCCCAGGCATACAAGGAGATGACATTTCTTTTTTGTGGACGACGACATCATGAAGTGGTACTACAAGTTCATACCAGGGTGCATTTGGGTCATCAGCGCCTTGACTATAACGGGTATAGGTACCATCATCATTAGGCATAATCATGCCTGTATGTCCATAACCACGTCCCTTTTCTGGGTAGTTATAGACCCAGAAGTCTAATCCTAAGGGGTCAATACAGCTAATAGGATTACTCAAACAATATCCATATAAGTCCGTATCTCCTGCTTTGAATATTAATGGTTCTTTAGCCGTCCATCTGCCTATGTCAGGATCATAATCACGAAAGCCGAACCTTATAAGACTAGTATCCTTATCAAATAAGCCTCCTGCAAATCTGAAGGGGACTTCGAAGGCAGGATTAGTGTCAGAGATGATATACCCAAACGAGTCATACTCAATCCTTTTTACCACATTTCCCGAGACATCTGCGACAACTCTTAGAGACCCTACCTGATCATACGTTAGGTAATAAGTACTTCCGCCAGAGGACAGAGCAAACGGCATACGGCTATCAGCATATTCAAAGCGCATAAGAAGATTATTGTTACCATTATAAATTGCCAACAGTCTCGTCTGTCCTTGCCACAGATATTTCTCAACTACTACGCCGTTTACAATTTTAGCAACTCTTCGACCAAATGGATCATGAATATAATCAATTACAGTAGCATCAGGAAGCGTAACTTGTAACAATTCTCCACGGGAAGAATAAGAGTATTGGGTTACCTCAGTGCCTTTCGTCTTGGTCACCAAAAATCCATCGGCATCATATTGGTAGGTAGTAGAGCCTGCCGTGAGCAGGTGGTCTTCATCTGAGTAGGACATGCTCCGAGACGTAATACCTCTGAGTGAATTCATTTCGGAACTACGTGCCCCATTGGGTCCATAGTGATACTCTTCAACCAAGGCGCCATCTTTAGTCACGGTCAGAAGCCTACCCATAGGATCATAGGTATATTCATACGTGAAAGTAACCCCATCAACAGTCTCTTGCTTCTGCGTGATCCTGCCTGCATCATCCTTCGTAAGGGACCAGGAGGTGAGAGAGCTGCCACCGATGTTAAAATCTTGCCCCTCTACCTCTCCATACCCATTAAAGGCACGAGTCAGAGAAAGAGCGCCTCCGGTGACTGCCGTGGGCAGGCCGTTGGCTGTATCCCTGGTAATGGTGAAGGTACCGGAACCTGTTAACAGACCATCGTTATCGTAGCTGTACGATGAGGTGCTCCCAGCATAGGTAAACGCCGTGAGGTCGAAGTCGTTGTTGTAGGTGTAGCCGAGTGTCTGGTTTAGCGTGCCTCTCAAAGTCTCTGAGGTAACCAACTGTCCGTCATATCCATAGACGATACCTTCTGCCCCCTTGGTAATCGATTCCACCATGTTTGCACAGTAATAGGTGAAATCGATGTTTCCCTCAGGGGCCTGGATCTGCGTTAACGTGCCGTTGCTGTAGACATTGCTGATCTGCAATCCAGAGGGGAAGTTGATTTGCGTGAGGCGTCTGTCTCGATCATAGACATAGCTGTACTGCCCGCTGATAGGGGCCAGATAGGAAGTATTACGGTTGACACGGTTGTAGCCAAAGCCGTGGTCAATTGAAGATGGTGTGGTCAGGACGGTCATGTTGCCATTCTGGTCATAATCAAACCCTATAGAGCTGCCGTCAGGCCTGAAAATCCCGGTCATCCTCCCCACGGCATCATAGGCATACGAAGTCGTATGGTTCTCAGGGTCGATTATGGACTCCAAAAACCCCTGGGAATTGTACGTGAACGAGGTCTCTCGCGTATTGGTGGTGATGGAGGTCAACCTCCCCTTGGCATCATATCCATAGCCCGTGTCAAAGAGGCCGGGGATAGAGAGGGTGCTGGTCAGGAGCGTATCGGGATCATACAGCGTGGTCACGGTCCTGCCCATAGGCGAAGTCAGGGTCCTGGTCGAGGCGAGGGTGTCGTTTACCAATGTCGTGGTCTTGTCGTTGACCTTCAAGGTCTCCGTGATCCGGTCAGGGATTTCATCGGAATTTGTGTCTTGGTAGGTCTTGACACGCAGGGTGACGCGCTCCAATCCTGCCGGCGTATCCTCCCACATCCCCTTGACATACTTAAACCCATATTCACGGTCAACATCATATTGAAAGGCATACTCCATGCCGCAGGGTAAGGACTTATTCACACTGAGCTCGTCAGCTGAGAGGGCATAGTGCATCTGTGCTCCGGTAGGATCAGTGGTTGTCGAGGTAAAGGCGCCGGTGGAATAGGTATGGTCTAAATAAGAGGTCTGGTTCCCCTCAGCGCTGAGAACCTCGCTCAGGATATCACCGTTGGCATACGTCTGCCTGGAGAACTGCCAGTGCCCCCCCTCTTCATCCAGAGCATCAGTTATCCTGCCCGTCGCGTTAAAGATATGCTCAAATCGATTCCCCTCAGGATCGGTCTTGGCAGTCATTAGGCCGTCAGAGGTGTATTCAAAGTTGTATGTGCTGCCATCCGGATAATTTATAGCGGTCAAATGGTTGTTACCATCAATGGTCAGATACGTCGTGATCCCATCAGGCGAGGTGATGGAGAAAGGCACCCCACTCCCATCCCTGGTAATAGTTGTCTGGTTCCCGAAGCGATCGGTGATGGAGACCAGACGGTTCTCTTCATCATACCCAAACTCATACAAGACCTTCCCGGTATCCAGATCAATGGTCTGCTTGTGCCTGCCGGCACTGTTCAGAATGTAACCTAATCCGTTTTCTTCTGTAAAAGCGAAATCACCAAGAGCGGTATACCGAGCAAAAACAGCGGGCAACCCAACTTTCCGTATTCGTTGATTGGTCTTGTCCGCTATGTAGATGTTGCCTTGGACATCCACAGCTACTTTCAAGTACATGCCCCCGGTAGCATAACTACTCAACTGAGCCAGGGTGGCCGGGCCGTTGTCACCGCTAAAACCTTGCGTTCCATTCCCTGCCACGGTGGTGATAATACCACTGGTATCTACCTTACGAATGCGATAATTCATGGCATCCCCGATGTACATATTGCCAGCGGAATCCACGGCCACACCTTGTGGAGAATTAAGCTGAGCCTGGGTGGCGGGACCGCCGTCACCGCTGTAGCCTCCAGTTCCATTGCCGGCTACCGTGGTGATAATGCCACTGTTATCTATCTTTCGTACACGGTCATTACCAGTATCAGCGATGTAGATATTGCCTGCAGAATCTAAGGCTATGCTGTCGAAATGACTAAGATATGATTCAATAGCCGGTATCCCATCGGCACCAGAATTTCCCCCTCCTGCTATGGTTGTTATAATGCCGTTGGTATCCACTTTACGGAGACGACCATTGACCGAATCAGCGATGTAAAGGTTACCTTGTGCATCTACAGCCACATCTCTCGGAAACGTCAGGAGCGCTTGCGTTGCAGGACCCCCATCTCCGCTGAAGCCAGTTCGCCCCCCAATGCCTGCTACTGTGGTGATAATACCGTTAGTGTCCACTTTGCGAATACAGGAATTTGCATCATCTGCAATAAAGAGATTGCCCTGGGCGTCCAAAGCAACACCTTCTGGACGATAGAGCAGGGCTTCTGTAGCCGGTCCTCCATCACCTCTGTATCCACCGCAATATAATCCTGTGCAACCTGAGCCCGCCACGGTTGTTATAATGCCGTTGGTATCTACTTTACGTATCCGATGATTTCTTTGATCCGCTATATATAAGTTGCCTTCTGCATCCACAGCCATACCAAAAGGACAATCTAACCGTGCATTGACGGCTAGCCCGCCATCACCGCTGAACCCTCCATAGCGACCAGGCGGTCCACTGCCGGCTATGGTGTCGATCATGAGCACATTGTTATTCTGGATGATGGTTCCGTCCCCTTTATGCAGGGTGGTAGGATCCATGGAGCTTAGATGATGGTGAGGTGAAATGGTCCAACCGTCTGCTAAGGCATCACCTCCTCGATGGAGGACTAATGAGGTCTCTTGCCAGAAGTATATCTCATCACGCATGCGCACCCCACTCGGGGTAATGCCGGGCAGCGCGAAGGATGAGAGAGAACCTCCTGGTACGTAATAATATCCATCATAGACAAAGGCTACTTTTGCATAGGCGCGTATCGACCCCTCGACCGGCCTGTCGAGATGGTCTAACCCATCCCATTTAAATTCCGCTTTCTGGTCGGGTAAAGGATCAAGGACCTGTTCATGGATACGGCCAGCTACTATAAATTGCACAATGATCCGCTTGAGGCTGGCAGGGACCGTATCCCCACTGGCAGGGACCGTGATTACCTGATGATAGCCATCTGTCCTACTGCTGGTATAGTGCAGGCTTATGTCCGTACCGGGAATGGGGATGTCTTCGTGGAAGGTCCGGCTTTTGTGTTTAATGTATGAACTCGTAGGAGTTGTCCCGCAGTGTTCACCCTGAAAATCAGTTAATGCTGTTTCTGGTGGGTTAGGGGCTATTGCATCAGGAAGCGGGCCCCAGGGGAAGTTGGGGTCACAAGGGCTAAAATGTTTCAAGGCAACTCGCCAAAAAGTAGCGCCAGCCTGATATTGCTGTGAATCGCTCAGGCCTTGTACCTCATCGCTGAAAGAACCATTACTGTTGAGATCATCAGGGAGATCATCGCCCGTAGCATCCAAGGCATCGACGATCGTATCGTTGTTTGTATCGAGGAGTTTTACTACCACACCGTCTTTCTCCGGTACCCAAACCCCTTGATCCCGATCATAGATACCCACCGGCACCGGCACCCCTACATCAAAGGCAAGAAAGTTATCTACCCACATATAAATCGGTTTCTCAAACCGAACCCGCTCTGCACCATCTACCGTAAGCTCTACACAATAGGTGTAGGCAGAGGTGGGGGGCAGCTTTGCTGGCATGGATTCCGGAGTGGTGAATTCAGTGGCCCTGGTAGTGATGGTGGTGAGTTCTTGAAGGGTATTACCCTCTTCATCTACGAGATAGGCCGTATTGTCGCCGGTAAAGACCGTGGTGCAGGATCGAGTACCCCACTCATCGCTCACTTCGGTGCTCTGATGGGTAATTACGGTATTGGGATCGCCGTCAAAGGTGACGGTAGTGGCCTTGGTGTCCTGTGGGATCATGACCATGGTCTCGACAATAGCAATGTCGTTCCAGGGGACCTGGACCTTACGATGGGCGTTGATCAATCCCTCTTTTGCACAGGCCACCGTCATGACAGCCCCGCCCTCAGCAGGGATAGAATACCTGCCTTCTCCGTCTGTATAGGCAGTGCCGTACTCCGGATGATGCAGGATGGTGACTGCAACATCAGGAATAGGCACACCTCCTTGATCTGTGACTAAACCAGTAATTACTGAAAACCGTCTTGCATCGTATGATTCTATCGAAGAGTCAGGGGGTATCAGGTCCTCGTACTGCTCACCGAAGGATCCCTCAGGCTGAGGTTCAATCTCAGTCGTTACCATGACTGTAGCCTGGGCGCTGGCCACACCCAAGGGGCCGCTGACCGTGATGGTATAAGTGGTGGTGTGGGTGGGTGATACCGTGGTTGACCCACTGAGAGATACAACACCTATCTCATTGTCAATAGAAGCGCTTTGGGAACTTATGGAGGTCCACGTGAGGGTAGTTGATCCACCCTTTACAATGCTCGTAGGATCGGCAGAGATCTCTACCGTGGGCACAGGATTGGTCACGGTGACAGTGACTGATGCCTGGGCTTGGCCCCCATCATTGGCCGCTGTAATGGTATAGGTCGTGGTCTCCTCAGGGGTAATAGTAAGAGAGCCGATAGGATCAACGGCCCCAATGCCTTGATCAATAGTGACCTGATCGGCATTGGTCGAGGTCCAGTTAAGGGTAGCGGATTCACCGAGGAAGATGGAATCAGGATCGGCTGTGATGCCGGCGGTAGGGGGCTCCACCGCCTGGATAACGGTTATTGTCAGGTAGCTCCCGGGCTTGCCGAGCAGCTTAACTGAAAGTGTGTTCGACTCCACAAGATCGACGACGGCCTCCAAGTACTCACAGGGGTATGGGGGCGGCTTTGGACCATGCTTCTTATGGCCGGGCGCGTGATGGGAATGCTTATACCATCGATGATGCGGCGGGCGCTTGGGCTTTTTGCAATGCCGGTTGAAGTCATGCGGGCCGAATATCACCTCGCCATTGAGCTTGATGATTGCACTGCTGACGCGGTGATCACCATCCCCATCCCCATTCTCCACGATGATCTGGCCTGGGCAGGCATAGGCCGCAAAGGTGTCGGTAACGGTCTGCGGCTTGCCCTTTTCGCGCACGTACTGCTTCGGACCAAAGCGGGTTACGTCAACGGCTGTGGCGGTGGCAATGCAGATGCCAAGGATTAATGCTGCGGCGATTATAAGAGACTTTTTCATGATTGATCTCCCTGTTTATTTTTCACCACGAAGCACACAAATTCTCTCACCACGAAGTACACGAAGCAATCTAAAATCTATTGTTTATCTTTAACCTTTAAATCTCTTCGTGTCCTTCGTGGTTAATCTTCCTTCATTGAAGTATATCTTTAAAAACACAAAGGCCTTCACTGATGCACGCGTGCACCTTTGAAGGCCCTTCAAAAAATCCTTTTGTCCTTCTCTTCTCCATTGCCCCCAAGAAGCAGAAGGTTAATATCTCTGTTACTTTTACTGATTTAGAATCGGGAGGTGGCCCTTTGGCCATATGAAGCCCCTATTCTCATACCAGGTAGTAAACAGATATGTCAAGGTTTTTTTGCGAGGAATTGGAGATAGTCCTTGCCTATTTTGCCTTTAGGGGGGTCAAGGCGTGCAAAGAGGGGATGGTGGAATTTTTTAAAGAGATAACTTGTTACGGGGAAGGTTGGAAGGGGAATTGTCAGGTGGTAGTGTTTGCCTACACCTTACGCTTTTGCCCCCATGCCATTAACCAGTTTGGTTAAACGGGCGATCTTGCGCGATCTTGTTCTCCAGTGGATGACCCCCTTGCTCGCCGCTTTGTCGACCAGGGGTATAACCCGGGCCAATGCCTCGTTGGCCTTAGCTTCATTCTTCTCCTGAACCGCCTCCCGCACCCGTTTGACCATCGTCTTGATGTTCGTCTTGACGTGGCGGTTCCTCATGCGGCGGGTTTCGTTTTGTCGCATCCTCTTCTCTGCAGACTTATGAACAGCCAATTAATTAATACCTCCTTCTTTTCTTTAAGAGTAGACTTTTTAGCCTCTTTTTCGCTTTTTGTCAAGGATTTTAAACAATAAAGCAAAAAAGGGCCTGCCCTTGTATCTGAGCAGGCCCTGGTTTTTCCCGAGCTGTTGTTTTAGTACATATCCATTCCGCCCATACCGCCCATGCCTCCACCACCAGGCGGCATGGCGGGCATCGGTGACTCCTTCTTAGGCTTTTCAGCCACCATTGCCTCCGTGGTGATCAGCAGGGAGGCGACACTTGCTGCGTTCTGCAGGGCGAACCTGACCACCTTGGTGGGATCGATGATACCCGCTTTGCTCATATCGGTGAATTCTTCCTTGGAGGCATCGAAGCCAAAGGCGCCCTTTTCCGTCTTCAATCTCTCCACGATCACAGAACCCTCTTTGCCGGCGTTTTCGGCGATCTGTCGGGCCGGCTCTTCCAGGGCCCGCTTCACGATATTCACCCCGATCTGCTGGTCACCCTCGAGCTTGAGATTCTCGAGGGCCGGGATGGACCTTAGGTAGGATACCCCGCCACCGGGGACGATCCCTTCTTCTACGGCGGCCCTGGTGGCATTGAGGGCGTCCTCGACTCGCGCCTTCTTCTCCTTCATCTCGGTCTCGGTGGCCGCCCCGACATTGATGACCGCTACCCCACCGACCAGCTTGGCCAACCGCTCCTGCAGCTTTTCACGGTCATAGTCGGAGGTGGTCTCCTCGACCTGGGTCCTGATCTGCTTGACCCTCCCCTCGATGTCGCTTCTCGTGCCGGCCCCCTCAACGATGGTGGTATTGTCCTTGTCGATGTGGATCTTTTTGGCCGTGCCGAGGTCGTCGAGGCCGACGTTTTCCAACTTGATACCGAGATCCTCGGAGATCATGCGGCCGCCGGTGAGAATGGCGATATCCTCCAACATGGCCTTGCGGCGATCACCAAAGCCCGGGGCCTTGATAGCGGCGCACTTGAGGGTACCCCTCAGCTTGTTCACCACCAGGGTGGCAAGGGCCTCCCCTTCTACGTCCTCGGAGATGATCACGAGGGGCTTGCCGATCTTGGCGATCTGCTCCAAGAGGGGCAAGAGATCCTTCATGCTGCTTATCTTTTTCTCGTGGATCAGGATATAGCAATCCTCGAGATCGGCCTCCATCTTCTCCGGGTTGGTAACAAAATAAGGTGAGAGATAGCCGCGGTCAAACTGCATGCCCTCTACGACCTCAAGGGTGGTCTCCATCGACTTGGCCTCTTCGACGGTGATTACCCCTTCTTTGCCCACCTTGTTCATCGCCTCGGCGATGATCTGACCGATGGTCTCATCGTTGTTGGCCGAAATGGTACCGACCTGGGCTATCTCCTTCTGTTCTTTGGTGGGCTTGCTGAATTTTTTCAGCTCATCCACCACCGTTTTGACCGCCGCTTCGATCCCCCGCTTGACCTCCATGGGGTCGGCCCCTGAGGCCACCACCTTTACCCCGTTGCGATAGATAGCCTGGGCAAGGACGGTGGCAGTAGTGGTCCCATCGCCAGCCACATCGCTGGTCTTGCTGGCAACCTCTTTGACCATCTGGGCCCCCATGTTTTCGAACTTATCCTCCAGCTCTATCTCTTTAGCCACAGTAACCCCGTCTTTGGTCACGGTGGGTGACCCCCAACTCTTTTCCAGGATCACGTTTCTCCCCTTAGGCCCCAGCGTAACCTTCACGGTATTGGCAAGGATATCGACCCCGCGCAAGATGGCGTCGCGCGCCTGCTGCTCAAACTTTACCTCTTTGGCTGCCATCGTTTACTCCCTCCTTTTGTTCGAATTTAGTCTTTGATGATCCCTAAAATGTCATCCTCACGCATCATGAGGTGTTCTTCACCATCTATGTTTATCTCGGTCCCCGCATACTTGCTAAATAGTATTTTATCTCCTGCCTTGACCTCTAAAGGGTTCACCGTACCATCCTCTTTTACCCGCCCCTTGCCGACGGCAATGACCTTGCCTTCAACCGGCTTTTCCTTGGCAGTGTCGGGAATAATAATCCCCCCTTTGGTCTTTTCCTCTTCCTCGAGCCGTCTAACCAAGACCCTGTCCTGCAACGGTACAATCTTCATGGTATATCCCTCCTCCTTTCTCCTTGGTTTTCTAACTCCCCACAAAGGATATACAATTTGTGCGTATAAGAAATCGCAGTAAATATAAGTACGCCCCTCCCCTTTGTCAAGGTCGGTCCCCAAAATTGTCATGAAGGCTCCAAGTCCTCCTCCCGCTTCATATGCTTGAGCTTGCTCTCCTGCCCCATCTGCTCCCGTTTCTCCTGACACTGGACACAGTAGGTGGTAAAAGGGAGGACCTTCAACCGCTCCAGGTTGATGGATGCGCCGCAGTCTTCACAGATGCCATAGGTCCCCTCTTCTAAACAATCCAGGGCATCCTCTACCTCTCTGAGTCGTTCTATCTGCATATTCAGGAGTGCGTAATCGATGTCTTCATTCAGATCGAGCTGTGATAAGTCTCCCATATCCATGGTAGAGATCGTGGACATCCGCGGGTCCTCATCCACCTTAGCCCTCATCTCCTGGGCAAGCTTGCCCAAGACCTCATCCCGGAGTTCGATGAGTATCTTCCGTAACTCCTCGTTCCGGGCCTCATTATCTTTCGACATCCCTATGATGCCTCCTTATCATTTCCGAGTGCCTCGCTCAGCCGTGCCCGGGCCTCATCGATGCCCGCACGGTCACCGATCTTCTCAAAACTCTTCAGGGCAAAGTGAAGCTTCCCCTTCTCCAGGGCCTTGTTCCCCAGATTCCTCCACTCCTCCGGAGACACCTCCTCCTGCAAAAATTCCTCGGCGCGAGAGAAAAGGAAGAGGTCCCCCTCATCCATGGCCATCCGGCGTATGCGCCGGAGCCCTTCCGTATGGCGCGCCCGGCCGAAAAATTCCACTGCATCGTTCGGCTTACCATCCTTGAGATAGAGGTCCCCGTATTCTCTCAGGACCTCTGCCGGAGTATCCTTTCCGTACAGGATATCCCTCCTCTTCAGGGGATCAGGGAGTGTGGACTTGGCGCTACTGCTCACCGAGATACTCCTTCACGATATGGGGGAGCTCATCTGCAATCATAGAGGTCTTCTGTGTAAAAAAACACTCTTCAGCTACCATCCGTTCACCTGTGAAACCCGC
>Ga0307445_10000745_pt1 | contig 18004 bp, 14 predicted proteins | sample SalMarSW160330MG_FD_202147 | JGI IMG/M metagenome (GOLD analysis project Ga0307445, IMG submission 202147) | Salt marsh sediment microbial communities from the Plum Island Ecosystem LTER, Massachusetts, United States - SW1603-30 | ecosystem: Environmental > Aquatic > Marine > Intertidal zone >...
CCGTTTTAATTCAATTATTAACTAATTTTGGAGCTTTATCCCTATTCGAACCATCTCAAACTTCTTTATATTGGTTTCAAGGTTGGAACATCTTCATGTATTTATTGATAATACTTCTATCCTATAGACTTTATCAATTACAAATCCAGAGTCTAAAAAATGAAACGCCTAATGTTTTTTCGTCAGTATTTCATGTTCTTATTTGGATTATAATATGGTATAGATCCTTTAGTTTTATCTATTCTTTTATGTCCGTCGAAAATAACCTTGGTGTGGATGCTTTTAGAATTGTTTTAGACATTCTTTTAATGATCCTGACCTCAATAATAGTCCTAAGGGGATTAGGAGCTAATATTTATCATTTTAAGTTATTTAACTCAAATAATTTGCCATTTTTCTTATTTGCTTTTACGATTTTATATGTTGAAGGTCAAGTGATCATGATTATAGGAGGCGGATCGTTTTCAGGCTTGTATTCAAGTCGTGGTCAAATCAATTTAATCAATAATTTCTTGATTCTATTTGTAACTGTTCTATTTTACTGGTGGTATTCGAAATTTACCTTAGAAAAGAATAATCTGATTTTCAAAAAAAATTTTAAGCAAGTCGAAGTAGTTCAAATTGTTTATGACTTCAGGGATTATTTGGAAAATAGTGGAGCACTTGGACTTAAAAAAGTTAATAATAGAGAGATTAATCAATTTTTAAAAAAGAAAAAAATTAAAGATGAATACCTTCCATCATCTCAAATATCAACTAGTAAAGTCAATTTAGATGAAAAAAATGACTCTCAAGAGGAACCTACATTATAACTGCACATGATTGTTTACAATAAACATCTTGAAGATTATATCAAAAAAGAGAACCATGATGCAATCAATGAATATTTGATTGAGATTAGTAAAAGCCCTCAGCTCAAAAATCTATTAGATGTTGAATATCTTATAAATAACTCTCCAGATTCTTTCCTTTATCATTTCGTTATTAATCTTATATATCTTTTGGGTGAAATTAGTAGAAATCACTTTTTGAGTGATTATTATATAAAGTTCTTGATTGAAACATTTTTCAAATCTGATCGTTGGATTCGTAAAGAAATCCTCTCAAATTTCTTAAAATCAATAAGAATTGATGATTTATTTCAAAAAATTTCAGATGTTATAGAATTTGCTCTAGTTGATGATTATGAACCCATAATATTTGACGCTCTTATGCTTACATATCATGCAAAAAAAATTCCCGATCGCTTTTATCCAAAGATCATCAAAAATTTAGACTCGAAAAATTCTAAAATCGTTCAAGAATCTATAAAAGTTTTAAAGAAATATGTAAAATCTACTGATATGCTCTATGAGATTCTATTAAAAGAGAATAGCATCAATTTGTATCGTAAACCAATTTTGAGAAGTCTTTTAATGATTTTTTTTGATGAAGTACATCAAGTAGAAGAATTTAAGGTAAAAATTATGAATTCTGATTTGGATTTAGCAACAAAGAAATCTGTAATTTCAGAAATTAATATTTACAGGAGCATTTTACAAAAAAGGATTTCATAATTTTTTAGGTTCATATTCCTCCAAAATAAATCTTAAATCATCATTTGAAAAAATAATTTCATTAAAGACTTTTATCAGAAGTTTGATAATTTCACGAGGATTCCCATTTGTTGTGGAGTAAATGGTTTTTAAAAACTGCTTATTTAGAGGAAAGTAATCAAATTCAGCTTTTGCTAATTTTGTGAGCCCTAAGTTTTCTAAAAAGTGCTTCATGTTGTTTGTGTAAAAATCATAGATATCATCTTCTGTAAAATTTTCAATATAGATCGGATCAATAAACTTAATTTCTTTGTCTTTACTCAATTCTTGAAAACTTTTTTTAATTTCTTCAAGAGAACGATCTGATTTTAAAGTAATGATTAAGTGCAATCGTTTAATGGATTGTAATTTTATGATTTTCTGTAATAATTTTTGCGAAGAAATTTTTTCTGGACTTTGACTTTGACCATATAACCAACTTGGATCAAATATTTCCTCAGTATCACTATCTTTTGGTTTCAAAATTGAAATTATTCTTTCAAAATCATCAATAAATAAAACGGAACCTAATTTAGAATTTTCAATAAGAAGTTTAAGCATGACATATGCAGCTTTACCCTTTCTTAAATCATATCTCAATTTTAATCGCGATAGTTCTCTCACGTTCATTAATTCTCCTAATAACCAACCTTCCGCTTCGATTTTTTTAAACGGATCGAGTTGATGAGTGACTATTCCATTTATAACATCAATTAGAGTAGCTTGTTCATCACTTTCAAACTGATTTTTTAATTTTTGGATAGCAATTTTTTTTACTTTGTCAATATCTGCAATATGAAAAAAACCATAAATTCTATCAAGTGCGCCCCAATCATCACATAATTGGTTTACAATGAATCGTAATGGTTCTACTCCAATAGCATCAATAAATTCTGAATAAGTACTATAGAAAAATTTCTTATAAACTGTATCTAATGAAATATAAATCGTGTTATAATAATAAAGGATGTTTTTTAGAGCCCAAAATAAATGTGTTTTACCCGTGCCTACATTTCCTATAATGGGTAATATAAAATTATCCTCATCTTTGATAATTTGAACAATATGTTGAAGTGTGGGTTTACGAGAATTAACCAAACCTAAATCTTCCTTTATTTCTCCCGTACTTACAAATTTCTTAAAGGGATTAATACCTATTTTTAAAATATTAAGCAGTTTTGCTTTTTTATTCTCGTAAAGTAACATTAATACCTCAAATCTTTAGTTCTTCTATTCCTAAAATGATGATGAATTCAACAGCTTTATCATCAACATTAGTTAATGGTTCATAGCTTACTTTTAAATTCTCTTTTTCATCCCTTCCAACAATTAAACAATCGTAAAATACGGGATCTCCCTGATCATCAATAACCACGCGATCCGCAAGAATAATTCCATTATTAATTAGAGAAATAGGATTATTAAGTATTTCTCCATGGAAAAAATCAAAGTGGTTGATGCCATATTTATAATCATCTAAATATAGCCCTGATGTATGTAACAAATTTATAGTAAAGGGAAATGTATCAGAAAATTGTCCTTCATCATACAAAAACATTATGTCATCTGGAATTCTTACACAATATTCTATTGTAGATAAATCACTAATGGTAAAATTGTCTAATTTACGGGAGAAAGCAGATGACTTATGATTGAGAATTTCAAAACCAATAGTTAATCCCTTTTCAAAAAATAAACCATTATCTTTGGATATTTTAACTTGATCTGAAAAGATAACGGATTTACGATCATCCTTATATTTAGTTATTATAGATCCCAAGTATTCTCCTTCTATAATGATACCTTGGATCAAATCGTATAGTACAATTTCATTTATATGGCTCATAATGGTTATAAGGCATTCAATTATCTAAAATAAAAATGAAATAACGAAATAATTTGCATTAATATTATATATCAATGGTATTATAATTATTTATTACTTCAGTATGGTTAAATTTATAATTCTAATCTGATGAATTTAGCTAATACATCCAATAAGGTCTTGGATTTATCAAAGAAAGAATTATTAGAAAGAACTTCTAAGTTCATTTTTTCTACTGGATTAAATGATGGCGCTTCAAGATTATGCAAAGCTAATATGAAATATGGTTTGGCTCAATTTCAAGTTATTCAAGAAAAATATGGGATTGAACCAAAAGCATCCTTTATTTCCTCCCCCGATGAAACAATTTCTCGAAATAATTTTCGATGGAGTTCTGGTTTGGGATATGGAGGAAGAATAAACTGGGGAAGTGGAAAAGAAAGGCTCGTTTTTTTGAACATGAAACCAAATTGTTGCGGAATTTTGGTGGGTGGGTTGAATAAACTTCCGGATCCATTTGATATTATCAAGGAAATTGACAAAATTAAATCAATGGAATTATATCATGAAAATATTCTTCTAAATTGGGATTACGGAGTAAGCAACCATTTTATTAATTGTTTTGAGTTGAAAAACTTATCGGATATGAACTTACCCCCATATGTATTTTTAATCCACGGCTCTGCTCCTGAGTTTCGTAATGATTTATATGGAATAGGCTTGTATATAGATGAATCATCGATTCTTAAACAAATGGCAATTGAAGAAACAACCCCATTTGGAAAACAATATATATTAACTGACTCACAAGCAAAAGAATACATGAAATTTCACTTAAAAGCATTAAAATTTTCAAATATTAAGAGAGAGATGATTGCAAAACAGATTTTTGGAAATGATTTTTATGTAATTTGTAATCAACCTCACCAATTCTTAAAAGATTATAATAACATGTATCTCGGATGTTGTTGTACTGATATAAATTGCGACCTTGTTGAAAATGATATATTTCCAACTGTTTTAAGGGCTGATATAACTTGTTACTTGTTTAAAGGTAAACCAAATCTTTCAGAACAAGTTATTAAAACTTTTAATTTTAAGGAAAATGCTGAAAGATTCGGATTAATGGATCTTTTAAAGAATGCGAATATTCTAGCGCATGGTGGGGGTTATTCTTTTCCAGATATTAAAAGAGTACAAAAAGTTTTAGAGTATAAAGATCAAAGGTATTTTGTGTGTGAATTAAAAGAAGATACAAGTAAACTTAAAATTGTGCGGAATGTTAAAGAGTTGCAATTTGAATATAGGGGAAGAGATGTTATTTTAAAATCTCTTCAATTGAATCTTGGAGAAATCATCGCAAGATTAAATCCGATATTTTCACTCAAATTATAGATTATTCAATTTTTGCTCCAGGAGAAATGTTTTTATCTGGAGTTAATATTGAAACACTATCTCCATCAACCGCTGCAAGAAGCATTCCTTGACTTTCGATTCCTCTTAATTTCCTTGGTTCTAAATTTGCTAATATCACAATTTTTTTCCCTTTTAATTCTTCAACTTTATAATGTTCTGCTAATCCAGCAACGAGAGTTCTTTTCTCGGTTCCTAAATCGATAGTTAATTTGAAAAGTTTATCTGCCTTAGGTACTTTTTCAATTTCTTCTATTAATGCAACCCTTATATCTAATTTCTTAAAATCTTCATACGATATCAATTCATGTTCACTTTTTTCTTTATTTTCTTTTATGGTTTCAAGCTTTTCTTGAAGTTCTTTAACATCCAATTTTTGGAATAAAGGCATAGGTTTTTTTATTTTTTGACCTGCCTTGATCGCGTTTTTATTTATATCTTGCCACTTAATATTTGAATCGAGGTTTAAATATGATAAAATTTGAAAACTCGTATCAGGAATGAATGGATTTAATAAAATTGCAAAAGCGTGAACTGCTTGGGTACAAATATTGAAAACTTGACCAGCTTTAACTTTATTTTCTTTGATTAAATGCCAAGGTGCTTTTTCATTTAAATAAATATTACACTCTTTTCCAAAACTTGCAATATCTCTTATGGATTTCCTAATTTTAAAATTCAACATATTTTCTTCAGTTGATCTTGCTATTTCTTCGATTAGATCTAAAAATTGTTCATCTATTTTATCAGTTTTAGATCTTTCTGGAACTTCGCCCTTAAATTGCTTTTCTATAAATGTTAAAGTCCTGTGAATGAAGTTTCCTATATTATCATTTAATGTCTTAATATTATTTTCAAATTCCGTCCATAAGAATGATGTATCACTAGTTTCAGGTCTATTGTAAAGCAAAGAGAAACGCCAATAGTCTAAAGGAGCAAGTTCTAATGCATCATCAATCCAAATTCCTATACCTCTCGATTTAGAAAACTTGGTATTCTCATACATTAACCATTCTGTTGAAGATACGTTATATGGTAAAACAAATTTCTCATCTTCGGCTTTATCTTTATTATAACCTAATAACAATCCTGGAAATATGATTAGATGAAATGTAATATTATCCTTTCCAATAAAGAAGACCGTTCGTGTATTTTTATCTTTCCAGAAATAATCAAATTTTTCGGGTTTTTTAATGATCTTTTCAGCCCATTCTTTAACCGCTGAAATATATCCCAAGACAGCTTCAAACCAAACATAGATCGTTTTATTATTAGCACCATCGAATGTCGCAGGAATACCCCATTCTAAATCTCTAGTTATTGCTCGTTCAGGAATTCCTTCTGAAATGCTATTTAAACACATCTGACGAGCATTTTGAGGTATTAATTCATTTTTATCAATAAAATCCGCAATCAAATTCTGCATTTTTGGAAAATCGAAGTACCAATGCTTTGTCTTTTTAATTATTGGATAATTACCACAAATCGCACATCTTGGTTTTTTTAATTCTAATGGGGTTAATAATTTTTGACAATTATCACATTGGTCTCCTCTCGCATCTTCAAATTCACAGTGGGGACAAATGCCTTCCACAAATCTATCTGGGAGATATAAATCATCCGTTTCGCAATAAAAAGACTCGATTTCTTTTTCAAAGATATACCCATTTTTTTGTACATCCATATAAAAATTCTGGACAAATTCAATATGAATAGGATTATGAGTAACAGTATAGTTATCATATGAAAGTTTCCATTTTTTAAATAGATCCTTAATGATTTCGTGATTTTTAAGAGCCAAATCTTTAGTGGACTTGCCAAGCTTTTTAGCCTCAATTGCAACTGGAGTACCATGAGAATCCGATCCCGATACAAATACAACCTCATCTCCTCTTAATCTTAAGAATCTAGCAAATACATCTGCAGATAATGTACTTCCTATCATGTTTCCTAGATGAGGAACCGCATTCACATAAGGCCACGCACTTGTAATTACCCATTTACTTTTTTTTTCTGAAACGTTTAAAACCTCCATGTGTTACATTAAATTATAAATGAAAACTTTCTAAAAAAGTTGGTCGTTTTGTTATTCAATAAGAATGGAATAAAATGAGAAAGATTTAATAACAAATTTAAGAAAATGAAATTTTAGCACCACAATTTCTGCACGCTTGTATTTCATTATTCATCTTTTCTAAACAAGGTTCGTGGTAATAACTTTTACACTTTTCGCATTGGTAAACCTTATAATCTCCTAAAAATATGCTATAACAATAGCTACAAGAAACATTAATCTCAGATACATTTTCTTCACTAATTAGCACCATGTGTGTAGTTTTATCATCATCTTGAGATAAGAGTCTAATTTTAGGTTCCTCTTCGGTCTTTTCTTTAATAAGTTTAGTTGCATATGCAGGAAGTTCAAGCAAAAAGTAGCAAAAAGGGCATCTAAAAATATTTTCATTGTATTCTGTTTTTTTAGCCCACATTGTAGCACATGATATGTGCATTGGACGTTCACATGAAGGACAATAACGCCCTTCAGAATAAAAATCAGCATCTGTCATCGGAGCTTTAAGAGAATGACAGATTTGACACTTTTCTTGACCCAAACCATTTTTACTCATCATTAAACGAATATCTAAAACCGATGGTCTCCTTAGCGGTAGTGCAATTTCATTTATCAAGGGTGCGATTTTTTCTTGTTTATCAGGAGAAAAGTAATCATTAGTCGTTTTACTCGCTTTTTTTGACGCGAAAGAAATCCCTGCATTCAATATAGCTTTTGAATTATTAAAAAAACCATATTCTCCTCCAGTATTTTTAGCTATTTTTTTGAAAATATTCTCAGAATAGACCTCTTCTGTTCCTAATTGAAAAGTATCAATAAAAATGCCTAATCCCGCTGCGATCGATATTAATTTTTGAAGTTTGGTATCGAAATTTAATTTGCTGTCTGAGATTATCAAAATTCGCTGCGTTTTTCCCCCCAACTTGCGCATTTCTTCTACTAATAATTGTAAAGCAAACGCTATTCCTTCATGTAATTGACCATTACCTCCAAGTTGGATCTTTTTAAGAGTATTTACCAGAATATCTTCTTGATAACTAAATGGGCTTAATTTAGTAATTTTATCTCCAAAGGAAAGAAGTGCGATTCTATCTTTTGGATCAATTGTAAATTTTGCATGAATGAAATTTTTAACCGCATTCAGAGCTATAGTTAATCGATTCGGTCTAAAATCCTTTCGAACCATCGATCGTGAAACATCGATTAAAATTACAGTATCTTCAGTTTTTATATCGTGCACTATCGAATTAATTTAATTACTTTATTTTAAAACTATTAAGAAAATAAGATCTTAAATAAATTGTTATTTCATTTTGTTTATGTTCATTTCTCTTTGATTTTATTTTTTTAGATAATTATAGGCAAAAAGGGTATATACCTTAATCGCATTTAAAAAATCTTCAATTTCAAGAAATTCATTGATTGCGTGAGCAGTTCCAGCACTTCCTGGTCCGAATAAGATAGTTTGAGGGCAATAACCATTATTTCTGAGGTAATGAGCATCTGCTGAAGCGGGTAATAACAAGTAAAATGGCTTTTTCTTATAGATCTTTTCGACTATCTCATGAAATTCTTCTAAAGCGTGAGATTCGTTCCACTTATTCCAATAGGATCCTTCTGATGCATCTGCTATTCCTAAATAAATATATACATCTCCAGGATTCCCTGATAGATTATCTCTTACTTCATATCCTAACTCTTTTTCAATCAATTTCTTGAAACCACCAATTATCGGCTCAATCTTCTGCTCTGGTAATAATCGAATATCAATAAGAGCTTCGCATGTATCAGGAACAACATTTCCCTTTATTCCAGCATTAATCATGGTAAGAGAATAGCTAAATTGCACCAAGGATTGAAGCAAGCTACTCAGTTGAGATTGCTCGCTCAAAATGCGTTCAAAAATTTCAAGACTAGGGAAAGCTGATGCTATCAATTCCTTTAATTCTTTTAAAGAAAGAGGAGGTTTAGATTCGGGAATATAATCTTTTAAATTTTCTAATTTTTCAATTAACTCACTCATCATGTAAATTGCATTTTTTCCCATTGATGGCATGGAAGCATGACATGAAATCCCTTTAGTAATGACTTTTATGTACAGATGCCCTTTTTCACCGAGCAAGATCGCTTTTGGTAGAGGATTTAGCCCAGTTGGCTCTCCAATAATCGCAAAAGTTGGCTTATAAGATTGAAGAACGTTTTCAAGGCACCATTTCGTTCCAAGGATGCCTCCCGTTTCCTCATCTGCAACCGCATTTAAAATCATATTTCCTGAGAACTCAGTATCAAGTGATTTTAAAATTTTCAAAGCTATAATCATTGCAACTAATCCCCCCTTCATATCTGCAGTTCCTCTTCCATACATGTATTTTTTTCGTTTTACAAATGCTTCTATTGGGGGATTTGTCCATTCTTCTTCATTCCCAGGAGGCACTACATCCATATGACCATTGAACAATAAGATCTTGCCATTTTTGTTTTCATTTAAAAAAGCAATTAAATTTGCACGATTATCATCAAATGGATAGAGTTGATTCTCGATATTTACAGAATTCAAGTATTCTTCAATCAACAATCCGACATTTAATTCATTCCCAGGAGGATTATAAGATTTAGCTTGAATTATTTTACGTAAGAAATCAATATATTGCTCTCTATTTGTATTTATATCATTTATAATTTGGTCCTCAATTTCCTCAAGCATAATAATATCAAAATTAAGATATATTAATTTAAATCAAAAGAATGTACTGATAGTTTATAATATTTTGTCATATTCTATTCTATCTAATAAATTTAAAATAAATTGCGAAATTTTTTTATTTTTACATTATTTTAATACTAAAAAAATTGAATAATTCGGTTGTTTTATATGAATCAACGAAAAAAAGAAACAAAACAAATTTTTATAGTGAGTATTTTTGTTATTTCAATTTTTCTAACTAATACTCAGATATTTACTGGATTTAATTTTGCTGAAATTAATGATAATGGTCAAGTTCTTAATGACAATGAAATAAATAACTTATCACCTAGCTCCGATCCATACTTGAGCGATTATTATATCACGGGATCGGGGGATGATCAAGATGTTCGAATTTATGCAACAAATACTTCTTCTTTGGAAAAGAACCAGAAATATTTCGATATCCCTTCCATATCAAATTCAATTGACTCATATTTGACAGAAGGTAACTTCAATTTCACTTTTCAAAATAATTTCACAACCGATTATATTTTTGAAGATGATAGCGCTTTAGATGCATCAAGTTTTATAGAGTTCGATATGAATCGAAATCCAGGATATTCTAATATGACAGTAAATCAAGGTACTAACTCTTCAAAATTAGATTTAACTAAATTACATGATGGTTTAGACTCAAGTTACATATTATTTAATGGATTTAATGGTGTCATCAATTTAACATTAACAGCAGATTTTTCAGACACCAGTTTTAATTCTACGAATCCGAATCCTACTATTAATTTAAATTTTGACAGAAACTTAATACTAGGTTTGATAATTTCACTTCGACTTATGACAAGCAAAAATGCAAGCATGGTTATTAAAATGAAAGATAGTATTGGTTCGGGATGGATAGATGTTACTAATTCGATAGCATTGAATTCAAACTTGGGGATCCATGATATTGAAAAACGCATTATTAATGAAAACCTCAAATACATAGATTTAACAAACAAGAATGAAGTTCAATTTTATATTTCAAGAGGAGATACGACAAATTATAATGTCACAATTTATGAACTCGATGAATTTTCAACATATGCGTTTGACCTTCCAATCACGAGTACTGATCAAGTTGCTCTCGAATTTGACTTGAAGGGAGAGAATTCTACTGTAAATGGATTTTATGCATGGATTCGAACATTAAACATGACTGAGGCCTTATCTTCAGAATTAAATATTACCCTATACAAAGCTAATACTACAATCTCCAGAACTCAAAATAATCTTATAAAAGACACCATGGAACCTGATTATGCTGAACAAATAGATTCCTTCATTTTGGATTATGTCGCATATCATGGTGATAACTTAACTTATTTTAGTTTCAACGTCCCTAACACAGCAGACATGATCCTTTATAATTACTTTATTGTAATCAAATCTAACAATCCAAATTTGGTCTATAGCTTGGTAACCTTGCCTAGAGAAACTTTTGGAGATCCCGATACCACGATTCAACATCAACTAAAAATGAGCTCTGACAATGGAACCTCTTGGAGTAATGCAAGAAAATATGTTGATGTATCGTACACTTCAGAATATTTGGACTCAAGTTCATTTAAATTAAATGTCACTAGAGGATATATGCCTTCAGATTTCTATGTTTCCGAAGATGATAATTTAAACATCCAAGATATTCCCATAGAAAATCAAGTTATTGATACGGGCGTTTATGCTACAAGTTCTGCATTGACTTGGGGATTAGGCCAGTGGAATAATGAATTTAATTCTTATATAATTAGCAATCCACAACACGATTATCAAGTAAACATGGATTGGAATAATAGTATTATTAAGGGATTTCAATTTGATGTATCGTATGATATAAAAGCTTATTGGATAGATCCTGCAATAACTACCTACAATGTAAGCTATGATACTACACCACGTTGGAAATTTTATTATATGTTTGATATAAACAATATAAATTTTGACCATTGGGATTTTCTCGAATTTTGGTTCGTGTATCCTAATTATTTTGATGCAACTAACCTTACAAATCCTAGTTCAATTGATATCTATAACAATACCGAGACTCCTATTGAAGGTTTAATGAATTACGATAAAACAAATGTATCACTTGCAAATGCGGTTAGTGGCCTATACACTTTGGATTTAATATCTCCAAACGCCATTTATGATATGCATAGCTATATTGATTATTCAGGGATAGCTTGGGAAACTAATGGATTTATGTATGGAGATTCGATTATCGCTCAATTAGATATTAAAGGTGCGAACGGTCAAGCTCCCAAAAACGGGAATGCAAGTGCTGTATTGTTTTATCCAAATAATAACACCAAATATCCAGTTCCCCAAAGAAATGATACTTCAGGAGTTAAAGAAGGAAATATCTTATTATATGATTTCGATAATGTTACTATTTTAGATGTTGATCCTTCCGTACCTCTTCTTGGTAAATATTATCTTGGATTCTTTTGGTCAAATGGTTCTGCTATTGGATGCAAGAAGTTAACCTTATACATAGATACTTATGATGTTTACTTACAAGATTTTTTTTATGAGCCTCTTCTTGAAAGAAACGTTTTAAGTGGAAGGGTTGTAAACAAGGTTTTCGACAATTATTCCATATTAATTGCTGCAATTAACGAAACCACTGGACAACACATGCCTAACTTTTACGCAGTAAATCAGTCTGATGTTAACCAAGAATATGCCATAGATGTTAGTGGTGAAGAAATACCTATATTACTTAAATCATTCTTGCAAAATGAAACAATTCTTAATCCTGCTGAAAAAGTCAAATTCACCATGACTCTTCAAAATCTACATGAATTAATTGATTTAAACGTGAAGGTAAAAGTAAAATTAGTTGCTTTATGTAACGAAGAATGGATAATTAATGAAACGACTTCACCAGTAGAAACTCTGAAATTAAAAGGAGACCCTTCTGGTGGAGATAGTCAAGAATTTACTGTAGAACTTGAAATTCCTGATTTTGAAATGGATGGTACTTGGAATGGTTTAAACGCTCCAATGAGAAAAGGTGGAGCAAAAACGATTGTTGAAATATATATTGATGATAAAATAGCCGGAACTTACGAAAGCAGTGAATATGCTCTTTTGATCAACGATACAGAAAATGTTCTAGAAGGTTACATCATAGCTCTAAAATATGATAAAGAAATAACAGGCGCTTCAATATTAAAGCCTTTTGAAAGAAATGAATGTACATACCTTCCAGATTCAACCAAGTTCATTGTGAATATATATGATGAAAATTTCATAAGTAGCTATGCCCAATTCAATAAATCATTTGAAATACAAATGAATAGCGAATTTAGAAATGTCATGGTAATTCCAGAAGATCCAGTTAGAGGAAACGTACTGAACATAACTTCAACGCTGACTACAGAGTTTGGAACCGAATTAATAAATAAAAATGTTACTTACCAATATTATGACCATGGAGAATGGATAAACCTATCCTCTCAATTAACCGATTTAAATGGATCCACACTTTTTGAAATTGATACATTAACTCTTAATGATGAAGAAACGTTAACTTTCCGCCTTTTCTGGCCTGGAGATCAATACCTTTTAAATTTACCATATAACATTACCGTTGATCTATTACGAGATGTTACCAATGTTTTAATCTCATTAAATAAGCAAAATGTACAGATATATCAGAATTCTAAAAGCACTTTCATTATAGATTTATATAATCTGGGCTTATACGACGTGAAGATTGCCAATATCACGATTAATGTAAGCCCGCATCTCCCAAGTCAAATCGTGCAAATAGATAGCATCTTACTCAATAAATTCTCATCTGGATATAAAACAAGCATTATCATTGAAATCGATATATCTTCAATACCCCAATTTATGTTATCCATTTCAGCTGACGTTCAAAATCTCTTAACTGATGAAATTATTACTATCCACGCATCAGATACATATAAAACCTTTGAAAAGGATTTGTTAGATTACATGAATGAATATTTCATGGTGATAGTCTTTGCAATATTTGCTATTTTGGTAGCGTTAACATATTTATTTGTCAAGAAGACGAAGAAATCAATTGAAACTCCAATTGAAGAACCAACAAAAAAGAAAACTCGTCGAGGAAAATACCTTAGCGTCTCGGAAATTCCACCACAAGCTACAGACGTGGAACAAGAATTAAAATCTAGCAAGGAACAAGCAGAAAAGAAAATCTCTAAAAAGAAAAAGGAAGAAATTGAACCAGAACAAAAAACATCTACTGATCTCGATTCATTACTCGAAGAAAAAGGTCTCAAGGACGAAGATAAATAATTTTTTTTATTTACTTTTTATATATTATTCTAAACATTCTAAAAAGAGAGGAAATAAAATTAATATGTTACATGTTAGAAATTTTAATCAAGTTACGTTTAATAAGACTTAATGATGCTTTACCATCTAATCCTGCTAATGCGATTATAATTAATTCATCTGAACTGCTGACTACTACAAAACCATTATCGTAATCTATTGTAGTTGTCTTTATTTTTCCTTTCCCTAGATTATCTCCTAACGCTTTCGAACCCTTCATGATTGCTATGCAATCCTTCGCAAGGAGCTTATGATCCATGTCAGTAATCGTTTGCCCTATTAATACGTTACCAGAAAGATCGCTTGCGATTAATCCCTCGCATTCAGGGACTAAATCCATTAATTCAGACATTTTCTGCTCAAGAACTTTTTTATCCATTCGTACTTCACAATGTTTTATTGGATTGATTTTTGTAATTCTTCTCTTAAATTAGTAAAGAATTCACTTTAAATATATCATAGATTGAAGAAATTTAAATTTATCAAATGCATAAAAAGAGGGAAGTAATAATACAATTTTTACATTCTGAGTTATTTTAAGATGATTAGAATCAATTGGTCCTCCCTAGCAATCATTATCTCGCCGCGTGTTGTCTCTAAGCGAATAAAATTAAGATTACCTTCATCAAGAGCTTTCACGCATGACTCTGATTTGCCAATCAGAGCAGTAATATAAGCAGATACTTCTTCAGTCTGCTCTATTGGAAGATTCGATTTAATGGGAAGACCAGTTGAGTCACAAATAATAACCCCGCGAACTCCTTCCTTCTCCTCAAATCTACGTATGATAGCTTTGACTTCATTAACATTTATCACGGACTACTATTCACCTTTCTTTTAAAAAACTAATTTTTATTATTATAATATATTATGTACTTAAAAAATTATCATCTTATTTAATAATAGAAAATTTAACGCTCATAAATTTATTTACTCTTTTTGATTTATAAATAAGAATTTAAGATTAATAAAAAGATATTAAAAAGTAAAAAGAACAATATAAAAAATCCATTATGATTGAGATTTATATCCCAAATTGGTAAATCCCAATAATAATATTTGAATCTCCATTGTATGTATCGTATTTTTAAAGAAAGGAGTTTTATTATTTTGCTTTTGGTAGTGATTAATCCTATCCTTGGATTAGAATAATATCCAGTATAATTTATAATTAAATTTCGTGATTATAGGAAATAATTTCTAAACATGTTATTTTTTCGTTCAAATCCTATTGTTGTAAGATCCATGTGCCCAGAACAAATGAGAAAATTATCCGTGAGTGATGTATTATTCATTATTTTATTTTTAATGCTAGAGAAAAGTAAATTTTGATCCCCGCCTTCAAAGTCTGAACGACCAATACTCTGTCTAAAAATTAAATCTCCTGAAAAAAGGATTCCATCTATTTTTTGCCCTTCATATTCATGTACATCATTACTGTAAAAGCAGAGTGAACCGGGAGAATGACCGGGAGTTTCAAGGACGTGTAATTTAATTTCACCGACCTCAATGATATCCCCTTCTTTTAACCATTTATCGGCTTCTTTATGCGAAAAAATCCCGGATTCCATCTCTTTCTTGTTATACATTAATGGAATCTTGTAATGGCGTTGAATTTTTCCAACTTTCAAGGTATGATCAAAATGACCATGTGTCAATAATACTGAAATAGGTTTAACGTCTAATTCTTCAATAGTTTGGATAATTCTATCATCTTCTCCTCCTGGATCAATGATAACAACTTCTTTAGTGATGTCTGAACCAAAAATATAACAATTGGTTGCTAAAGGCCCCACAACTAATTTTCTAAATATCATTTTTCTTGATATAGTTTTAAGTTTTAATACGAGTACTTTTTTTTAAGATGTAGCAAATAAAAGAATAAGAGATTGTTAATAATTCTTGATGTTCTTATTTTCCGTTAATCAACGAGTTAATTTCAATTAACTTGTTATATACATCCAAACCTTTATCAGTGAGCTTAACGTATTTCTTCTTATTATTTAATTCGATTTCGATTAAACCCTTTTTAATAAGGTCGTCTTTAACACGAAAGAAGGAATTATAGTAACTAAACTTGTTTAGTTCATTATAAAAAGTATGTTTGTCCGTCTTAAAATTTTTGAACTGGCTCAACACTTCTAACGTATCTCTAAATCCTTTTCGCTTCATAAAATTAATTAGATCATCTATAGACATATATCCCGTTCCTCAAAATAGTAACTAAAGTAAGTAAGTTTTTACTTATTTGTATTATTAAAATAATTAAAATTAAAAAAGATTATGAAATTTAATATTATCCGAGTATTAAGAACGATCAACATTATTATCGTGTTCATAATATAAAATTTTCGACATTAATCAATTTGTTATTTTTTCAGAAATTCTATCGCATTATGTTATTTGTTCTGTCAAAAATAGAAAACTTATAATTTGAAATTAATTCTTGATCTTGAATGAGTCTCAGAAAATATTTTGAAATTGGAACGGGCATCGTACCGATAGTTCTTTCTTGCTCGCATGGAGGCTATAAGAAACCTAAATCAATTTTAAATAAAACCGTTGGACCTCTAATTGCTGATGAAAGTACTTACATCATCGCAAAATGGCTAATTAATAATTTAAAAAAAAAGAATCTGACAATTTATTATATTTTAAATAAAATACACAGAAGCAAACTAGATCTCAACAGACCTCCCGCATCAGAAACCGCATTTAACCAAAAATCAAATGAAGCACGCATTATTCATAATGCATATCATGATATTTTAATAAAATTCACGCAAGAATGCATATCGATCCATAATAAATGTTTATTAATCGATTTTCATGGGTTTACAAAGCCAACAGATGATTATCCGGACATCGTCTTTGGTCATATTTTTGGGAAAACGCTCCAAACGAGAGATGATAACAAAGCTCACGATTGCAGCCAATTTTGGGGATGTGCACAACTTGAACAAGAACTTTCAAAATATTTTACAATAGATGATGGGATGGCTTTAACTGACTTCAATTTATCATATTCAGGAGGCTATATCACTCAAAAATTTTATAATCAAAAAAGTATTAGCGCAATTCAAATCGAGATTGCTAAATATATTCGACAAGACTATCATCTCACTAAGAATTTTATCAATACCATTACTAAATCGATAGAAGAATTAGTAAAAAAATAATACACATAAGGAGAATTAAAAGGTTTTCAGTGATTAAAAGAAACAAAGAATTATCCCGTTCATGTATTTTATACAATCTAAATATTAGCGTATTTTAATCTATCCATTATTTTTTATTTATTCAAATTTAATATACCTTGGAAACATGTATTATGTGTATTTATGACAGATCAAGATATGGCTGAGGAAAAGGTACTTCTTGATATTGGGAAAAAGAATAAGAGAATAAATAAATGTCTAAATGAGAAATCTATCGGAACATTTTTAATTTTAGGAGGAATCACATATCTATTATTGCTCATTGTAAATATCTTTTTGGCATCATTTTATGGATACAACATCTGCATTAATTTTATTAGTCAATTAGGAGATAGCAGTATTATTCCTTTTCCATTTTTAAATGATGGCATCACGATCTTCTGTGGTATAATAATGTTTTTTAGCCATTTCTATTATGTTCATCAATTAAAAATTCAGTATCACCTTTCAAAAAGTTTTAATATATTAATAAGACTTGGATTTCTATGTGGATTAATTGGAGCGGTGGGATATTTGTTTTTAGGGGTATTTAACCTGGATAGAGCGGGTCCAGGCATACTATATCACGCCATATCTATGGGATTTGCTTTTACCGGTTTTTTAGTCTCAATCGCTTTTTACAGTTTAGCATTTTTTTTAACCCATAATCGCAATCTTAAAAAGTTAGGTTTGTATGGTTTAACTTTTCCTTTCATTTGCTTTATAGTGTATAGTCCTACAAACAATACATTCGCTGAATGGGTTTTATTATTTTCAATCATAGCATTTTTTCTGGCTTTTATATATAATATTAGAACATATAAAATTCGCGATTAAAGGGAATTTCATTTC
>Ga0307445_10000753_pt1 | contig 17923 bp, 15 predicted proteins | sample SalMarSW160330MG_FD_202147 | JGI IMG/M metagenome (GOLD analysis project Ga0307445, IMG submission 202147) | Salt marsh sediment microbial communities from the Plum Island Ecosystem LTER, Massachusetts, United States - SW1603-30 | ecosystem: Environmental > Aquatic > Marine > Intertidal zone >...
CCGCGCAAGACCGGTGAGGTTTTCCGACAGCACCGGGTTGCGCTTATGCGGCATGGCCGGTGAGCCCTTCTGACCCACGCTGAAATGTTCCTCGGCTTCGAGCACTTCAGTCCGCTGCAGATGCCTGATCTCGACGGCCAGCCGCTCGACCGAGCTTGCCACCAGGGCGAGCGCGGCGAAGTAGGCCGCGTGGCGGTCGCGCGGCACCACTTGCGTCGAGATCGGCTCGACTTTGAGGCCGAGCTTCTTCGCCACGAATTCTTCCACCCTCGGGTCGACATGAGCGAAGGTCCCCACGGCGCCGGAGATGGCGCAGGTCGCGACCTCTTCGCGGGCGCGCACCAGGCGTTCGCGCGCCCGGGCGAACTCAGCGTAGGTGACGGCGAGCTTGAGCCCGAACGTGGTCGGCTCGGCATGGACGCCGTGACTGCGGCCGACGACCGGCGTGTCTTTATATTCGAGGGCGCGGGCCTTGAGCGCGGCGAGAAGCGCATCGACGTCGGCGATCAGAATGTCCGCCGCCTGGACCAGCTGTACGTTGTAACAGGTATCGAGCACGTCGGAGGATGTGAGTCCGGCATGCAGAAAACGCGCCTCGGGCCCGACATGCTCGGCGACCGATGTGAGAAAGGCAATCACGTCGTGCTTCACCTCACGCTCGATTTCATCGATGCGCGCAATGTCGAAGCCGCCGCGTTTCTTAACCGCCTCGGCGGCGTGCGCGGGGATCAAGCCAAGTTCGGCCATCGCCTCGGCGGCATAGGTCTCGATCTTAAGCCAGATGCCGAATCGGGTTTCGGGCTCCCAGATCCGGCTCATCTCGGGGCGGCTGTAGCGCGGGATCATGCGTTTCGAAGAAACCTTTCCGCGAGAAAATGCGGGAAGAGGCGTTAACCTCTAACAAAGGACCCGCCGCCGCTTGGTTGGGACCCGGGATCAATAATCGGCTGGCTTGGCGTCGTGCGGCCCAAACCAGGCCACGAACAGCGCAGCGACCGTGGTGAGCCCGGCGTAGCCCAAGCGCGGCGGCAATAACATATCCAACAAGAACGTGTAGAAGTCGTTGAGCGAGGCGAAATACATGCCGCTCAGCGACCAATCCTGCTGGCTCGGATAGGTGGCGTGAATATAGATGAAACGAAGCAATCCGCCAAAACTGCAAAATGCCACCACGAAGATGAAGAAGGCGAACAAGAAGCGGATAACGAAGCCTCGCTTGGCGGCGAAACTCTGCACCCACCAGGTCACGACCGCGGCGAGCGCCCCTGCGAATCCGACAATGCGCAAGGTGTGCCGAGTCTGTTCGTTCATGACTGTGTTCATGTAATCGCCGAGGAGCAGCGCCCACATCGACACGCCGATCACGAGGGCGAACAGGACGGCAAGCACGAAGCCCACCACGTCGCTGAAAGTCACTTTCTCCATTGCCGGTCCCTGCGGTTCGCGAAACTCATGTCAGCGCAACTATGCAGGGGAAATCGGCCGTTAGCAATCGGCTCGGGCTGTTTCGCCCACTTGCCGCAACCGGCGGTTTGTGATCCGATCCGGCCGCGACAAGGAGACGGGCACGCCATGGCATTCGACGACTTAAAGGCCGAAATTGCGCTTCTTCTCAACCAGATGGAGAACCAGCCGGAAGACCGGCACGAGCTCTATCTTCAGATCCGGGAGAAGCTTAACGAGATGCGCGCGTTCAACCTGCCGCTTCCCGACGATCTGGTGCGGGTCGAGAAGGAGCTTGAGGCCGAATTCAGAGCCGAGGACCGGGCGGCTAAGAAAAACTGAGCGGTCGCGCTAGCCGGACGGCGTCGCGTCGCCGATCTCCTCATACGTTCCGTTAGACCAGCGATACACCGCATAAGGCGGCAGGTTCGGATCTCCCTTTTCGTCGAACTTGAACTTGCCGATTACGGTGTCGAACTCGGTGTCGTTGAGCGCTTTCACCACGTCGTTGGAAGATGTTGACTGCGCCTTCTCGGCAGCCTCCTTCCAGGCCTGGATCGCGGCATAGGTGTAGAGCACATAGCCTTCCGGCTCGATGCCCTTGTCCTTGAAGCGCTTGACCACTTTGGCGGCGGCCGGGTTCTTGCGCGGGTCGGGCGAGAAGGTCATCAGCGTGCCTTCGCCCGCCGGTCCGGTGATCGACCAATATTCCTGGGTGATGAGTGCGTCGCCTCCCATCAGGATGGTGTCCAGGCCCTGATCGCGCATCTGGCGCACGATCAGCCCGGCTTCCGTATGATAGCCACCTAGGAACAGCACACCGATCTCGGCCTGCTTCAGCTTGGAGACCAGTGCCGAATAGTCCTTCTCGCCGGCGGTGATGGCCTCGTACATCGTTTCCTGCTTGCCGGCCGCGTTGAGCGCCTTTTTGGTTTCGTCGGCGAGGCCTTTGCCGTACGCGGTCTTGTCGTGGACGATGGCAATATTCTTGTCGGAGAAATGCTTGGCCAGATAGTTGCCGGCGATGCCGCCCTGCTGATCGTCGCGGCCGCACACCCGGTAGATATTAGGTCCGGCGCGGTCGTCAGTGAAAGCGGGGTTGGTGGAGGCCGGAGAGATTTGCACCGTGTCGGACTCGGCATAGACCTTCGACGCCGGGATCGACGACCCTGAGCAATAATGGCCGGCGACGAGGACAACCCCGCTACCGATCATTTGGTTGGCGACCGCCACGGCCTGCTTGGGATCGCAGGCATCGTCGCCAATTTCGAGTTCGAGCTGCTTGCCGAGCACGCCGCCCGCGGCGTTGATGTCCTCGACCGCCATTTCTCCCCCGTTCTGCATTTGCGCACCGAACGAGGCATATTGACCGGTGACCGGACCGACGATGGCGATCTGCGTGGTATTGCTGTCCGCACCGTCGCCGCAGCCCGTCAACGAGACGATTAAAGCGAAGGCTGCAATCAGCCCGGTCATACGCGTCATTGATATCTCCCTCTTGAGGAACGGTTCCACTCTACAGTACGGCGCGGCCGGTCGAGCATGTTTAGTTTCGCCGGTCGCGCCAGGTCAGTGGACTGGTGCGCTCATAAAGCCAGCGATATTGCGTCACCATCTGCGTGGTCCGCATGATGCGAAATCCGAGTATTGAGGCGGCGAGAAGAACGGCATAGGTGACGAGATAATAGTAAGGGGAGAGGAGTTTGCCCTCGAACAGGGCGTAGTGGAAGAAGCGGATCGCCGCGGCAAGCAGCGCCATATAGAAGAACACCCGCCAGAACGGCTTCCAGGAGCGCGCCAAACCTCTCCCGGCCAGGAACGCCGCGCCGCCGCCGATGAGGACGGTGAGGATCAGGAACACGCCGAGGCCGTCGTCCGAGAGCCAGCTCATGTCCGCACCCGCCCGGCGCCATCGGCACCGCCTTCGAGATAGGCGGCCTGAATCTCGGGACTGCCGAGCAGCTCGGCGCCTGAGCCGGTCATGGTGATTCTGCCGTTGACCATGACGTAGCCGCGATTGGCGAGCGTCAGCGCATGGTACGCGCTCTGTTCGACCAGAAAGACCGTCAGGCCTTGCTCATTCAGCTCGCGGATTGCGGCGAAGATCTGCTTCACGATGAGCGGCGCGAGCCCCAGCGACGGCTCGTCGAGCATAAGCAGAGTTGGCTGCCCCATCAGCGCGCGGGCGATCGCCAGCATTTGCTGTTCGCCGCCGGAAAGCGTTCCGCCGCGTTGATTGGCGCGCGCTTTGAGGAGAGGGAACAGCGCGTAGACGCGGTGCAAGTCTGCGTCGAATCCGTCGGGATCGCCGGCGACAATGGCCCCCATCTGCAGATTTTCCACCACCGTCATGCGCGGGAAGATGCGGCGGCCTTCCGGCGCTTGCACGATGCCGAGCCGGGCCACGTCATGGGTCGGGAGCAGGGTGATGTCACGGCCCTGGAACAGAATGCGGCCTTCGCTCGCCCGCGGCCGGCCGAAGATCGTCATCATCAGAGTTGTCTTGCCGGCGCCGTTTGCGCCGATCAGGGCGACGATCTCACCCTGGCGAATGTCGAGATCGACGTCATGCAAGACCGGCACCATGCCGTAGCTGCTCGTCACGTTGCGCAGTTCGAGCAGCGGGGCGCTCATAGGTTGACCTCGCTCAGTTCTTCATCGGGAACGCCGAGATAGGCGGCGATGACCTGCGGATCGTTCCGCACCTCCTCGGCCGTGCCGTCGGCGATCTTGGCGCCGTGATCGAGGACGATAAGGTGATCGGAAATCCGCATGACCACGCTCATGTCGTGCTCGATGAGCAGGATGGCGATGTCGTCTTGTTGTCGAATCGAATGCAGGAGATCGTTGAGCTCGTCGCTCTCGCGGGCATTCAGGCCGGCGGCAGGCTCGTCGAGGCAAAGCAGGAGAGGCCGCGTGCACATGGCCCTGGCAATTTCGACTCTGCGCTGATCGCCATAGGGCAATTCGCCCGCCGGCATATCGGCGCGGGAGATGAGGTTGACCCGGTCGAGCCAGTAGCGTGCGAAATCGACGGCGTCTGTCTCGGCTTGGCGGAATCCGCCAAGGCCGAGGAGAGCGCCGATGGTCAGGCCCGAGGCGCGCATCAACACGTTATGTTGCGCCACCATGAGATTTTCGAGCACGGTCATGCCCTGGAACAGGCGGATGTTCTGGAAGGTCCGGGCGACGCGGGCGCGGGCGTTGATGTCGTGATCGTCGAGTTGCTCGAGGCGGAACACCTCTCCGCCCGGCTGACGCAGTTCAATCAAGCCCTCGGTCGGTTTGTAGAATCCGGTGATGCAATTGAACACCGTGGTCTTGCCCGCGCCGTTGGGACCGATCAGCGCGGTGATGTCTTGCCGTCCTGCATCGAAGGAAACGTCGTCGACGGCGGTCAGCCCGCCGAAACGCATGGTGAGATGCTCGACTCTCAGTAGCGGGTCTTTTTGCCATCGCTTCATGCGCGGCCTTCCCTCACGAGGTCGCCGCCGATCGGCCGCGCCTCATCGAGCACAATGGTGGGGCTGCGCGTGCCGATCAGACCCCGCGGGCGCCACACCATGATGCCGACCATGGCGATGCCGAACAGCAGCATGCGATAGAGGGCCGGATCGAAGCCGTGCCCGAAGATGCTCCGCAGACCTTCGGTATGGCGCAGCGCTTCGAAGCCCCCGACCATGACAATCGCCGCGATGGCGACGCCGAGCTGGCTGCCCATGCCGCCAAGAACGACGATGGCAAGGATGATGGCCGACTCGATGAAGGTGAAGCTTTCGGGGCTGATGAACCCTTGGCGCGTGGCGAAGAAGCTGCCGGCCAGCCCCGCGAACATCGCCCCGATGGCAAAAGCCGTAAGCTTGGTGATGGTGGTGTTGATGCCGAGCGATTTGCACGCGATCTGGTCTTCCCGCAACGCTTCCCAGGCGCGGCCGATGGGAAGCCGCCGCAATTTCAGGGTGACGAGATTGGTCAGAAGGGCAAGCGCGAGGATCACGTAATAAAGAAAGATCATGCCCTGTAGGGGGTCGTATTTGATGCCGAAGAAGCCGGCGAACGTCATATCGCCGCGGAACGTGAATGGCAGGCCGAAGAATGTGGGATTGGGAATTCCGGAAATCCCGTTCGGCCCGTTGGTCACCTCGGTCCAGTTGAGGAGCACGATGCGGACGATCTCGCCGAACGCGAGCGTCACGATGGCGAGGTAGTCGCCACGAAGCCTGAGCACGGGGAAGCCGAGGATGATGCCCCACAGCGCCGCGGCGGCGCCGGCAATCGGCAGGCAGATCCAGAAACCCAAACCGAAATGGGTGGCAAGCAGCGCGAAAGTATAGGCGCCGACTGCGTAGAAGGCGACATAGCCAAGGTCGAGCAGCCCGGCGAGGCCCACCACGATGTTCAGTCCCCAGCCGAGCATGATGTAAGTGAGCACCAGGATCGACAGGTCGAACATGTAACGCAGGTGCAATCCGAGATGGAATATCTGGTCTAACAAATAGGCGCAGATCGGAAACAAGACGGCAAAAGCGACGCCGCCGATGGTCAAGATGCGGGCGTAGGGTAGGTCGGGGAAGAGTTGCACGATCGCCCGGCGCACGATCCCGACGCCTAAGAAGGCCAGCACGCTTCCGGCCACGAGCTCGACGCCGGCGCTGCCGAAAATGAAACTTGCGGCTAACGCGATTGCGGCGGCGAGCGCGGTTCCACCGAGCACCATCAGATCGCGCCGCTCGAACGGTGCGCGCGAAAACAATTTGGCGAAGGGTACGGTGAGCGGATATTCGGCGTGCCACACGAACAGATTGAGCAAGAGCCGGCCGAAGAACACGATACCGACGGCGACGGCGAGCAGGACAGGGCGGGGCTGGAGTGTGAGCCCGGTGACGTTATCGACCGTGCGCAAACCCAACAGAAGGCTGAACAGGGCAAAGGCAATAATGGCTGCGAGAGCAGAATCTAACAGTGCAGGCCCGAGCCTCTGGCCGAACGATGTCGAACGCTCAGCCAAGGGCCTCAGACCTTTTCCACTTCGGGACGGCCAAGCAGCCCGGTCGGGAAAAAGATCAGCACGATCGCCAGCATCGAGAACGCCGCGACGTCTTTGTACTCGATGGTGAAATAGGCGGACCAGAAGGTCTCGATCAGGCCGATCACGAGTCCGCCGAGCATGGCGCCGGGCAATGACCCGATGCCGCCGAACACCGCCGCGGTGAAGGCTTTAATCCCCGCGATGAAGCCAATGTAGAAATCGATCACGCCGTAATAGAGCAGGTAGAGCAGGCCTGCGACGGCGGCCAAGCTCGCGCCCAGCACGAATGTCAGCGAAATCGTGCGGTCGACATTGACGCCCGACAGAGACGCCATCAGCCGGTCTTGCTCGCAGGCGCGCTGCGCCCGTCCCAACGCCGTGCGCGCGATGATGAGCCAGAACACAATCATCAGCACCAGCGTGGTTACGACGATCAGGATCTGGATGTTGGACAGAGTGACGGTGAACCCGGACTCCTCGAACAAGGTATAGCCACCGGTGACGACGGGCTGAAGCGGCTTGACCCGCGCGCCTTGCGCCACTTGGACGAAATTCTGCAGCACGATCGACATGCCGATCGCCGTAATGAGCGGCGCCAAACGAAACGACTCGCGCAGCGGCCGATAGGCAAGCCGTTCTACCGTCCAGCCCCACACCGCGGTGAGAAGCATGGCAAGCACAAGCACAATGAGAAGGGCGAGGGGGATCATGGTGACGCCCAGACTGAGCAGCGCCAGAAACAGAATGAGCGCGATGAAGGCGCCCACCATGAAAATGTCGCCATGGGCGAAATTGATCATGCCGATGATGCCATAGACCATGGTGTAGCCGATGGCGATCAGCCCATAGATCGAGCCAAGCGCGATCCCGTTGATCAGCTGTTGAAGGAAATAAGCCATTGGCCCCGCCGTCCCCTCAAGCCAGGCCTGCCTTCCGGTTAGCCCTCAGGTCCTGCCCCCGCCCTTTCTTAGCAAGAAGGCCGCGCCGCACACAACGCGGCTCATGGGAGGCCGAGATCAGAGCAGCAGATGCGAGCCGTCGCAGAAGGGCGGATCGCCGGTGTCCTTGCAGCCGCAAAGCAGGGCAAGCTCGGTGCGCTCGGCGGTGAACATCAGCGGCTCGATCCCGGTCCCGGTGTGGGAACCGTCGCAGAAAGGCTGTTTCTTGCTCCGTCCGCAGCGGCACCAGGCGTAGCGTTTGCCTGCCTCAAGTTCGACTTGATAGGGGTTAAGCTGCGGTCGCTCTGGCTCTGACATGGCAGGGTCCTTTGCAAGAGCTGGCCTTCTCAGGCCCGGGGCTTGAGCCCTGCTTAGCCAATTCGCCTTGCCGGCACAAGAAACTGTCGCCACTTGAGGGGTATGAAGACGCGAGCAACGTTGGAGCAAGCTGTTAATTCACTGGGAATCTGTTGGCCTCAGGATGAACTGACTGATTCGAAAGCCGAATCAACCCGCTGAGGTCGCACGAAAGAGCTTGAGTCGATGGCCCATCCGCACCATAGAGGGCGAAAAACCGGCCCCGTTCCCGCCGCACCGGCAGGACGGCGCGCCCGCAAAGGGCGCTTCAGTGGGGGACGGAGAGGGGCCGGGGTGTTTTTAGAGGCCGCTCATGGCTGAAGTCCTATTTGCCCTCATATCCATATCGGCGCTGTTTGCCTTGGCCATGAACCGGGCCTCGCTCCGGGTCTGGGCGCTTGCCATCGCCGTTATCACTTTGAGCGCGCAGATGGGACTGGCGCAGGGCCATTTGCATTGGCCGGTCCTTTCGCTCTGGTCGTTGCTGGGCTGGTTGGTCGCGGGGCTGCTCTTGGTCCTCAGCCTTCCCGGGATCAAGCGCAATTACATCGTGCTTCCCGCCTATCGCGCACTGAAAAAAGCGATGCCGACGATCTCCGAGACCGAACGCGAGGCGCTCGAGGCGGGGACCACCGGCTGGGATGCCGAGCTGTTCTCCGGAACGCCGAATTGGGAAAGGCTGCGCCGCATCGCGCCGATCTCGCTCACCGAGGAAGAACGCGCTTTTCTCGATGGACCGACAACGGAACTCTGCAAGAAGCTCGACGACTGGCGCATTCGCTACGAACTCCACGACGTTCCCGACGACATCTGGCGCTTCGTCTGCGACCAAGGGTTCCTCGGCATGCTCATCTCCAAAGAGCATGGCGGTCTTGGCTTCTCGGCCCAAGCGCAGTCGCTGGTTCTCGGTAAGATTGCAACGCGGAGCTCGGCGGGTGTCATCATTGTCATGGTGCCGAACTCGCTCGGTCCCGGAGAGCTGATCGAGAAATACGGCACCGAAGCGCAGAAGCAGCATTACCTGCCGCGTCTCGCCAGGGGCGAGGAGATTCCCTGCTTTGCGCTGACCGGTCCATTCTCGGGATCCGACGCCGCTTCAATGCGCGATATCGGCATTGTCGAGCGCGGACAGCATGACGGCAAGGACACGCTCGGTATCCGGCTCAATTGGAACAAGCGCTATATCACACTTGCGCCCAATGCCACGTTGCTCGGTCTCGCCTTCCGATTGTTCGATCCGGAGAATCATCTCGGCCGCGGCGAGGATATCGGCATTACGCTCGCGTTGATCCCCACCAGCCATCAAGGCGTCGAGATCGGCCGGCGGCATCTTCCCGGCGGGACGGGTTTTCCCAACGGTCCGACGCGAGGGCACGACGTGTTCGTGCCGCTCAGTTGGATCATTGGCGGCGAGGAGCGGGTGGGGCAGGGTTGGCGCATGCTGATGAACTGCCTTGCCGCCGGGCGGGCGGTGTCGCTCCCCGCCACGAGCGCCGCCGCCGCCAAAGGCCTGCTCCGGACCACCACGGCCTATGCCCGCATCAGAAAGCAGTTCAATCTGCCGATCGGTTTCATGGAGGGCGTCGAGGAACCTTTGGCGCGCATGATCGAGAACGCCTATGCGGTCGAGGCCGCCCGCGCGATGACGGCCTCCATGGTCTCGGCCGGCGAGAAGCCGGCGGTGATCTCGGCCCTGCTCAAATATGTGTCGACCGAACGCATGCGTCAGAGCGTGAACGATGCCCTCGATATCCACGGTGGCAAGGGCATCTGCGACGGACCGAGCAACTCCCTTCAGGGCAGTTATCAGGTGGTGCCGGTCACGATCACCGTCGAAGGCGCCAATATCCTGACCCGCACGCTGATCACCTTCGCTCAAGGCGCCTTGCGCAGTCATCCTTATTTGTTCGGCGAGATCGAAGCGCTTCAGGATGAGGATCGCGCGCGCGGCATCGAAGATTTCGCGCTCGCTTTTAACGATCATGTCGCCTTTACCGTGTCGAATGCCGCGGGCGCCTTGTTTCACAATCTGACCTTTGGCGTGTTCGCTTCGGCGCCGCCTAATGCCGGCGATACGCGGGCCTGGTGGCGAGAGCTTGCCCGCGCCTCACGCTCCTTCGCGCTGGTCGCCGATGCGACCGTGGCGCTGCTCGGCGGCAAACTCAAGGTCAAGCAGAAGATCGCCGGCCGCATGGCCGACGCCCTGGCCGAGCTTTATATTCTGTCCGCCGTGCTCAAGCGCTTCGACGACGACGGGCGTCCCAAAGAGGATGTCAAGGTCGTGGAATATTGCGCCAGGAACGGCCTCTACCGGTTCGACCAGGCCTTGCTTGGCACGTTACGCAATTTCCCGGTTCGATGGGCGGCTTGGCTGATGACGCCGCTGGTCTTTCCCTTAGGCTTGCGCCGGCGCCCGGCGAGTGACAAGGCGGGCAAACACATTGTGCGGGCAGCGCTTGAGCCCGGTGCGTTCCGCGACCGTCTGACCCGCGACATTTTCGTCTCCGACGACCCGAAGTATAACGCCGGGTTGCTCGACTATACGCTGGCGAAGATCGTGGCTTGCGCGGATGCCGACAAGAAGCTGGAACAGGCGATTCGCAACGGCGAGGTGAAGCGTTTCCACGGCAGGGACTGGATCGCTGAAGCGCAACAGAAGGACATCCTGAGCGAAACCGAAGCGCGCGATCTTGCCGAGCTTCGCGATCTCGTGGCGCGCGTCATCGCCGTTGACGATTTTTCGGCAAGCGAGGTCGTGCGCGAACAGTCGGGGCCGCCCCCCGAGAACGGCGCCTCCCGGCCTGAACATATTGCCGCCGAGTAACCGCGATCATGTCCGTGACACTTCCCAATTTGCAGGACTGGCATTTCAGCGTCGATTTCGAGCGCATCGCCTGGGCGATCTTCGATCGCAAAGGCGAGAGCATGAATGCACTCAGCCGCCGCGCCACCGAGGAGCTTGGCGAGATCGTCATGGCGGTGGAGGAGGGGGCGGCGAAAGGTGAAGTGCAGGGTCTCGTGCTCATCAGCGCCAAGGAGCGGAGCTTCATTTCCGGCGCCGATATTCGGGAGTTCGAAGGCTTCGACACCGAGGCCAAGATTACCGAGGTGGTGAAGCAGACACTTGATTTGTTCGACCGGATCGACCGGCTTCCCGTGCCGGTGGTGGCCGCCATCCACGGTTATTGCCTCGGCGGGGGGCTCGAACTCGCGCTCGCTTGCGATTGGCGGATCGCGGACCGTGAGGAGGACACGCGGCTCGGTTTTCCCGAAGTCAAGCTTGGCATCTTCCCTGGGCTGAACGGCACCGTCCGTGCGATCGAGGCCGCCGGCCCGATGGACGCGATGACCGCCATGCTGACGGCCCGCATGTTGCGCCCCACGGCGGCAAAGGCGATGGGCCTTATCGACCAGCTCGTGCCGACCCGCCACAGCCTGCGTTGGGCCGCGCGCAAGGCGGTGTTGCGAAAGCGCAAATCCCAGGGTGCGCCGTGGTGGAAGCGGCTGATGTTGAAACAGCCGGTGCGCGGGCTGCTGGCGAAGCAAATGCGGGCCAAGACCGCGGAGAAGGTTCGCGAGGAGCATTATCCGGCACCATTCCGGCTGATCGATCTGTTCGAGCGCTACGGCGACGATCCGAAGCGCATGCGAACCGCCGAGACAGAGATGTTCACGCCACTCATGGCGAGCGAGGCTTCTCGCAATCTCCGCCGTGTGTTCAGGCTGTCCGAGATGCTGAAGGACGAGGCGCCTAAGGATGGGTTCAAGCCGCGCAAGGTGCATGTGATCGGCGCCGGCACGATGGGCGCCGATATCGCCGCCTGGTGCGTGGTCCAGGGCATGCAGGCCAGCCTTCAGGATCTTGACGAGGCCCAGATCGGCAAAGCGCTCGCCCGTGCCAAAAGCCTGTTCAAGCGGCGCCTGCGTAAACCGCTGGCGGTCGAGACGGCGATGGCCCGCCTGATCGCCGATCCGTCCGGCAAGCATGTCAAGCATGCCGATGTGGTGATCGAGGCGATTGTCGAGAAGCTCGACGTCAAGCAGACCCTGTTCCAAAAGCTCGAGCGCGAGGCCAAGCCTGGCGCCGTGCTCGCGACCAACACCTCCTCGCTCCGGCTTGAGGACATCGCCAAACCCCTTGCCGATCCTGGACGTCTCGTCGGCTTGCACTTTTTCAATCCCGTGGCGCAGCTCCCATTGGTCGAAGTGGTGCGCGGCGAAACAACGCGCGAAGACGAAGTGCGCAAGGCCTGCGCGTTTGTGACCGCCATCAACAAGCTGCCGCTGATCGTCAAGAGTTGTTCCGGGTTCCTCGTGAACCGCGTGCTTGCGCCCTACATGATGGAGGCGGTGCGCCGCTTCCAGCAGGGAGAGCCGCGCGACAAGATCGATCAAGCTGCGCTCAAATTCGGCATGCCGATGGGACCGCTCGAGCTTATGGATATGGTCGGTCTCGACATCGCCAATCATGTCGGCGAAGAGCTTGGTCTGGCGCCGGAAGGTAACAACCCGCTGGCGGCACTGGTCAAGCAAGGCAAGCTCGGCAAGAAGACCGGCGAGGGCTTCTATGTGTGGGAGCAGGGCAAGCCGAAACGGAAGCCGGCCGAATACAGTCAGGCTCAACTGGAGCGTCTCGGGCGGGAACTGGTGGAACCCATGCTCGACGAAGCTGAGCGCGCGCTGGCCGATGGTGTGGTCGCGACCGAGGACCACGTCGATGCCGGCGTGATCTTCGGCACGGGCTTTGCGCCGTTCCGCGGCGGCCCGCTCCACTACCGGCGCAAACGTGCATCGACGGCCGCCGCTGCGGCCTAGACGGGGCGAGGGGAGAGAGGAAAGAGATGGCTGAGGCTTCGGTGCGGCGTGTCGCGGTGTTGGGCGGATCGCGCATCCCCTTCTGCCGCTCGCATACGGCTTACGCCGAACTTTCCAATCTCGACATGCTGATTGCCGCGCTTGGCGCCCTGGTCGATCGCTTCGCTCTGCATGGCGCCCATATCGACGAAGTTGTCGGCGGCGCCGTGGTGACTCACGCCAAGGATTGGAATCTTGCCCGCGAAGCCGTGATCGGCAGTGCGCTCGCGCCCACAACGCCCGGCATCACCATGATGCAGGCCTGCGGCACGAGCCTCCAAGGCGCGCTTGGGGTTGCCGCCAAGATTGCCACCGGCCAGATCGAATCGGGCATTGCGTTCGGTTCCGACACGACCAGCGACGCGCCGGTCGTATTCCAGCGAAAATTCGCCCGGCGCCTGGTGACGTCGTCCCGCGCCCGCGGTCTTGGCCAGAAGGCTGCTGCCTTTAAGGGCTTTGCCCCCGCCGAGCTCGCCCCGCAGCCGCCCTCGACCGCAGAGCCGCGCACCGGTCTCAGCATGGGAGAGCATTGCGAGCTGATGGCCAAGGAATGGGGAATCACCCGCGAAGCCCAAGACCGGCTCGCCTATGAGAGCCATAGGAAGGCGGCGGCCGCCTATGACGAGGGTTTCATGGACGATCTCGTCGTCCCTTGTGCCGGTGTATTCCGCGACAACACGATCCGCGAGGACATTTCCCTGGAGAAGATGGCCGAGTTGAAGCCGGTTTTCGATCGCTCAGGGGCGGGCACGATCACCGCCGCCAACTCCTCGCCACTAACTGACGGCGCCGCGGCTGTCCTTCTGGCCTCCGAAGAATGGGCCGAAAAACGTGGAATTCCGGCCCAAGCCTATCTCGGCCTGGGCCGTACTTCCGCCGTAGATTTTGTGCAAGGAGAAGGACTTCTGATGGCGCCGACGGTTGCGGTGAGCGATCTCCTCAAGCAAACCGGCCTTGCGCTGCAGGACTTTGATTATTATGAGATTCATGAAGCCTTTGCGGCCCAAGTACTGGCGACTTTGAAGGCATGGGAATCGGACGACTATTGCCGCAACCGTCTGGGACGGAGCCAAGCCCTGGGGTCGATCGACCCGTCAAGGCTGAACGTCAAGGGCTCGTCAATAGCTTTCGGGCATCCTTTTGCAGCGACAGGAGCGCGTATCCTGGCCGTTTTGGCCAAGCTCCTGCATAGTCAAGGGGGACGGAGAGGGTTGATATCGGTGTGCACGGCTGGCGGCATGGGTGTCGCCGCGATCGTCGAAGGGGCCGGGATAGGGACCGAACCCCAGGCCGGATAGAAGGCCGAACGAGATAAATGGACGCGCAGGAAAGTGCGCCGCAGGGTGAATTAAGAGAGCCTCATCATGAGGCCGGCAGGGACAGGGGGTAAACGTAGTGATGGCCAACGGCGTCTTAGGCGTGTTGGTGTGACCCTTTCGGAGGTTCTTATGCGGCATGACGTTTGCGCTGCGGTGATCGGGCTCTTAGCCGGCTCCATCCTTCTGCCTGTTAGCCAGTCCCACGCGGCTTCAGCCGATCCCACCGGTTACTGGATGAAGCCGGACGCTGAGCGTGAATCCAAGATCTACGTCTTCAAATGCGGAACGGGAAAAAGACTGCTTTGCGCCAAGATCGCCTGGCTCAAAAACCCGATCGACAGCAAGGGCGGCCCCCTGCATGACGTTCGCAACGAGAATCCCTCACTGCGCGGCCGGGAGATCGTGGGATTGCCGATCTTCAGAGGACTGACCCCGAGCGCCCCTTCGACCTGGACTGGCAGCATCTACAATCCCGAGGACGGCCGTACCTATAGCGCCACGCTGACCGTCCTGTCGCAGAAGCGGATCCACCTGAGAGGCTGTAAAGCCTGGTTGTTGTGCGGTGAGAGACAGTGGTTCAGAACCGCGCCGCCGCCGCCGGAGACGCCCGCCGAACCCGCGGAGGGAACGGAGCAGATCGAGGCGTCCGTTACGCCTGAGGCCGCACCCAAATCAGCTTCGGCCGAACCGGGACTGCCCGGGCAGGCGACTCCAGCAACTTTGGAGTTCGCCACACCGGCGGAGCCCCCTGCGGACATCGATGCGCGGTACGGGTATCGCTTCCTCACAATTTCCAGCGCGCCCGATATGGCCACGCGTTTCAATGGCGAGAACGTGTCGAGCATTTTCCTCATGACCAAACCGGTCGCCACCGCTGTTGTCCCGGCCAAGGCTCAGCCGGCCGCACGGAAGCCGGTGGCGAGGCCGGCGCCGGTCACCACCGCGGTGGCGGACCCTGCGCCGGCAACGAAGCCTGCCGAACAGCGCGCGCCTGCGCCCCAAGACGCCGCCGCCGCCGCCGCCGAGGCTGACCCCGAAAGTGTCGATGGCCTCCCGACGGAAGCGGCCGAGGCCGAGATAGAGTCGGCGCCGCTGACCCGGCGCCAACGGCGTCTCTTGCGCAGACAGCAGCGGGAGCTGGAGCGAGCAAGGGAGTCGGGCTTGCCCTGGATAGAGTGAGGCAACGGGTCAGTAACAGCCCCAGCTGCTTCCAGTTCTTACCGTGATTGGCGGCGCGCTTCGGCACGCAGCGCCTTTTTCGACGGCTTGCCGATCATGGTCTTTGGTAATTCGTCGCGAAACTCGATTTCAGCCGGCAGCTCAAATTTGGAAAGCTTTCCTCCCAGGAACTCGTGCAGTTCGGCGGCCGTTGCCGTCTTATCGTCCTTCAGCTTCACGAAGGCCTTCGGCACTTCGCCGCGATATTCGTCCGGAATCCCGACCACGGTCACCTCGGCCACGGCGCCGTGCGCATACAGCGCATCCTCTATTCGCCGCGGATACACGTTGAATCCGGACACGTTGATCATGTCCTTGATGCGATCGACGACAAAAATGAAACCGTCCTCGTCCATATAGCCGACATCGCCGGTGCGGAAGTAGCGTCCGGCAAATGCCGCTTCGGTTTCTTCCGGCTTGTTCCAATAGCCGGTCATCACTTGCGGTCCCGAGACGCAGATCTCGCCAGGTTTGCCGAACGGCATCTCCTGATCTGGATCGTCGAGCGAACGAATCGACATCTCGGTGGCGGGCAAGGGAAGGCCGATCGAGCCTTCCTTTGCATGCGCGACCGGATTGCAGGTCACGACCGGCGAGGTCTCGCTCAGACCGTAGCCCTCGACCAGGCCGCTGCCGGTTTTGGTTTCGAATCCGCGTTTGACCTCGACCGGCAGCGCCGCGCCGCCGGAGATACAATATTCGAGCGAAGACAGATCGAATTTGGCGGAGCGAGGATCACGCAGTATGGCGTGGAACAGCGTCGGCACGCCCGGCATCATGGTCGGGCGGAGCTTCCCGATCAGCTTGAGAGTCGGGACGAGTTCGAACTTGGGCACGAGAATGATCTCCATGCCCGCGGCAATGCCGTAATTCATGACCGTGGTCATGGCGAAGACGTGGAACAGCGGCAGAATGCCAAGCACGCGGTCGACCGCGCCTGTTTGCTGGTCTCGCCAAGCGCGGACTTGACCGACATTAATGCTCAGATTGGCATGGCTGAGCATCGCCCCTTTAGGGGTTCCGGTCGTGCCGCCGGTATATTGCAGCACCGCGACGGCGTCCGGTGTGATCGGTGGCCGCTCATAGCGTCCATCGTTGGCGAGCAAAGCCTGCTCCAGCACGATCCGGTCTGCGAAATCGGAAGCCCCGATATCTGCAAGCTGCGCGCGTCGCAGCAATTTGAAGCCAACCGATTTCAAAGCGGGCAGGAGCGAGGCGAAGCTTGCAACGACGGCCTTTTCGAGGGCACCGCGTTCGAACATGGCCGTGACCTTGTCGAACAACAGGGCGAGATCGAGCGTCACCATGATGCTGGTGCCGCTGTCGCGGATTTGAAACTCGATCTCGTCGTGACTGTAGAGCGGGTTGAAATTGACCACCGTGCCGCCCGCTTTCAGCACGCCATAATAAAAGATCAGAAAGGTCGGCGTGTTGGGCAGCAGGAGGCCGACCCTGACGCCTTCGCCGACGCCGAGCGCCTGAAGGCCTTTGGCCGCTCGGTCCGACAGCGCGCCGATCTCGGCGAAGCTCAGCCGCTTTCCCATGAAATAGCTGCACGGTCGGGCGCCATAGGCCTGGACGGCCTCGTCGAGCAGACCGCCCATAAGGGCCGGGCGGAACTTCACGTCCCAGGCGACGCCCGGGGGATAGGATTTGAGCCATGGACGTTCGCCGGCCGCCTGCCGGGAAGACGCCGTCCTCTGGTGAGCGGAATCGGGCACTTTCGCCCTCCGTCCTTGTTTTTCATTAACTTGCGGGCCGCCAGGGGCCGCCAATTTGCACCAGCCCAACCGCTTGCGCCGGGGCCCTGCCACCACGATGTTACATCCGGAGACTATATTTATAGGTTGGTCCTGTCGCTAACCATGGGAAGCCCGCCCGCCGGCCGATCAAGATTATGCTGAAACAATGGCGGAGGAAGGCGCAAAAACGCCAATATTCTTGGCGATTACAACGCCGAACCGGGAAGGAATCGGGCTCGGTCCGCGGGTAGACTCGACAAGATTTTAAGTCTATTCCAATGCCCGACTTGCCCTCGGAATAGCGATGATTTAGCCAGGGACCAGGAGATACGGACCCCTAAAGGGGCAGGGAGACAGCAATATGGACGACGCCGCTACCAAGATCATCGAGATTTTGCGTAAGAACATGAAGGACCCGTCGAAGGCGGTGACGCTTGATACGCCCCTCAGTGAGCTTGAGATTGAATCGCTCGATCTCGCGGTCATCGTGTTTGATATTGAGGATACTTTCGGAATCGAAATTCCTTATAATGCCAATGAAGAGGTGGAGGCGTTCGCGACGGTTGGATCCGTCGTCGATCGGGTGAAAGGCATCATCGCAGAGACGAAGGCTTCCGGAGCAGCAGCTTAATCCAGCCAATTCCGCTCGGGGGAGTCTTCCCGGGACGTCGACCAGGCTTGGGAGTTCAACCTAACACTACATGACACACACTGATGGACGCAGGCGCGTCGTGGTCACTGGCCAGGGCGTCGTCACTCCTTTGGGCACTGGCGTAGAGAAATTCTGGGCGGCACTCAAAAAAGGCGAGTGCGGCATACGCGAGGTCCAAAGCTTTTCCACCGAAGATCTGTACATCACCATCGCCGGTGAAGTGCCGGACTTCGATCCGAAGGAACGGTTGAAAAGCAAACCGCTGATCCTCGCCGACAAATATTCGCAATATGCCGGCTGCGCGGCGCAGGAAGCCGTCGCCATGTCCAAGCTCGAGGTTCCGCTCAAGGACAACGCGGCCTACCGTGCGG
>Ga0307445_10000755_pt1 | contig 17887 bp, 17 predicted proteins | sample SalMarSW160330MG_FD_202147 | JGI IMG/M metagenome (GOLD analysis project Ga0307445, IMG submission 202147) | Salt marsh sediment microbial communities from the Plum Island Ecosystem LTER, Massachusetts, United States - SW1603-30 | ecosystem: Environmental > Aquatic > Marine > Intertidal zone >...
TCTTTTTAATAGGAATTGGATTATCAGGTTCACTTTATATTATCGATATCGTAATTGCGGATATTGTGGATGAAGGTGAGGTCGAAACGGGAATGCGCAGGGAAGGAGGATATTATGGAGTAAATATTTTCTTTCAAAGATTTGCGACTGTTTTTATATTCCTCATTATTGGGCCTGTATTTTTAATTGCTAATTGGGGAGAATTCAATCCAATTACCATCCCGGCTCTACAAATTCGAAGTTTAATGTCTATTTTTCCCGCAATAGCTTTAATAATTGCCATTATAGCCATTTACTTCTATCCATTAGACGGGGACAAGTTAAAACAAGTGAAAGAACAGCGCGATAAGATCCATGAAGAGAAAAAATCAAATATCTAATCTTTTTTTTATTTTTACATAATTTTTATAGATTCCAAATAATTTGTTCACTCTATGAGAAAGGAAAGTTTGAAATCAGTTGAAGTCACGCTAGATAATGAATTAATATTCTATAATCAGATTAAAGATAATTTTGCAGAATATTTCTTTTTCCACGTTGATTATGTTCAATATCCGGATAAAACAGAAATTATCATGGCTTTGGATAGACAAGATAAGATCCAAGGGATGCTTCTAAATTGGAATGGACAGAGAATTCAATTAAGAGGATCAGTTGAAAGTCTTGATTTTATATTAAAGGATAAATCCTATACTCCATTTTCCATCACTGGATTTGAAGTGCATAAGAAATTGATCGCCACGCATTTTCCCGAATACACTCGTGAAATAGGATTGTATCGAATGGATATGAGAAGAACTCAGCATAACTCGCGTGAGAAATATGAATTTACAGTACTATCTCAAGAATATAAAGCTGATATCGCTAATTTAATGAGAACTACTGATCCTGTCTATTGGGGTTCTCGCAAACCGGAAGATATCTTGATAGATGAAAACAACATCCTTTATGGAATATTTGATCAAAACCAAATAGTTTGTATTACAAGTCTGTGGAAATATGAAGAAGTGGGATATATCACGATTGTTGGAACTCATCCCGACTATTGGAATAAGGGATATGCCAGTTCATTAGTCTCATCAGTTTTAAAAATACTTTTTCAAGATAAAAAACAATGCCTTATTACAGTTAGGGTTGATAATCCCCCTGCGATTCATGTTTATGAAAAATTAGGATTTAAAATATGCAATACTCAGTATTCTTATGAGAAAAAAAACGAATAATCTTTATTTACTATGAGGTTGAATTAGATTTAAATTTTAAATTTTTGGTAAATGATCATTCATGAGTAAAAAGGAAAGAAGTTCGGGACGAAAAGCACTGTTCTACAGTTTTGGGCAGATTAGCGACGTATTGTCTTATCAATCCTTCATTTTGTTAATCTTTACTTTTTATTTTGCTGTTGTAGGGATTGGTACCTGGTTGATGGTATTAGGATATTCAATTTGGTCTGTGTGGAATGCGGTTAATGATCCAATGATGGGATTTCTATCTGATAGAACTCATACAAAACTCGGTTGAAGGCTACCCTATATTATAGGTGCATTTATTCCATTAGCAATTACGGTTATATTTTTGTACTTTCCACCGATAAGTTTTGGGGATACAAGCATGGTAGCCAATTTTATTTACTTTTTCATAGTCATCGTGATATTTGAGCTATTTTATACCATCTATAGCTTGAATCTAACCTCTTTATTTCCAGAGATTTTTATGACACAACAAGAACGCACTCAAGCTAATAATGTACGACAAGTTTTTACAATCGTTGGTTTAATATTCGCTTTCATTTTACCGGGTATGATAATTGACGATTATAGAGATCCAAATAATTTACCGAAATATCAATTATTTGGAATCATCGCTGCAGTTATCATTGTTGCTTGCGCATTAATATTTCTTATCTTTGGTCCCAAAGAACGAGTAGAATTCCAACAGGATTATCAAAAAGCTTTCGGATTTTTCGGAACAATAAAATATTGTTTTAAAAGCAAATCATTTAGATGGTATATCATAGCAGAGACGTGTGTATGGTTCGTGTATGGGATGCTACCCACTATTGTTCCCTTGTATGCAGGAGAAGTGCTAAAAGTTGTTGGATTATCTACTTCACTGCTGTTAGCAACTACTTTCATATCAGCAACTATATTCATTACATTTTTATGGAAACCTTTAGTGCGAAAAATTGGGAATAGGAAAGCTTGGATAATTTCTTTTATAATTTGGATTTTATCACTCTCGGGAACCTTATTTATAAGCGAATTTATTGGAGGGTTGATTGTCTTCTTTTTGATCGGAATCGGTTTATCAGGATCATTATTTATTATCGATTTAGTAGTAGCCGATATTATTGACGAAGATGAAACAGTTACGGGTATGCGACGAGAAGCGGGATATTATGGTGTTAATGCGTTCGTTCTTCGATTTTCTAATGTTCTAGTTATTTTAGCCATTGGAATTGTTTTCTCAGGAACTGAGTGGGGCGGAGGATATGTGCCCAACCCTGGAATAAACGTGACTATAGGTTTAAAAATATTAATGTTTGCACTTCCTGCCATAGCATTAGTTATTGCCGCCTTAGCAATATATAAATATCCCTTACACGGAGAAAGACTTCTTAAAGTAAAAGAAGAACGTCAAAAAATACATGATCAAAAAAAATCACGAATATAATGTAACCTTATCTTCTTTTTTTTTTCTTTATTAAGATTAACCAATTAAGAAAATTACTTTATTATTTAAAAGATTAAAAAGAAATGAACAAAAAAAATTAATTTTTTCACGTTACATACGTTAAAATTCGTATCCGCACTTCTTACAGACGTGTTTCTTTGCATACATGGGAATGTGACCCACGTAGCTCAATACTTTGCCTTTATCTTCAATTTGTTTAATATTATGCCCTACCGCACCACACATGGGACATGTGGTTCTCTCATCGTTAACAAAACCACCCGATCCAATTTCAGGAGGCTTTAACTCACTCAGTTCAGTTTCTACTTCTTCGATGAGAGATGTTTGAGCTTCAATCAGTTTTTCTTTTTCACCAATAGAACCCGATAAATTCTGAATTTCTGAATCCTTTTGGTGCAATAAGTCATTCATTTCTTGCAATTGGGAGTGAAGACTTGCATTCTCTGATTGAGCAGATTCAAGTTTGCTTTTTAATTCTTGGATTTCACTTGAAAGTTGAGTCATTTTCTCTTGAGATTCTGAACCAAGACTCATTGCATTATTTAATTCATTTTTTAAATCATCCAAATCAGCCGTTAAACTTGCATTTTTTTCATTTAAAACACCCACTTCGCTCTCTTTTGCTTGATAGTTAGCTTCTAATTCACTAATTTTTGAATTTGATTCCTCTAGGCTCGTTTTTAACCCATCAAGTTCTGTAGTTAAACTAATAATTGTTTGCTCTTTACTCTTATTTTCAGCATTATATTGTTGGAGAGTTGATTTAACAGCATTCAATTCAGTTTTAACACCATCCAGGGTAGATTTGGTTGAATTATGCTCATTAGTTTCCTTATCTAAAGCTTGAGTAGTGTCTTGGAGCTTTTTCTGAGTGTCAGAAATAACTTTTTTATTTTCACTAAGCTGTTGTTCAAGATCATTGACTTTAGCTCTGAGATCCAGTAAGAATCTGCCTTCAACCTTTTGCCCTTTGTCCGGTTTGGCTTCTGCGGCGGCCCAATCAATCGACATATTTTTCACACTCGTAATAGAATATTGTTGAATCTAATTTGATCATTTTAGTTAAATAAACAATAATTGGATATATATTTAATTTTAATGAAATAAAAACTAAAAAGTACAAAAAAAGAACTGTGTTGTTATCAAGCCAAGAATTTTAGGAGGCTAAAGGTTAATTATAATCTTGGTGAAAATCCTCATAATTCTCACCATGGCTATGATATGCTTTCTAAGCATAATTTGCATAAAATAAAGATTTTTTTAGAAGTCCAAATATGAAAATAAGATGCATTTTCTCTTTCGAAATAATTATTTAACTCGTACAATCTTTTATTAAGATAAATAATACTTAAAGATGATACAATGATAAAGAATAAAATTAGAAATGGCATGTATCTATATCCAATGCCAGTGGTAATTATTGGTGCAAATCTAGGAGGCAAGGCAAATTTTATGCCTATTGCATGGGTTCAGATTATAGAGCACCATCCACCAATGATCCAGATTTCAGCATCTCAATCACATTATACGAACAAAGGAATAAAGGAAAATGGAACATTTAGTGTTAATCTTCCTTCTGAGGAAATGGTGGAAATTACTGACTTTTGTGGTCTTAATTCAGGAGTAGATATTGATAAGTCTGAGCTATTTGAATTGTTTTACGGTGATTTAAAAACAGCCCCGATGATAATGGAAGCACCTGTAAATTTAGAATGTAAATTGATAAAGACTGTTGATTTGGGTTTTGGACATGAGATTTTTATGGGTGAAATCATTGGGGCATATGCTGAGGAAAAAAACCTTACTAATGGAATCCCTGATGTGAAAAAATTCAAACCGATAATTTTTACAATGAATGATAATAATTACTGGAAGATTGGAGATCACATAGGGAGAGCGTGGAGTATCGGTAAAAAATTCAAGAAAAAATGATCTTAGATTGTTTAATGAAGAAGGGTCAATTTTATGTGAATCAATATTTTTAATGGGATATTAACAAAATTATTTATTTCTTTTTCGAGCGATATTTTATTAGAACTTTAAAAACATACATTTTGAATAAACTTATATCTCTTTAAAAATGATGTTGCGCTAATGATAGATTTACAAGCTAATTTTGAAAAAGTATTACAGAAATTACAGAGAATTTTTAAGAATTCTTTTTATTCAGCTCACATTATTGATGTTGAGGCCTTGCCTATAGCTAATTGCGTGCCTGATGGATATAGTATTGACCCGGATGAGATATGTTCAAAAGCTTGCTCCATTTTCTCAGAAATGGATAATTTCGATGATATGTTCGTGGGAAAGACATATAGCACGTCATTAATTAAAAACCGAGATTATATCTATCTTCTTTCACAAATTCCTGCGGATTTATGGCTTCTAATCATTTTAAGAAACAATGATAATGATTTTACGCTAAACAATGTTGATAAGATATCGAAAGAAATCGGGGGCATGGTAGATAGCATAATCATTGACGAAAGTGCATTTTCAGATATTTTAAATGATCAGAATTATTCACTACAAGATAATCTTCACGTATTGAATTCAGAGGATATCCTTATAAGAAAAATAATTTCCGAATTAAAAAGCATATTGATTCCAACTAGCTATAAAACGCGTTTCCTCAAGGAATTTCAAACGAATTCTATAAATATTAATAGTAATAACGAGAATTTACGTCTTATCTTAAGAATGATGAAACTTTTAAAGAATAATTACAATTTTCATCTGAGATAACCTATTCCATTAATATTTCTAATGTTTAATTTTATTTACATGATGGTATAAAAAATATAAATTAAGTGCTGATCATATAATGATATATTGAAGAATAGAGGCATCAAGCAAGTTATATATCATGAAAAGTGAGATATCAGCTAAGAATGTACAATTTATATCCACTTCCGGAGTATACAAAACTCCTTTTACGCTGGTAATAATAGTGCAATTGTATGTTGGGGTGTTAATTACAATCCTTGCCAACTCATGGTACTGGAATAACTTGTATTATTATTTTACGGGTCAAATTATTTTTCCTTACCCTATTAATGATTCAATTTTGGAACGCGTATTTTTTATTTGCCTCATTCCCTTAAATATTTATGGATGTGCTTATTTATTTGCTTTTTCAATAATTCTCTTCTCGGTTGTCATTTTTAAGATTTTAAATAAATTATCTCCACAAAAAGAAGGAATATTCTTAAGAGATACTAAAGAATGGAAATATGTACACCGGAAATTTTGGACCGCGTTTTTTCCAGTTTGGTTAGCAAGAGCGTTACCAATACCTTGGGCGGATATTTTTGTTTATAGATTTTTTGGAGTTCGTATTGGTAAAAATGTAGTTTTATATGAGGGATATGTGGATCCCTACTTTATCGAAATTGGTAATTTTACGATGACTTCTTTGAATATATGCATATTTTCTCATTTAATTTATCAGGATAGAGTATTGATCCAGAAAGTCAAGATTGGTGAAGCTTGCGTGGTGGGACCTCAAACGATTATTTCTCCGGGAACACAAATGGATGATAGAGCAATACTAGGGGCAAATAGTTATACAATGATTGGTCAAAGATTGGAGAGTGACTTGATCCACGTTGGGACTCCCGTTAATATTAAGTTACCGTTGCAATCCGTTGAAGAATCTCAAGAGAAGGTCACAAAGATTAAAGAATCTCCAAAAAAAATGGAGGAATAACCTATGTTTCAACCTGCTAGCTTGAAAGGTGATTCTCCAACACCAATAGATGAGAACGTCAGAAAAAAATTCATTCCGTTATATATACTCATAATATTGCTCAGCTTTATTCCAGTATCAATTATGGAATACTTTATCGTTCTTTATTTGTGGCGAATTCAATTTTATGTAATATTTATACTTCTATTTCCTCTCAATTTAATATGCATGATTTATCTTCTCCAATTTAGTGCCATCGTGATATCATTTCTAATTTTAAAAATGATAAATTTAATTCATGCTCCGAAGGAAGGGATCTTTGAACGAAATGTAAAAGATAAAGAATACTATTTCTGGAACATGAGAAATATTGTTAAAAAATGGGCATTATTTGTTACTGCATCTAATCCATTTCCCTGGCTCAAAAATCGATTCACACTGAGATTCTTCGGCGTAAGAATAGGTAAGCACACTTTATGTGATAATACTTGGATTTCGTCAGAGTTTGTTAGAATCGGTAAGAATGTCATTTTGGGCATGAATTCTACAATCTTAACGTTTGGAATCGAGCAAGATAAATTTATTTTGAAGAGAATTCTCATAGAAGATGAGGCTCTTATTGGCGCTAAATGCGTTCTTCTCCCAGGTACAATTGTAAAAAAAAAAGCAAAATTAGCAGCACACTCTTATAGCAACTATGATTTCATTTTAGAGGAAGATTGTTTATACGGGGGGCATCCAGCAAAAATAATAGAGTAATTAAATACTATGACAACGGAAAAAAGTTTACGTTTTAATACATCAGAAAGGATCCTTCCCAAGAAAAAATTTGTCATAATCTCAGATACTCATTTTAGTCGTTCTGGGGGGGCTTATAATTTGCATGCTTTTAATGTAGGGATCGATAAAATAAACAAAATTAAGGATGTATCTCTATTTCTTCACTTAGGAGACATCACGCATTCTGGAACTTTATTAGAATATGAATTTAGTTTAGAACAATTAGCAAAATTTAATCCACGTTCTAAAGCACCAATAATGATGCTTATCGGAAATCATGATGCGATGAATGTTGGTTATTTATTATTTGAGGAAATGATTGGGCGACGTCATTATGAATACGAAGATGATGATATATATGTAATTGGAATTGATAGTACTAAACCAGATCTTCCAGGAGGTATAATTCATCATAGTATTATTGATACGGTTCGCAAGGAATTAGAAACCCCCTCACGGGAAGAAAAATTCAAAGTAGTATGTTTTCATCATCAACTCATTCCTATTCCTAATACGGGTAAAGAACGTTCAGCAATTGATGATTCAGGAGATATGCTTCAAATGCTTTTAGATGCAAGAGCTGATCTTGTTTTAAATGGACACAGACACATCTCTAATTTGTATACTGTGAGTAGTAGTGAGAAAGACATGTTTATTTTCAATGCTGGTACATTTTGTTGCAATAAAACCAGATATCGGGAGCTTTTTACATATTCTATAATAGAAATTGATGGAGAAAGCGTTAGTTTTCAAATTATACCTGTCTTAGAATCAAATTCTCCGAAAAAAATTCATAGAGAGGTCAAATATTATGTGCCTTTAGAACTTATTAAGAATCGAGTCCCAATTTGTAGAATTTTTCAGATTTCAAATTCATTAATCAATGAACAATCAGAAAATGAACTGAGGATTTTAGAAAAAGTCATTAAAGAAATAAATAAATATAAAGACGTAGAATTGGTAGTTCACGCGGGAAACCTAACGCAACACAGTTATAAAGAAGAATTTATTATTTCAAAAGAAATCTTGAGTTTATTTAGACACCCGTTCATGGTAGTTCCAGGCCCTTTAGATTCTATCCCTCCTGCGTGGGATTATTGGGAGCACTATATAGGGGAATTGAATCCTCTTTATGAGAGTGAAAATCTCTATTTTCAGGGAATCAATTCAACAACTCCAGACTCAAAAGAAGGTTTTATAGGTAGAAAAAAGCTAAATAATTTTATTGAACAAGTAGTTTCACTAAATCATAAGAAAATCTTAGGTGTAGCGTGTTTTCACGGATTAATTCCTACTCCATCAAGTGTATGGAGAACTGAATTATTGGATTCAGGAGATGCGTTATCTCAATTTGCACGATCGCAAATTGATTTAGTATTAAATAGTTCTCCGAGTATTTCATTCAATGTAAAGATTGAAAATACGGTATTTTCAAATGGTGGAAATCTTGAGGGAAAAAGATTTGATGAAGTGTTTGTTGAGATAGAAATCTTTGAGAAAGGACTTGTAGTTTTAAAGGAACATAATCTAAAAACGGGAAAATATCGAATTATTGGTAATTATTATATAAGTATTTTTGTATAGCCCAAAAGTTAAGACTTTTTTCATTTAATAAATTATAATAATTATCATATTGATGGATGTCTGGAATCATTTAGCATGGAAAAACTTATTTTATTAAAACAGTATAATTTGGTAATCATCCGTTACTCTGAAATTTGGTTAAAATCTCAAAAAGTCAAGATACGGATGCTAAAAATCTTAATGGATAATATCAAGAACGCCCTTAATCGAAACGGAATTCCATTCATTAAGTATCAACTAAGTAAGGACTCATCTCGAATATTTTTTTTCTTCAAAAATGATGATTTAAGTAATGCAATTGATGTACTGAAAAAGGTATTTGGAATTTTTTCAGTAAGCCCCGCTTTAAGAACTTCAAATAAAATTAATAACATTAGCGAAAGAGTTATTGAAATTGCTAAAGAAATTTTCACGAAAGGAGACACATTTGCTTTAAGAGTACGGAGATCTGGTACCCATGATTATACCTCTCTAGATGTCGCTCAAATCGTAGGAAAAAATATAATTGAAGAATTATCTGATTTTGAATTAAAAGTTAATTTATCAAATCCTGACAAGAAAATCTTTATTGAAATTCGCGATGATTTCTCTTATGTATTTTCTCAAATCATAAAAACACCGTGGGTAGGACTCCCAATTGAATCACCAAAAAAAATATTCGTCATGGATGTTGGGAGAATAGATGATTTGATTGCTGGTTTCATGTTGATGAAGCGAGGGTGCAATATTTTTCCAATACTATTTAATATGATGAACAATCAAGAAAATATTACCATCTGGGAATCAAATTGGAGGGAATTATTAGATTATACCCCTTATTCTAATTTCATGCTAATCAAGATTAATTTGTTGCAAATATTAGAAAAAGTGATTCCTAAAATTAATAATGCTGAACTAACTTGTGGAATTTGCCGCCTAATCCGATTTAGACTGATTGGAATTTTGAAGTCTAAGCTTGAAGGTAAGCGTTATGATAAAATCAGAGCATTCACTGATGGGCTGGCTTTGACAAACACCTCCCATTGTGATGACAATGTAGATTTGGAATCATTAGCATTAAATAATCTATTTTCAGATTATCCGATCTTCACTCCTTTAATTGGGTTTAATGTTGCAGAAATAAACAATTTAAGAGAAAAAATATCGAATAATTTGAAAGTTTTTGATTATTGTAAATTAAAACCTCAAAATCAAACCTATGATCCAGTAAATATTCTAAAAATTTTCGATGATTTAGATATTAATCCTTTAATTGAGGAATCTTTAAATAACCTTGCCTTAATAAGAATTTCTTTGCCTCAATCCAAAGAATCTGTTATTTAATCTTCATCCTTTATTTTAAATACCATGAAGTTTTAAAGAGATTTATCATTTCAATTAATATTAACCCTTATAAAAAGAAAATGGTAAAAATTGAATTAAACCTACTGAATATCTTTGCTCTTAGGACTAAAAAAAGCAAGATCGAATATGATGGAATAACAGTTGGCGATATTATAACTCAATTTTTGAATGATTATCGAGATAGTCTTGATGAAAGTATTCTGAGCAAAAATAAAAAGCGATTGAATCCTATCATGATTGTATTACTAAATGGAAGAAATATTACTTATCTAAAGAATTATAGGACTAAATTGAAAGAAGGAGATAAACTTTATTTATCCTTTCCGATTTCAGGAGGATAAAGTTATCATGCATCTTCATAATAATTAAGTTTTGAATATGTTCTTTTAATCATTATTTAAATTTAGTCTAATTAAAAGATTTTACGACAAAATTTATAAATCCTAAGATTCATGAATAACTTATAATTATCATCATCAACCATTATTTAAGAAAATGAAAAAATTAGGGTTTCTGGGACTAGATAATGCAGGTAAAACCAGTATAATTACAGCTATAACGAAACGGTTTGGTTTTGAACAAGATGTAATGAAATTGATGCCTACTAGAAGAATTGCTCGTGATGCTTTTAAATTTCTTGGAATTGAATTTATACGGATGGATTTTGGTGGTCAAACTCAATATCGAGAGGAATATTTAAAAAATCCGTCGAGATACCTTTCCGGTATGGATCTCATTTATTATGTAATTGATGCTCAAGATTATGATCGTTATGTACAAACCATAGATTATTTGGATGAGATATTACTTCATCTCAAAGAAGAGCAAGAATATCCACCAGTGTGCATTCTTTTCCATAAATTTGATCCCGAAATTAATAAAGATTTAGAATTAAATCAGCATATTTTAACAATAAAACAAGCGTTGATGAGATATAGCACTGAATTTGATATATTTTTCTTTGAAACTTCAATATATGATATAAAATCAATAATGGACGCATTTTCAAGTGGTTTGTCATTGCTGTTTGAAAAAATGGAGATGGTGTCCCAATTATTTGCTGAAATAAGTAAAAATTATAATTCAGTTTTGATCGCATTATTTGATTCAAGAGGTTTTACAATTGGGGAATATTATCGTCCCCATTTACAATTACGTGAAAAATTACGAATATATGAAAAATATCTCGAAGCTCAGAAAAAGATCCTGTCTGAAAATCGCAAGTTTTATGAATTTTCAGATATGTATGAAAATGGGAAAAGATATACTGGGCTAATTGAAGTTCTTAAATTTGGCAATTTAGAGTTTTATTTGCTTTTTATCGTAGAAGAAGATATAGAAAATCTGGAAAGAACAGTAGAAATTCTAAATAAATTAGAATCTGCAAAACCTCAAATGGAAAATATCATATTCCAAATTATCCAGTAAAATCACTCATTAATTTCTGATTTTTCGAGTTGTTTAACATATTCCTCAAGTTCTCCTTTTGATGGGGCCACTTGGTTAGTTATTTTGTATGAAGAAGCGATAGTGCCAAATTTCATCGATTCTTTTAAAATAGATTTAAACTCTTCCTTTCGTTCCGTTGTTGCTGATTTTTGAAAGTGATCTTTATCGTTAATAAGTTCATAGATTTTAGACAAAAAACCCGCTGCATAAGTATCACCTGCTCCAGTCAAATCAACGACTTTTTTTATATTAATACTTGGTTGAGAAATATGAAAATGATCAGTAAAGAGATAAGATCCCTTTTCACCGGCAGTATATACCCTAACTTTCGCAAATTGGCGAAAAATTTCATCAATTTTGTCTAAATCAAGATTCACTTTTAATATTAATTTAGCATCATTAAGATTAAGAAAAAAAATATCTTTTGTTTCTTCAATGATATTTGATAATTGTTCAAGGGAATGAATTTTCTGTTCTTCTATATTAAAAGCTGTAATTAACCCAAATGATTCGCCCATCTCAAATACTAGTTTAGATACAGATGATATTGGTGTTGTAAATATTATCTTAGCATTTTCGAATGCTTCTTTAGGAATATCCATGCCTTCAAAATTCATCTTTTCTTTAAAATTTGAAGCTATATGAATTTTTGTTGTAATTTTTGATTTTATGATTGTACTAATAGGAGTTGGAACATCTTTCTGAAAAATATAATCTGTATTAATTCCATTTTCCAATAATTCTGAAATCATCCATTCACTATCACGACCTATAATCGCTATTAGTTTCGTCGGAATTTCTAATCGGGATAGATATTCTGCAGAATTATTACCATTCCCTCCTCTTTTGATGTAACATTTATCTTCAATCTTCTTGGGAATTTCTCCAAATGCTTGTGTGATAATTTTATGTGCTATTTTTGAATTAAAATCATCAGGATTATGATGTATAAAATTCAGTAACTTTGTTGTGATTTTTTCAACTAATTTATCATATAATTCACTTTCATAATAGAGATCCTGATGTAATTCTCCCAACACGATAATTTCTTTATTCATTAGATTATCACACACAATATTAGAAGAATGAACGCAGATGGAGGGACTCGAACCCCCGAACGTTTTCACGCACCAGCTTTCTCAGTCATATCTCATGCGCTCGAAGCTAGCGTCTTACCAACTAGGCTACATCTGCATTTATATGAATTCTTCATTTAGGTATAGTATAGTTGAATATAAATTTTTTTCTAAATTGACCATTACTTCTGTCATATAAAATGTAAATTAGGAAGAAGGGACATAAATTTTTAGTTTAAGCGACGGATCAAGAAGTTTGATTACTCCTTGTTGTTCCATTTGTTTAAGCAAGAGTTTTACTGTAGAAATTCTAATATCATACTTCAATGCAATATCGGAAGCCAGTATAGATTTCCTCTTCAAAATAGATTCCTTTATTTCTTCTTCTAAAGAACTTGGAATAAAAGCATCTCTTTCTAATACGTTAATCTGTTTTGTTCTGCCATATTTCCTTCTTAAATTCAATGTAGCTTTTCTTACAAGAACCCTTTCTTCTTTTTCAGACATGATATTCACTTAATTCAATGCATGGATACAAGATTTTTTTATTAATTTATGAATTTTTAAGTTTGAAAAATTCTGACAACTGAGTTGTTAAATATTTAAATTTTAATAAAATTTTTGATTTATGCTTGAATTTTTGATATTAAATCAGAAAATAAAATGATCAAGGCAAAATCTCTGTGAATGATGAGTACAAATTTGAAATAAAACGGAAAAGACCCGAAGACAAATATTCCGATGTAATTGGTTATTATGATAAAGAGAACATTGAAAAATATGCTAATTCAAAATCTCTGATGCGAATTCAAGAAAACATGACTATCAGGGCTATCGAGTTATTAAATTTACCTGTAAACGATTCTCTTATTTTAGATCTAGGTTCTGGAGCAGGATTTGTTGGAATGTACTTAACTGAGGTAGGATATAAGATAATAGCATTAGATATTATATTTGAATTTCTAAGATATTATGATATTAAGGAGTTAAATCCTATTGTCGCAGATATGTGTTTTCTTCCATTTAAACCTGAGACTTTTGACGCTATCGTTTCAATTTCGGCATTACAATGGGTTTATCGAGATAATCAAAATAAAAATTACAATTTAGCATTAAAAAATTTGGCAAAATCAGTTTATTCGATTCTAAAACCCAATGCTAAAGCAATTTTTCAATTTTATCCCAAAAATGATATAATAATGAACTTTATTGGAAAAATATTTGTTGACAACACTCCATTCAAAGGAGGATTTATGATAGATAATCCAAATTCACCTAAAAAACGTAAAATCTACTTGATTCTTAACAAAAATTAATATTTATAAAACCATAATATTTCGAATGATTTTAGTTGATAATTTAAATATTCAACTTTGTTTTAGCTAATAATTAAATAATCTATGTTATGCAATTATAATGATAAATTAGCAATTTATCACATCTAAAAAATAAAAGCTGATTTTAAAATGAAAATTAGAAACTTTAAAAAAACGAAAGGATACATTACCATCATAATTGTGATGATAATACCCCTTTTAATCGTAACTATTAGCAATATTTCAAATTTCGAATCAATTTACGATGAAGCATTATCAACTGAGCCAATTCCAAAAACAAATTTGCCACTTGAAAACAGTGAATGGTGGAATATTTCTTGGGATTTTAGAATCCCTTTGAGTCTTACTATGATTGGGGACCAACAAAATGCACCTATTGAATTATTAATCAATTTCACTAAATATTTTCAAGATTTAAATGTGGATAATTGTATTTTAAATACATCATCTATTAGAGTGATAGAATATTTATCAAGTACCAATTATTATGAAGTAGAATCTCAATTTGATAAATATAATACGTATAATAACAAAACTAATGCAATCGGTGATTTGATCTGGGTTTTAAATGGGACAACAAATCATGACGAATCTCGTGATTTTTTCATCTATTTTAATAATGGTACGAAAATAAATGTTGTAGATCCTAATTATGACATTATAAGAATTTGGCATGAAGGGTTTGAATATTTTAATCATTCCGATCTAATAAGTGGAGGGGGAAGTCAAGATGTTAATCCTAATGATTGGGAAATTAGTAATACAACTTCAGCACGAGGGAATTCAGCACTAAAAATTTGGGGTAATTGTTGGAAAGCGAGTTTCACAGGAACCATTAATATAGACGCTAATACTCGAATTACCGCAAAAATGAGATTTGATGATCCTTCAATAGCTAGGGAGGTTTCAGGTATTGGTTTTCAAACAGGATACACTAATATTCCTGACTCACAAAATAGTTATAACATAAGAGGAAATCAAAATTGGGGAACAGCAGGATCGAACAAATTTCTAAATAAATATTATCTTGCAAATGCATTCTTCTGGTACACATTTGATCTTGATTCTGAAACATCGCTATCATCATTCAATTATATTTTCTATATAGCAGATGATGATGCTTATTCCAATCTTAATCTTTTTTGGGATGATATTTCAATTTGGTCAAAACCAGTTCAAACAACGCCTAATAATTCAATAATAACTACATTTGGGGAGATTCAACCTATAGCATTCACGCTTAAAATTACTTGTAAGGATGAAGAAAGTAATTTATTATCTAATGCAGAAATTTTCTTATCAAATAATGTTGAGCCATCATTGAATCAATATGCTGTAACTGACCAAAATGGACAATGGATATTCACTAATATTATGTACAATGGCATTTATAATATTACTGTAAATTATACTCAACAGGGAATCCAAACTCCTTTATCAAGTACAGTTTACTTTTATGAAAATTATCCAGTAAGCTTTTTGAAACAAGAATTAGTAGCTTATACAAATACTACAACGATAAATTTCAATGTAACTGATAAAGATTCAAACCCTATTGAAAACGGTTATGTTATACTGAAAGACGGAGGGTCTAATGCCGTGGGTAAAGGAATTTTAGATGCATCGGGAGAAACAACTCTACTCTGGATTAATAATTCTAACTATGATTACTTCGTTTACTTTGATTATGGTTCATTAACTGATCAATCCTCATATTGGCAAGATAGTGTTAATATTGCTTCAGGAACTGTTTTTAGTGGTACTCACGACGTCAATCTTGCTACTGAGATAGTTAAAATTAATTTCAATGTAACTGACAATACTCCTGAAAAAGTTCCATTCGCGAATGCTAAAATGAGATTTTATAATCAAACAAATTATGGAAATCCAAGTAATACAATTGCCAACATAACAGTATTACCTGATGGATCTGCTCAATTTATATCATTTAGTAATGAAACTAGCGAAAACTGGGGAAACTATTCATTGGAAATTTATTTTGGAGGAGATTCAAGAAATTTCATAATAGAAAGCATGTCATATTCAAAGATCTCACCCTACAATTTTACATTATTTACGCAAAAGACTATTGAAATAGAAGTAAGTTTGAATATTAATATCTACAACACTACACTTAATTTCATGGCGATCTCAAGTGATACCTATTGGGGAAATGAACTCTCTATTGAATTCAATTTCACGAAACAAGATCCTATTGATCCTACTCCAACTTTAGTAACTCCTGAAGAATTATATATTCAAATTCTTGATGATGAACAAGATCCATTTAGTAATATCATTAGCTTCCTTTCATCTGAAGTGTCTACTGGTGTCTTTAATGCTACGTTTAATACAGATCTTTTTAATTTAATTGGAGGAACACGTTATTGGATAAAAATTACTGGAAATTATAGAAATTATGTATTTCCAGAACCTTTATTAAAGCGATTTGAAGTAAAAGCACTTACTACGGGATTAAGTATACATGATTATTCATTAAATCTATTGGTAGATAATGAAATTTCGGAGTATTATAATGAAAATGTTAATATATCTGTTAACTATTACAATGTTTTAACAAGCGTCTCTTTATTTGGAGCAACTATAACCTATGAATGGGATTATGGGTCAGGAAATGTAAATCCAGATCCAATTCATATGGGATATTACTTTTTTGAATTGGACACTCATTTAGCTCCTAATATTGGAAAGTATAGAATAGAAATTGCAGCTATATTGGAGAATTATACTTCTTATTATGAACTGATGGATATAAACATTTTAAGCAGACCAACAGAATTAAACGGAACTTCCACTTTATTACAACTATCTCCAGAAATCTATATACTTCAATCAGCCAATTTTACATTCGAATATAAAGACACTCTTACAGGCTTGATCCTTGATGGATTAGAAGTTAAGAGTTATAATTGGTATAAGTTGGATGCTCAAGGAAATCCACTTAGTGGTCCAGGTAATGAAGGAACAGGGATTCTAAAAGAAGATAATAACAAGAGATATATTCTTGATTTTGATACTGAAACTAGAGCAAAAGGAGAGTATACAATATTTATCACCTTACAGAAAAACAATTTTGAATTACGAAATGCTTTTATTTCCTTAAATATTCGTTATAGATCAATTGGATTTTCATTAAGTGCCTCAGGTCTAACTGGACGTGAAATAAATGTTGTAAAAGGAACTCCAATTAATTTTGAAATAGTTCTTACAGATCCAACTAATAATAGTGCATTATTAACAGGTGCTATGGTTAAATTATACGTGAATAATATCGAATATGATTTTACAGAAATATCTCTAGGAACTTACTCCGTTGATTTCAGTACAATGAATTTTGATGCTTTTTTCATGCCAAATACCATATCTGATTGCCGTATTGAAATAGAGAAAGTAAACTATGAAGTTGATCCAATTACATTCGTAATAATAATTGGAATGGAAGAAATATTTCCTGGGTTTCCATTGTTCTACTTCTTGATAATTGTGATTGGAGTAGTTGCTATAGTTGGATCATTAGTTGGTTATAGAGTAATCCAACAAGCAAAGATTCCAAAATTCGTGAAGAAAGTGAATGCAATGAAGAAAGAGATCAAGGGAAGAAAATCGATTTCGGAATCACTTCTCTATCCATCAAAGGAGGAATACATCGTGAAGAAATTTGGTGATAAATGGAACATGCTGGGATTATCATTAGAGGATATTTTAGGACTCAGTGATAAAAAGCGCAAAAAGCTTCCAGAAAGTACTGAACCAAAAGGAGGTGCCGAATAAACAATGCCCGTCGGTTTAGTCGTAATGAAATGGGATGAACGAGTCGGCACGGAAATCTTGGCAAAGTATCCCGAAGAGATCATCGTCACTGATAAAACCTTGATGCAAGTGTACAGCACGCACGAATATAGCGGAGAATCCGG
>Ga0307445_10000756_pt1 | contig 17881 bp, 15 predicted proteins | sample SalMarSW160330MG_FD_202147 | JGI IMG/M metagenome (GOLD analysis project Ga0307445, IMG submission 202147) | Salt marsh sediment microbial communities from the Plum Island Ecosystem LTER, Massachusetts, United States - SW1603-30 | ecosystem: Environmental > Aquatic > Marine > Intertidal zone >...
CAGTGCCGCGTTGAGGCGCTACCTGTGGTGGCAGCAGCGGGCCGAAGAGGACGTAGACACGCGGTTCGAGGGTGGCTTTGGGATCTATGATGCGCCGGAGCCGTGGGGACCGTGGACGACGGCCTATTTCACCATAGAGTGGGACACCGGCCCGGGCGAGATGGGGAGCTTGCCCACCAAGTGGATGAGCAGTGACGGGCGGACGTGTTACCTGGTCTTTTCGGGGAACGACTATTTCTCGGTACGAAGGGCGTATCTAGGCACCGGCATGTAGATGGGAGACCAGATGGGCAGCGAGACACCGGTCTACTACCCGCCACCTGAATCACAGGGCGGTTGGCGCTATCTTTCCACGGACGACCAAGTCCGCCAGATGACGGGCATGGATGCTGCAAAGCTTGAGCTGGCGCGGGAGGCTCAGGAACTCCACTGTGGGGGTGATTCGTGGGGCATCGTCATCATTCGACACGGATACCTGGTGCGCGAGTTCTACACGTTCAACGTTCTAGTCCCCACGCGTTTTGATATCTGGTCCGGTACCAAGTCCTTCACGGGGACGGCGTGGGGCCTGTTGCTGGACGACAGCCGGCAAGGTCAGTTGCCGGAAGGCCAGCAAGTCGGTCTGGACAGCCCGGCTTACCCGCTTGTTCCTGAAGGCTATCCCCTGACCGATCCGCGCAAGGCACAGATTACGATCCGTCACCTGCTGACCATGACCTCCGGTATCCCTGGCGAGAGCGTGGGCGTCGTCGGCATCCCCACCACAACGCAACACGGACCATTCGAGCACGCGCTGGGTCGATGCCCGAACCGCTTTGGCAGATGGGCCGACAAGCTCCTGGCAGAGCCCGGGACGCGGTGGGACTATTCTGATCCCGCCATTGCCCATCTCTCGCTGATTTTTCACAACGTGATGAAGCAGGAGATGAGCGGCTATTTGCAGACACGTCTTTTCGAACCGGTCGGTATCGAGAGCCTCAGTTGGGACGTGCAAGGCGGCAGTGGTTTCATCGGCCCGCGCAGCAACGCGCACACGGGGATACACATCTCTGCACGCGAACTGGCCCGTTTCGGCTACTTGTTCCTGCATGATGGGGTGTGGAAAGGACAGCAGCTCGTTCCACGGTGGTGGGTGGAGCTGGCTCGCCAATCGTCTCAAGCGCTGAATCCGGCCTACGGATATACCTGGTGGACGAACGCCGCAGGCACGCTGTGGCCCGAGGTGCCCAGGGATGGATTTGCGCTGCAGGGCTACCGGGCCAACGTGTGCTGGATTGTTCCTTCACTCGACCTGGTCGTCGCGCGAGTGGGGTCGGGCCCACCGAGTTGGGAAAAGTCGCTGTTGATCGGTAGCATCGTCGATGCGATCGTGGACTGATCGCCAAGGGGCCCGAGAGCGTCGCTTTCCCGGGGCAGCTCTTGTGTTTTCGTCGTCCTTCAATACGGGCTAAAGGATAAGCGATGGCCAAACCAATCGTTGCAGTCACTATGGGCGATCCGGCAGGCATCGGCCCGGAGCTGATCGTCAAGCTCCTGTCCGAACGGAGCGTCTATGAGCGCTGTCGGCCCTTTGTCATCGGCGCGCCCGGAGTGATGAGCGCCATCGGCACGGCAATACGGGCTGGCCTAAGCTTCAGGCAAATCGAGGATCTGGCTGCTGCACGCTTTGTGCCTGGGCAGGTGGACCTGCTCTCTCCGCCTGAGCTCGATCTTGGCGAGGTGGCGTGGGGCGTTCTCGACCCGGCGATGGGACGTGCGGCGGCGTTGTGTCTCCAGCAGGCGTTCGAGCTGGCTGCAGCGGGCCGTGTCGATGGGGTCGTGTCGGCGCCGCTGAACAAGGAGGCCTTTCACCTGGCGGGCTATGACTATCTCGACGACCTCGCCTACCTCGCCGATCTGACGGAGAGCGAGCGCACCTACATGATGGGCGTGATGGCCGGCCGGATCTGGACTGTCTCGATCACAGAGCATATCCCGTTTCGCGAGGTCGCGGACGCGGTCACACGCGCGCGCGTGCGGTGGTACATCATCGAGATGAGCGACGTGCTGCGCCGCGCGAGCGTCGCCGCGCCGCGGATCGCCGTGGCAGCGCTGAACGTGCACGGCGGCGAGGGTGGCCTGTTTGGGGACGAAGAGATCGAAGAGATCGGGCCTGCGATCGCGGACGCCCGTGGACGTGGGGTCGACGCGCATGGGCCGGTGCCTGCCGATACGGTCTTTGTCCGCGCGCTGGACGGCGAATTCGATGGCGTGGTCTGCATGTATCACGATCAGGCAAACATTGCGCGCAAGCTGCAGCCCATGGAGAGCCGCTGCACGCTGTACATGGGCTTGTCCGTGCCGTGCGGTACCACGACCCACGGCACGGCTTTCGACAAGGCGGGCCGCGGCATCGCCGATCCGGGCAGCCTTCGTGCTGCCCTCCGGTACACGGTGATGCTGGCGGCGGGAGCGGCTGGCCAGTGAACGAGAGCAGTGAGCTCGTGGGCCATTTGTCTCGCGGTGGCACGGCGCTGTGGCGCGGCGTGCACGAGCAGACGATTGCCATGGCGGCGTTCGGCGGGAGTCCCTACCTGGATATGCAGCCGCAGGTGACCTATGTGCGGCCTGATGGCACCCATGTGACCGTGGACGCCTTCTATGACGGCAGCGGCGTCTACAAGTCGAGGGCCTACTGCGATCAGCTAGGCGTGTGGCGATGGCGTTTCGGCTCGGGTGCGGGTGGTCGAGATGAGCGGTCGGGTTCCTTCCGTGTGGTCCCCTCCTCCTTGCCGGGCAAGCTCCGGGTGCACCCGGAGGATCCGTACCAGTTTGTGTACGACGATGGGACGTGGTTCCTCCATATCGGCGACACGGGTTATCGCTATGTCGTGGCTGCCGAGCCCGAGTGGCGTGCCTACATCGACCAGGCGGCGCAGATGGGCGCGACCAAGGTTCGCACCTGGTTCTGCGAGGGGCGCAGTGACGTGCAGGTCCTCTTTGCCGAGGAGCGTACGGCGCTGAATCTAGCGTATTGGCAAGAGATTGATCGCCGCATCACCTATGCCCTCGACCATCATCCGCAAGTTATCCTCAAGCTGATCCCCTATGGCGAGGATACGGATGAGATCCGTCGCTATGCAGCCGGCGACCCGGCAAGCCTGCTCATCGCCAGGTATGCGCAGGCCCGCTTTTCGGCCTTCCCGAACGTGTACTGGTGTATCTCTAACGACCGCGAGATCGTCGAGGACAGCACGCAGTCGCTGTCGGGACGCCAAGTGTACGCGGACACGATTCGCCAGATGGGTATGGATATGGCGGTCCGCGAGCCCTGGGGGACTTTGCTCACAAATCACCAGTGCCGTTGGTCCGGATATGCGTTCGTCGACGATCCCTGGTCCGATGTGATCACGATCGAGGACCTGGATCAGGTAGATGGTGCCGTTATCCAAGCGTATCGGCGCCTTGGCCGTGCCCCGGTGGTCAATGACGAGGACCGATACGAGCTCTACCGCGCCCCGGCGTACCCGCGCTACTTTTTCCGGAGGCTGATGTGGGGCAGCTTGTTTTCTGGAGGCCACGCCACGTATGGCGGCTTGCGCACGTACGAGCCTTACGATGGAAAGCAGCAGGGCGTGCAGGGCTACTATGATGCGGTCGCCGCCGGCACGCTGCAGGGCGGCGCACACGACTTCTGCCACATTCACAGGTTCTTTGTAGACAGTGGGCTGGCGCTAGTTGGTATGACGCCAGACGATGCGCTGGTGGGTAGCGAGCCAAGGCGCTGGAAGTGCATTCGCGACCGGCACTCCTGTCTCGTGTACCTGGCCAACCCAACGGGCGATGATCCGGGGACGGACGATGCGGCAGCATCGGCCCCAAGTGTCTCGGTCCCGCTGCCGGAAGGGGCATGTGCTGCGCGGTGGTTTGGGCCGTCGACGGGCCGGTGGTACGAGGCGGAGGCGCTCGTGGGTGGAATGCAGACCCTGACTGCGCCAGGGGCCGGCGATTGGGTCCTGTGGCTCCAAACCTAGAAAGCGAGGAAAGGTGGATGGGTGTCGAGGACAAGCTGCTGGTCACGGTCGCGCCTTGCATTCCTCCCTACATGGCCCAGCACGTGCCGGACCTCGATCTCTCGCCAGAATGCATCGCGGCTGAAGTGGTGCGCGCGTACAATGCGGGTGCGAACGTGGTGCACCTGCACGTATGGGACGAGCATGGGCAGCCGACTACCGAGCTGGCAGCCTTTGAGCGCACCTTGAAGCTGATCCGGGAGCAGTGCGATATCGCGATCGAGGGCTCGACGGGCGGCATGAACGAGCTGTCGCCGGCCGAGCGTTCTGTCTCGCTGCGTGCAGAGATAGAGCTGGCTTCGCTCAACCCGGGGTCGGTCAACTATGACCGTGGGGTCTATGTCAACTCACCGGCTGACATTGCCTACTGGGCGCAGGAGATGCACAGGCGCGGGATCAAGCCCGACATGGCGATCTTTGAGGCCGGCATGATCGCCAACAGCATGGCCCTCGCGGAGCAGGGATGGATCGAACCGCCTTACCTGTTCTCCTTTGTGCTCGGCCAGGCCGGCGCGCTCCCTGCGACGCCCAGGAACCTCTTTTTCTTGTCCGAGTCCATTCCTCCGGACTCGCATTGGGGCGTCGCCGGCCACGGCGGGCACGACCTGCGCATGTCTGTCCTGGCGATGGCGATGGGCGGGCACGCGCGGGCGGGATTCGAGGACAGCCCGTTCTATCGCCCGGGGGAAGTGGCGACGAGCAACGCGCAACTGGTCGAGCGCTTGGTGCACATCGCGCGCGAGCTGGGCCGAGAGCCGGCCTCGCCCGAGGAAGCCAGGATGCTTCTTGGGTTGCGTTGATCGTTCGATCGCCAGTGCGTGTAGAGGACGAGTATGGCAGCAAAGGAGAAAGGGATGAAGCTCAAGCACTCTGTGATGGTACCGCTCATGGGGCGCCAGGCGGACCGGTTCCACGAGTACCAGCCGACGAAGGACCTGTCCGAGCGGCTGGAGATGACGCAGCGCGTGCGCGGAGTGGACGGGATCGAGGTCGTGTATCCCAGCGACTTTTACGAGCTCGACATGGCCGTGCCTATAATCAAGGACAGCGGCCTGCCGGTTTCGGCAGTCAACCTGAACGTCAAGTCAGAGAAAAAGTGGCAGAGTGGGTCCTTTACCTCGACCGATCCCAAGCTACGGGCTGCCGCTGTGGCCGACCTGAAGCGGACCATGGATCTGGCGGCCGAGCTGAATGCATGGATGGTAACATGCTGCCCGCTCATCGATGGACACAACTATTCCTTCCAGGTCGACTATACAAAGCAGTGGCGCTGGCTGGAGGAGGGGATCGCCGAAGCGGTACGGCATCGCGATGACGTCAAGGTCAGCCTGGAGTACAAGCTGAACGAGTCGCGTAACTATGCGATCCTCGGCGATATGGGACGGACGTTGTACCTGTGCGAGAAGCTGGGGTTGTCCAACGTCGGCGTGACGATGGATGTGGGGCACGCCTTCGTGGCCAAGGAGACGCCGGCAGAGATGGTCGCGCTGGCTGAGCGGGCGGGGCGCCTGTTCTACGTTCACTTGAACGACAATGCGCGCGAGTGGGACTGGGACATGCTGCCTGGATCGGTGAACCTGTGGGACCTGGTGGAGGTCCTGTTCTACCTCGACCGGTTCGGTTGGGAGGGCTGGCTCGCCTATGACGTGCTGACCCGCGACGGGGATCCGGTGGAGCAGATGGATGCGACGATCGCGATCGTCAAGGCTGCCGAGAAACTGCTCGACAAGCTGGGGCGCGATCAGCTTGAGGCATTCGTCCAAGAGGGCATCCCTGCCCGTGCGTTCGATTACCTGGTGAGGTCGCTGCTGTGATCACGCGCGCACAGCTTAAGGAGGCCCGGCGACGGGCCTCTCAATTCGTGCTACAGGCCGGGGTGGTAGCCCGCCCGGACGAACTGGATCGCATCGAGGTCGTTGACCTCGGCCTGGGCGAACTCGAACAGACCGGCCTCCAGATCCTGACCTTAGTCGACACGGGGAACATCGGGGTCAAGGTCCTCGTGCTGTTTCCGGACCAGATCTTTGCCCAGCACAAGCATCCGCCGCTCGGAGACTATCCGGGGAAGGAAGAGACGTTTCGCTGCCAGTGGGGGAAGCTCTATCTCTATACGCCAGGCCAGCCTACGCTCAACCCTAGGGCGGTGCCGCCAGCGCACCGGGCACACACGTACACGGTGTGGCACGAGAGGATCCTGACCCCAGGTGAGCAGCGAACGTGCCCGCCGGACGCGTTTCATTGGTTCCAGGCCGGGCCAGAAGGTGCCGTCGTCTGGAGCTTTTCCTCCCGTGCGACCGACGTGCAGGACGTATTCACCGATCCCGACGTGCAGCGTATCACGCGGGTCGTGGACTCGGACTAACGCCTGCTGGCGGTCTAGCCCGTGCCGTATACCGGGATCGCTGCGCCGTGGATCGCGCGCGCTACATCGGAAGCAAGGAACATGATCACGTCCGCCAGCGCTTCTGGCGCTACCCAACGACTGTGGTCAGCGTCGGGCCTGGACGCTCGATTCTCTGGCGTGTCGATCGTGCCCGGCAGAACGCAGTTGACGTTGATGCCCTGCCCCTTGACCTCGCCCGACAGGCTTTCGGTCAGCCGCACCACCACGCTCTTGGCTGCACTGTAGGCAGGAGCACGTGCACTGCCCTGCAGCGCGGCGCGTGAGCCGATGTGGATGATCTTGCCATAGTCCTGGGCAAGCATTGCCGGAACGACGGCACGACTGATGATGAACGCCGTGCGCGCGTTGAGGTCGAGCATGTACTGCCAATCCTCAAGCGACATCTCGTGCACCGGGGTGCCACCACGGTAACCGCCGACTGTATTGGCCAGCACGTCGATCTGGCCAAACTGAGCCAGCACCTGGTCCACCATCTTTTGTACAGGCGCTGGCTCGGCCTGGTCGACAGAGGTAGCCAGCATGTGGTCTATGCTGCCGACCAGGCTCGGGTACAACTGCTGTAGGCGATCCGGTTTGTGATCGACCAGCACCATGCGAGCTCCCGTCGAGAGAAAGGCCCGCGATACGGCTTGGCCGAGATTACCGGCGGCACCCGTGACGATGACAACACGCTTCTGGAAATCGAACATCCTGGCCCCTCCCGCGTCCGTCTATTCCTGGTAGATCTGGATGACCCGATCGAGCATCTCCAGCGCTTCTTCCCGCTTGCGCTGGAAGGTGTTGCGCCCAATGATCGAGCCAAAGCCACCGCCATCGCGGATGCCCCGTACCGCATCAAAGATAGCGTTCGGGTCGTCTTTTTTGGCGCCCCCGGAAAAGATGACGATGCGACGCCCGTCAAAGGCGCTCTGTACCACATGCCGCACCCGATCGGCGATCGTATCGCGCGGTACATCGTATTCCTCGTACACCTTGCGGGCCGCTTCCAGCTCCAGGCGGGACGAAGGCAGCTTGACCTTGATCATGTGCGCGCCCAACTGTGCGGCGATCTGCGCGGCGTAGGCAACGACATCGAGCGCGGTCTCGCCCTCCTCCGTCAGGTCGCTGCCCCGCGGATAGGACCAGACCACGACGACTAGCCCGGCAGCCCTCGCCTCACGAACCAGCTCTCTGAGCTGCTCATACTGCTCGCGGCGGTAGGCAGTGCCTGGGTAGATCGTAAAGCCGATCGCAGCACATCCCAGCCGCAGTGCATCGGCCACGGTTGCTGTCTGCGCGGTCATCGGGTTCGCCTCATCCATCAGGATGTCGTGACTGTTGGCCTTGAGAATCAGCGGAATCTGCCCGGCAAATTCGGCTGCGCCTGCCTCGATGAAACCGAGCGGTGCTGCATAGGCATTCAACCCGGCATCGATCGCCAGCTGAAAGTGATAGTGTGGGTGATAGGCGGGGGGATTGGGCTCAAAGCTGCGGCCCGGACCGTGCTCAAAGCCCTGATCGACGGGCAAGATGACCACCCGTCCTGTCCCTGCCAGTCGCCCATGATTCAGGATACGGTACAGGTTGCTGAGGACCCCAGGGGGTTCGCTGCGGTACCAACTCAGGATCTCTTGCACTCGCTCTGTCATGACGTTCTCCTTTCACGTTGTTCAAGGCAGGCCTTTCATACGTGCCCTGAGCAAGCCCAGGGCGCGCCATTTCGCTTGAGGCTAAAGGCAGGCCCTTCACCATCGGCGGATAGAGACCCTCTCCCGCCACGATCCGCCAAGACTCACTACGTCCCCATCTGCAGCCCACGCCGCGCAGCGCCAAGCAGCGCAGCCTTGGGGTTCAGGATCACGTGAACCGGCAGGCTCCCCGCCAGTTCCCCAAGCCGGCCCTTGCGTTGGAAAGCGTCCATGAACCGGCCATCATCCAGGAAACGGACGATGCGTGGCGGGATGCCGCCACCGAGATAGACCCCGCCAGTTGCCAACGCTTTGAGTGCCATGTTGCCCGTTTCGGCACCCAGGATCGAAACGAACGTGTGCACGGTAGCCAGGCACAGCTCACATGGCTCGTCCGACTCGATGGCATGGTTGACGATGATTGGTGTAGCATCCTCCACCGAAGCCAGTTTCTCGGCCAACCAAGTCGGCTCGCTGGCTGCCCCTGAGGCCTTGAGGTAGGCATAGATGTTGGGGATACCTACCCCAGAGCATACACGTTCCCAGCTCACGTGTCCGTAAGTGTCCTGCAGGTAGTGCAGCAGGCCGATCTGGAACTCATCCGCTGGTGCAAAATCGGTGTGCCCTCCCTCTGAAGGGTGCGCTTCATAGCGGCTCCCACTCCAGGTCAAGAATGCCTCGCCCAGCCCTGTTCCCGGCGCGACCACGGCAATCGCTCCGCCGAACTCGGGTTCGCGGTCGTTGAGCGTGTGCAAGTCTTCGTCTTCCATCAGCGGGATAGCGTTTGCGATCGACACGAGGTCGTTGATCAGGAGGACCTGATCAAAGTGAAAGGCGTCGGCGAGCTGTTCCTCTTCCATCGTCCACGACAGGTTGGTGATCGTCGCTCGTCCCTCAACGACAGGTCCCGCAACGCCAAAGCAGGCAAAGTTGGGGCTCTCGTCGCCCCGAGAGAGAAACTCGTCCACTATGGCTTCCAGGTCCGGGTACTGCTCGCTCGGGAACGTGGCTTCTCGTAGCGGCCGACGTGGTCCTTCCTCGACGTCGAACAACGCTAGGCTCGTCTTGGTGCCGCCGACGTCACCCGCTAATAGCATGCACGCCTCCTCGTTTGCCGTGTTAACCGATCAAGATGGCGCGTACGGGCGCTCCCTCTGCTCCCGCGACGCGCAAGGGAAGACAAATCAGATGGTAGAGACCGGGCTGAACTCTGGAAAGATCCAGCCCTTCCAGGGGGACGATCCCTGCACTGAGGAAAGCACGGTGCGTGGGTCCTGTATCACTGTAGGGAGCAACAGAGAGATAGTCGATCCCGACCAGCCACGCACCACGCTCGATGAGCCACTGCGCGCCTGCTTCGCTGATGGCGACAAAGCGCTCGTCAAAAAGCGTGTGTCCATCTGCCCACAACTCGGAGTTGCGCGTCCGAAAGAGGATCCGCCTGGTCCCGAGCGGGATGCCCAGTGTGTCGAGCACCTGTGGCGTGATCAGATCGGCGTCCGGCACGTGCACCACCAATGCTGGGCCCACAAGACGGTCGAGTGGGATGCTATCCAGATCAGCGCCGCCTGGGATAAAATGCGCAGGTGCATCTATGTGGGTGCCGCTGTGGGCACCCAGGTCCAGGTGGGAGACGACCGCGTGATCGCCCTTGTCGAAATGGCGGGGCTGTGTGATCCGGATGGGTGGATCCTTGGGCCACACGACGAGTGACTCGGAGATGGGAAGTGAGATATCCAAGATGCGCATCGCTGTTCACGTCCTTTCGCTCCGCTCAAGGCAGGCCCTTTCACTTTGCTCAAGGCCGGTCCTCTCGTTCCGCTCAGGGCCGGTCTTTTCGCCGGATGCGCACGTCGCGAGTGCTGGCTCGCACGTCGTCTAGTTGGTGTAGAGTATATCACCGAGCATCATTTACAGCAAGCACCCCTGGGCCCATTGCACGCCATCGGAGGACCATTGTTTCAGGCTTGTGTCCGCTTCGTCGATTCGCCGTTCAGCGCTCTCCACCTGTTGACAACCTGCTGAGTGACACTCACGAGCATAGCGTGCTCCACGTCAGCAGGCTCACCGACAAGGGCATGCCAATGCGTTGGCACCTATCGCTCAGCGTCCCCGAGCCACACGCCTCAGGCGGAAAGCCAGTTGCGGTGAACTAGCTCACCGCAGCGATGAGTTTTTCCAGGTTCCCCATCACATCCGCGCCCAGGTGGAAGCGGATGACGCGACGGTCCGCATCCTGCAGGGCTTGCTGGTCGCCCAGTGCCTGCGCTGCCTCGAGAATACCAAAGCTGATCGAGATCGAAGCTGAGCCCGCTCGATCGGGGATGGACACATCTTGCGTGGAGTCGTCGGTCAACTGGATGAACAAGCCGTTGCCTGCATCGCCCTTGTGTAGCTGTCCGGTTGAGTGCAGAAAGCGTGGCCCGTAGCCGACCGTCGTTGCCAGCTTGTAGCGATCTCGGATGCGCGTCCGCAGCGTCTGTAGAGCCTGGTCCAGCTCACGCGTGGGCTGGGAGTATACCTGCAGTGAGACATAGTCGCCCAAGCGACTCTGGTCGAGGAAGGATAGCAGTGCATCCCGGCTAAGCGGCGAGCGTCGGCCCTCCGGCAGTTTCCCCTCTCGCTCGTAGCGGTCGATCATCTCCCGTGCGCGTCGCTTGGAGGCTTCCACGTTTGGTTGATCAAAGGGGTTGATCTGCATCAGGTGGCCAGCGATGGCTGTAGCGATCTCCCATAGGAAGAACTGCCCCCCGAGGTCGTAGCGATCTCGCAGCCCAAGCTGCACAATGGGGTGTCCGGCGTCGTGGAGCCTCTGCAGAGCGGCATCGTGTGACTCGTCTCCGTTGAGCCTCAGGCTCACGAAAACACGATCGTCTCCATAGACCTCGGGTGGCCCCAAGGGCTCGCCAATGACGGGAAGGATGCCCTTGCCCTCCTTGCCGGTGCTCTCGGCGACCAACTGCTCGATCCAGTCGCCAAAGCTGGCGATCGGATCAGAAAGGACGAGCGTGAGCTTGTTTCGACCGGTGATGGCCAGCTCGCCGAGCGCTGCTCCAAGCAGCGCGCCGACATTGTCGCTCCCGCATCCAGCGTTGTTCGGAGTGCAGTTACAGGCCATGACCAGTGCGCGATCGAGCAATGTCTCCAGATCGACTCCCACGAGCGCAGCCGGTACCAGGCCATAGTAGGACAGAGCGGAATAGCGCCCGCCGATGTTGGGATCGTTCAGGAACACGGCCCGAAAGCCGTGCTCTGCTGCGATCTCGATGAGCTGCGACCCAGGATCGGTGATCGCGACAAAGTGCCGGCCTGCTTCTTCCGCGCCCAGTTCGGCAACCGCCCAGTTGTAGAAACGCCTGTAGAAAGAAAGCGTCTCGACGGTGCGCCCTGACTTGCTCGCAACGAGGAACAGGGTGTGACGCAGGTCGAGGCGTTCGGCCTGGCTGAGGACGGCTGCAGGATCCGTAATGTCGAGGACGGTGAGATCCAGGTAGCCATTGTTAGCACCTAGCACCTTGCTGAATACCTCGGGGGCCAGGCTAGAGCCGCCCATGCCCAACAGCAAGATGTCTGTCAGTCCCTCAGCACGCGCGTCCTCGACCAATGCCTCCAGGCAGTCGATATTCTCGACCATCTTTTCCGCAATATCGAGCCATCCCAGGCGGTTCGCAATCTCGGTCGGGTCTGGTTTCCATACCGTATGATCGCGTGCCCAGATACGGGCAATGATATTCTGCCGCTCCATTTCCCGAAGCGCTTGCTCTACGGCCTCTTGGTAGGGACCGAGGTGCGCAGAGAGCAATTCCCATTTGGTCGTTACCATATACTCCTCCTTTTGCTGGCGTACGCTCAGATGCGGGCAACTGTGGCAACCCAATCGTATATCAAGTATCCGCCCACTCCCACCAGTAGCAGGGCACTGAACCGCTTGACATAGAGGACCATGCCTCGCAGCTTTCGCGTGACTGCCTGTCGCAAGAAAGCGGCTCCAACCGTTACGGCAACGAAAACCAATCCCATGCCGAGCGCATAACTGATGAATTGGCTCAGCACCTCTAGCCATGACTCACTGGCCAGCGCGCTGCCCACCACGACCAGAAAGATAGGCAGCGTGCAGCTCAGCGAGCTGATGGCATAGACAATGCCGAAAGCGAACACATTGCCGACGTTGCGCCTGGGCGTCAGCGTCATCCGTCCGGCGGCTGCTAGCCCGAGAGATTTGCCAGTGACCAAGAGCCAAGCGCCAAGCCCGGCCATAGCGACGCCAATCAGCAGCCGCCCATACGGGAATACGGTGTTGAGCCACTGCCCCCCTACGGCTACCAGTCCCCCCATCAGGGCAAAGATGGCTACGAAACCTGCGGTAGCGGCTGCGCCAAGGTAGAGTCCCTTGATCACCCGCGTCGTCGCGTTGTGCTTGCTCCACTCCTCGTCGCTATTTCCAAGATGATAGAGAATGTAGGAAGGGAGCAGGAGAAAGCCACAGGGATTGACGCTGGCGACCATACCTGCAGAGAAGGCATAGCCAACCGGCAAGAGAGCGGACAGGCCGGCCATCGCCGACTCGGCACCGGCACGCATCACCGCCAAGAGGTAGAGCAGTCCAACCACGGCCACAGCAGGAAGCAGGAATGAGAGGATCGTAGCCAGCTTGCCTCCTTTGCTGGGCAGGGCATCGGTGCTGCCTGAGGACCCCCTGCTGGAGCGGAGCGGGGTGCCGGATTCTCCTTTTGTTTTGGCGCTCATATCTCGTCTGGACGGGTCATATCGTGCTCCTGTAAATGCTCATCGCACCTTGCGGTGTGCAGGTAGGCGCATAGAAGAGTATACCATATCCAGGTCAAGAGTCCTACTGACCAATCTCAATTGGGGGATGGAGAAGGCGTGCGGCCGCTCACTCCAGCGGCGGGGCGAAGTGCGCGGTGCCACGCAACGCTGCCACCAAGGCCTCCGACTCCTCGCGGCATTCCTGACAATGTATCAGGTGGTCGTAGACGCGAGGCATCAAGCGAGGAGCATCGCGCCCTTGCAGGATGAACTCGGCAAAATGACCCAGACTCGCGTAGCATTCGTCGCAGCCGATCTCATCTACGCGAGTCGTGATCGCCTCATATAGAATCTCTCTCCAGACTTGCCTGTTAATCGCCATCCTCTGTCCCTACACCTATCGACCTAGTGTACGCTGTCATTCCGAGCCAGCTCATCCTCCACTACGGCCCTGACGCACTGGCTCGTTGGTCTCTTACCTACAGTACTGGCAACCTGGGCCATCGTCCTATCCGCATGAGCCTTCAGGACGTTGCCAAGAAGTACAAGATGTGATATGATGCATGCGGCAGGCAGCGGCTGTGCTGTGTGCATTTCCGATCGACGCTACTCGCCTCGGATCCTTATCCGTTAGAGAGGCGCTGGTAGGTATGCGTCTCCCAATACGTTGGGGAAGCATCCGCAACAAGATCATCGTGTGGGCCTTTGTACCGGCTGCTCTGATTCTGATCAGCGTGGCTCTGATGAGCCTGTATCTCTATCAGAACGCGACCGAGCGGCTGGTCATTGCACGCGACAAGGAGCTGACGCAGCTCTCGGCGCGCGTGTTGGCAACCGAGCTCGCGAACTATACCGATCCTCTATCCGATCAGTTCATGTCGGTCTTTGACAGTGGTATGGTCGTCTTTGACGCGAACCGCAAAGTACTGGCTGTAGAGCCCGAGCAGATGGAAGGCTGGGGGCGCGACTGGGATCGACGCATCCCGCTTCGCCAGTTGCTCGACGCGTCCGGTTCAGTCTTTTCCGACGTGATGTCTGATGGTTCGGGTGGTGAGCAGGTTTTCGTCGTCGTCGTGCCGATCTCTGGGCGTGACAGTGCACCGGTGGGCTGGATCGCAGGCGTGTACCGTCTCGGTCCCACGGCGAACAGTGCGTTGTATGCCACGATCGAAGGGCTCCGGCGCGGCGAGAGTAACGCGGTCTACCTGGTGGATGGCAACGGATACGTCATCTATCACTCCAATGTGGCCCACATTGGCGCCGACTTTTCCGATCAGGTCGTCGTAGAGCAGGTGATGCAAGGACGATCCGGAGCCTTTCGCGCGACGGACCTCGATGGACGCGCGATCGTGGCCAGTTTTTCCCCCGTACCAGGCACTTCCTGGGGGCTCGTCACGGAAGAGAGCTGGGCGTCTCTGATCCAGTCGAGCCAACCTTACAGCAGGTTCCTCGCCGTGCTGCTCGGGCTGGGCATCGTCGTACCGGTGGCAGTCGTCGCCTTTGGCCTGCGCCGGATCATGCGTCCGATCGACGAGCTGATCGATGCGGCACAAGAGGTAGCAGGCGGCAACTTCCGGCAGCGGATCGTAGCCTCGACCGGCGATGAACTGGAAGAGCTTGCCAAGCAGTTCAATCGTATGGCGAACGAGCTCCAGTCGCTGTACGACGACCTAGAGCAGCGGGTCGCGACGCGGACCAGGGAGCTGGCATCGCTGAATACGCTGGCGGGCGTCGTCAGCCGTTCGCTCGATCTGGACGAGATCATGGCGGATGCGCTTGATGAGGCACTGGCGATCACGACGATGGGCAAAGGGCAGGCTTTCCTGCTCGACGAGGGAACGCAGTGCCTGCACTTGATCGCGCATCGCGGGCTGTCCGATGAGCTCGTTCGGCAAATGACCAAGCTGCCGCTCGGGGCGAGCATGGCGGGATTTGCGGCTCGTGAGGGACGCCCGGTGTGCAAGAAGGTCTCGGATTACCCGAGTGGATGGCTCAAGGAGTTGATCCAGCAGGAGGGCGTGCAGCTCGTGGTCAGCACGCCACTGGTGGTCAAGGAGCGGACCGTCGGGACCATCGACCTGGGTGCAGAACAGGTGCGCGACGTAGCGCCTGAGGAGTTGGCTCTACTTACGGCGATCGGGCATCAGATCGGCGTTGCGGTCGAGAACGCGCGCCTGTACGAGCAGGCTCAGCAGCTTGCCGTGATCGAGGAGCGCAACCGCCTGGCCCGCGACCTGCACGACTCGGTCATGCAAGCACTGTACGGGGTGACGCTCTATGCCGAAGCGGCGGCGCGGCAACTGGAGGTTGGACAGAGTGCGTTGGCCTGTGATCACCTCAAGGAGATCCGCGACACGACAGAAGAAGCGCTGCGGGAGATGCGCCTCCTGATCTTTGAGCTGCGGCCCTCAGTGCTGAGGCGCGATGGGCTCGCGCGTGCTCTGCGGGCACGCCTGGAATCGGTGGAAGAGCGCGTTGGGATCAGGGCACGCCTCGACCTGGCCTGCCAAGAGAGGCTGCCGGCCGATACAGAGGAAGGGCTCTACTGGATCGCTCTCGAAGCGCTGAACAATGCGCTCAAGCATGCCAATGCGGATCAGGTAGTCGTCCGGCTCTCGCTCGTGGATGGGCTCGTCGGACTCGAGATCGCCGACGATGGTGCCGGATTTGACCCAGTACAAGCGCGAGAGGGGGGCGGCTTTGGCCTGCAGGGGATGAAGGAGCGCGTGATGCGCCTGGGCGGCCGGTTCGTGGTCGAGAGCCATCCCGGAGATGGAACCAGGATCAAGGTGGAGGTGAAGCGGTGATAGAGCGGGGCGCTAAACAAGGGATTCGTGTCCTTGTGGTCGACGATCACGCCATCGTGCGCAAGGGAATCTGTGCACTGCTGGCGACTGAGGCCCGCATCGACGTCGTAGGAGAGGCATCTAATGGTGGGGAGGCGGTGGATCTGGCACGCTCGCTGCAACCGGACGTGATCCTGATGGACCTTGTCATGCCCGGCATGGACGGCTTGGAAGCGATCAAGCAGATCAACGATCGGCAACCAGAGACGCGCATCTTGGTCCTGACCAGCTTTAGCAGCGTGGACAGGGTGTTGCCCGCGATCCGCGCCGGGGCGCTGGGTTACCTGCTCAAGGACTCGGGCCCACAGGAACTAGTACGAGCCATCGACCAGGTGTACAGCGGCAACTCTTCCTTGCACCCGGCGATCGCGCGCAAGTTGCTCGAAGAGATCTCGCAGCCCTCCGGACAGGTTGGGGAGGGCGAGTCGCTGACCGACCGCGAAGTCACTGTGCTCAAGCTCGTCGCTCAGGGCTATAGCAACCGCGACATTGCGATCGAGTTGACGGTGAGCGAGGCAACCGTACGTACTCACGTCAGCCACATCCTGGCCAAACTGGAACTCTCCAGCCGCACCCAGGCGGCACTGTATGCGCTGCGCAAGGGCATTGCCTCGCTGTACGAGGACGAGGCCCAAGGATAGTGGGCTTCGCTCGTCTCCACTGCTACTTTTGATGTAGCACCTATACAAAGCACGTAGAGAGGATCGTCGATAAGACGATCCTTTTTCGTACCTGGGGTCCGTGCTTTCTCCGATGACAGTGTGCTGTCGCTCTGTTATACTGGAACCAACCTAGACGTCGGTTGCCCACGACGATGTGGGCCAGGCGTACGTAGGCCGTTCCTGCTTCGAGCGAGTCTGGTCCATCCCACTCAGCGCACCCAATACAAGGAGAAGAAGGCGATGAAACGCATCAAGCTCGTGTTTGCTGTAGCAGCCGTCTTGTTGCTGGCACTCGTAGCCTGCCAACCCCAGACCGTGATCGTCGAAAAGGAAGTCAAAGTCACGGAAGTCGTCAAAGAAGTGGTCAAAGAGACGGTCGTGGTCGAGGGCACGCCCAAGGTCGTGGAAAAAGAAGTCACCAAGGTCGTCGAGGCCGTCGTCACTGCGACGCCCGAGCCAACGCAGGTGAGCAGCGGCGGGACCGTGATCGAGAGCAGTTTCTCCGATGCCGAGATCCTCAACCCACTGCTCTCTACGGATACGGCATCCGAAGACATTGAGGACATGCTGTTTGACGGCCTGGTGGACATCGACATCGAGAACCTGAGCCCTGTGCCAGACTTGGCAGAGGATTGGGAGATCTCGGACGATAACCTGACCTTCACTTTTTACCTGCGGAACGACGTGACCTGGCACGATGGTGAGCCGTTCACGGCACGAGACGTCAAGTTCACGTACGACACGATCCTCGATCCAGATGTCAACTCGCCACGACGGGCCGACGTCGCCGATGTGCTGACCCCTGATCAGATCGAGGTCCTGGACGACTATACCATCCGCTTCACGCTCAGCCAGGTAGACGCATCCTTCCTGGTGACCAAGTGCGGCTATGGCATCGTCCCGGAACACATCCTCGGCGGCCTGACTCCAGACGAGTTCAATACCGCCGAGTTCAACACGCAGTCACCCGTCGGGACCGGTGCGTTCATGTTCCGCGAGTGGGTCAAGGACGACCACGTCGCTCTGGTCAAGAACCCGGATTACTTCAAGGGGGCACCGAACATCGATTTCTGGTACTACAAGATCGTGGAGAACCAGACGGTCGAGTATGCGCAGTTGCAGACAGGCGAGGTGGACTTTGCTGGTGTGACGGCAGCGCTGTGGGATGAAGCACAACAGCAGGAGAACCTTGCCTGTGTCGCCTACCCACAGTTTGGCTTTACTTTCTACGTCTACCAGCTCGACCCGGAAAAGACACCACTCTTCCTCGACGTGCGGACGCGCCAGGCGCTGCTGCTGGCACTGGACCGCCAGGCCATGGTCGACAGCATTGTGCACGGCTTGGCCGACGTGGCGAATTCGACCGTGCCACCCATTTCGTGGGCGCACAATCCCGACAATGAGCCGCGCTATGGGTATGACCCTGAAGCAGCCAAGGCACTGCTCGACGAGGCCGGCTGGCGCGATGAAGACGGCGATGGGG
>Ga0307445_10000759_pt1 | contig 17855 bp, 19 predicted proteins | sample SalMarSW160330MG_FD_202147 | JGI IMG/M metagenome (GOLD analysis project Ga0307445, IMG submission 202147) | Salt marsh sediment microbial communities from the Plum Island Ecosystem LTER, Massachusetts, United States - SW1603-30 | ecosystem: Environmental > Aquatic > Marine > Intertidal zone >...
AACAAGCAACATTATGCCATTCATTGCACTACGATGAGCCATGGGTAATGGATTTTGCAAGGCGTGTTGAAATATCAAAATTCATTCAAATTGACAGTATGGCTAAATTTTGTATGATTGCAGATGGATCTGCTGATTTATATATAAAACCAATGAATAAAAGCAGATCTTATGCTTGGGATTTCTTGCCCGGGATCTTATTAGTGCAAGAAGCGGGAGGAATTGTCTCAGATTTGCATGGAAATAAAATTACATTTAAAAATGATAAATGTATAGTATCTCAACCTGGATTAATCGCTTCTAATTCTATAATCCAAAAGAATATTATAGGAAAATTAAATGAAATTAATTAATCGTTCACATAACTAAGCAAATCTTTCTGAATTACTTTAGATCTTGAACTTAGATTCGAAATTTTGATTCCAACTAATCTGATCTTTCGCTTGTCTTTTGAAAACTCTTGATATAATTCTAGTATGATATTAATTGCTTTCTCCTTATCTTGCGTAGGATATGGAAGTGTTTTTGATCGGGTATACGTTATAAAACCTTCAAATCGAATTTTTAAAGTAATAGTCTTAAAATAAATATTATCCTGCTTGACTTTATTATGAAGTTTTTCGATAATTTCATCAAATTTTGATATTATTTCTTGAAAATCATTAGTATCTTTATAGAAAGTTCTTTCTTTACTTATCGACTTCCTATACTCCTTTGAATTCTTTACTTCTCTCTTGTCTAGACCATTTACAATTTCCCAAATCAAATTTCCGCTTTTACCAAATTTTTGGACCATCTTATGAAGTGGGATATTGATTAAATCACCGATTACTCTAATTCCTTGATTATTATAGTATTTTTTGGACTTTTTTCCAATTCCAGGGATGCGAGTTATATCCATGGGTGATAAAAATTCCTTTATTTCCTCAGATCTTACAATTGTGATTCCATTAGGTTTTTTAAAATCAGACGCTATTTTTGCGATTGATTTTGAAGATGCACACCCAATTGATATAGTTATACCCACCGAATCGTGTATTTTTTGTTGTAAATTTAACATAAGTTCTTGTACTTCATCAAAAGTATCGCAAGATTCAGAAATATCGATATAAGCCTCGTCAATACTAACTTGCTGGAACTTGGAAGAAAAGGATTTAATTATTTTCATTACTTCATTAGAAGCTTGATTGTACTTGTTAAAATTTGGTCTCAAGTAAATACCTTGTGGACATCTTTGATATGCGATTGAAATGGGCATGGCAGAACGAATTCCAAACTTTCGAGCTTCGTAATTACACGTGGATACAACCCCCCTTCCTTTTCCATCTTTCGGATCCGCCCCAATAATAACTGGACTATTCTGATAATTGGGATTATCTCTAACTTCAACTGAAGCAAAAAAAGCGTCTAGATCACAATGTAAGATAAACCGTTTCATATTTTACGAAGTTTTATTCAGTTTTTATCCACATGCTAGTATTTATTTTAATTATTTAAAAATTAAGACAATACAAAATTATTAGTTTTATTTTATATATTTATGTAAGGTTAATATCTCCATTTCCAAGGAATTTAGAAGTATATTTGAGTATTAATATATCTTTTTATTGAATTCTTCATTTAATCACCAATGGAGTCAATTTTAATTAATGAATTAAGAAAAACAGTTGTCGAAGCGGCTAAATCAATATTTGAAAAAGGGCTTGTAGAAAATAATGAGGGAAATGTGAGTATAAGAGTTGCTAAAAGCGAAGAATTTCTTATCACTCCAACTGCAAATCAATATGACACACTTACTGAAGATCAGATTGTTCACATGGCTTTTGACGGAACACCTTTAAGTTCTGGAAAATTGCCATCAAGTGAAGTGAAATTACATACAGCCATCTTCAAATCAAGACCAAAAGTTCAATGTGTTATTCATACCCATTCAACTTTTGCTACTATGTTATCAGTTGTAAGAAAAAGCATCCCAATAATAATGGAAGAACAAGTTATTTATTTAGGGGGATCAATCGATGTTTCTTCTTATGGAGAAGCACATACTGATGATATCGGAGAAGTTGCTCTTAAAGCTTTGAGTTATAAGAATGGAGCGATATTAGCAAATCATGGGGTAATAGTTTGTGGAAAATCTGCTTCAAATGCAATAAAAAATGCGGAATTAGTTGAAAAATTTGCAAAGATCTATTGGGGAAGCCTATTGATTGGAGAACCTTATCTTTTAAATGTGGAGAATTTAGAAAAATTTCAGACAATGTTTAGGCAATTATTCGCGAATTGTCCCAAAAAATGGTTAAAATAAACCTGATTTTTATTGAGCGTGAATGATGTTATTAGGGATCAGTACTTTAGGACATTTAATAGACAATATTTCCAAAAACAAAATTAATAATAATCTTTTTGATATGTTTTTCAAAGCAACAGAAAGTTGCTTTAATTTTGCTGAAGAAAATGATATTGATGTTGTAGAAATTGTTATAGATCCTCAAAGCATTATTAGAGGTGAAAACAAGCAAAAATTTATTGATCTAGTTAACTCATATTCATTAGAGAAACAGGTTCATGGTCCATATATAGATATTAATTTATCTTCTCATAATGATACTATTTCCGCGGCATCCGTTGATTCCTATTTAGAGACTTATAAATTATGTCAAGAAATTAGCGTTAAATTAATGACGATTCATCCTGGACAAGCGAATGGAATGAATCCTTCATTAAATGAATACAATAAGCTACAACTTGCGGGAGCTATATCGAGATTACTTGATACTATTAATAATCCAGAATTTACTATATGTCTTGAGAATATGCCAAGAAGTACTTTTATAATGCTCGATCAGAATGATATTGAACTAGTTCTAAAGAAAATTAATAGATCTGACTTAAAGATGACCTACGATACTAGCCATTTCTATACTAATAACGGAAATGTCGAGATTTTATGGGAAAAATATCATGAAATTATTAAAAACGTCCATCTCGTAGAAAATTATACTGTTTTATCAGATACTCATCCAACATTAGGGACAGGAAAAATAAATTTCAAAGCAATTTTCAATCAGCTTGAGAAATTTCAATATGAAGGGTCTTTAATTATTGAATTAGCATCATCGGAAAGTCTTCAAAGGAGTATTCACTTTATCTATCAATTTTTTTAATTAGTTAATATACTCAGTTTCTTTATTTTCATCTAAAATTTATAACAAAATGTTCATATTTGTAATTATGAAGATGATTTCTTTGCAAGTAAGTGATGATTTATTAGTTAGATTTGAAAAAGTGCGATTTCGAAGCGGTTTTAACTCAAAAAGTGAAGCTTTAAGGGATGCAATTGTAAAATTCATTGAGAATTATGAGAAATTCGAAGATTTGAATGGATACAAGATAATGACAATAAATTTGGTTTATCCCTCGAAAAGTATCATTTCAGATGAGATTTCAGAATTGTATAACCAATTCAACACAATTATAAAGGCAATTACTGATTGGAGAATTGTAGAAAAAAAAATTGAAATCGTTCTAACAGTGGGAGAATTTGGTCTTATTAAAGATTTATATCAATCTCTCGCTAAAATAAAAGATATAACTTGCTCAATCCATGAGATTGTTATAGATTAAATTTTTAAATTAATCAAATCGTAAGGAAATATCAACTTTTTCAGAGGGAAATTGAGTTAATTCACTAGAGCTTATAATATTTGGTTCAGCAATTAAATAATCTACAATATTATCCAATGTAATACCTCCTGAAACTTCGATAATAACCCTTCCACGGATATTATTCCTTTTTAATGTACTTATCGCATCTTCTACCTGGTCAGGATTCATATTATCGAGCATAATGATGTCTGCACCAAATTTAGCGGCAATCAATATATCTTCAACCTTTTCAATTTCAATTTCAATTTTTTTTGTAAAGCTGGTGATCTTTTTTATTTCAATCATCATCTGTTTGATATTTCCATTAAAATACTTTAAATGTGTATCTTTTAGCAAAACCATATCATCAAGTGAAAATCGATGAGTTTCTCCTCCACCCAGTTGAACCGCTTTTTTCTCAAAAATACGCAAACCAGGTAGAGTTTTACGCGTACAAGCTATTTTAACGTCTTTTCCAGACTTTTTAATAATTTCAACATACCTACGTGTAGTAGTAGTAATAGCACTCATATGAAAGATTAAATTTAAAGCTGTTCGTTCTCCAAAAAGAATTGATCTTGTTTCTCCCTTTAAATATGCAATTATATCTCCATTCTTAACTCGATCTCCATCAGTTTTAGTAAGATTAACTGATACATTTAAAATTTTATAAAGTAAATTCATCTCTTCTAATCCACTAATATAACCGTTACTTTTAGCTATAATTTTTGCAGAACTGATAGTGCCTTCAGGAATGATACATGAACTTATATCGCTGAATTGACAATCCTCTTCAAGAAATTCTCTAATTTTTCGCTCTAAAATTAAATTATTAAACTTCAATTTACTGATCACCATATTTAGTATAATTATTATATTATCAAATCTAATTAAAATTATGCAAAGTAAACTTATGATTCGAACTAATGAAGTCTCTTTAGAGGCGGAGATTTTTGAATCAAATAATGAAACTAGCGAAATATCTGTTTTATTATGCCACCCTCATCCTCAATTTCTTTTGGACATTCCAAAGAAAGGGAAAATTCGGTGGATCTATGCATAATAATGTCATTTCTAGTATTTTTGATCATTTAATTAAGAATAATATCTCCTGTTTACGTTTCAATTTTAGAGGAGTAGAAGGATCAACTGGACATTATTCTGGTGGAATTGGAGAATTATCTGATGTTCATAGTTGCATCAAGTTTCTCCAAAAAAAGGAAAATCGAAAAATACTAATATGCGGATACTCTTATGGAGCTACAATCGGATGTTCAGCTGTTAATTTTTCGGAATCAATTATTGGATTCTGTGCGATCTCGTTTCCATGGGATTTTATGGGAAAAAATTTTGGAGATTTCTCTCAAACTGATAAGTTTAAATTATTTATTCAAGGGGATCAAGATTCTATTGCACGATATGACAATTTCTTATCTCATTATAAAAAGTATCTTAAACCAAAAGAAAAAATCATAATCGAGGGAGCTGATCATTTCTATCGGGGTTTAGAAGGAATTTTAGCAGAGGATTTAGTACGATTTATAAAAAAGATTCAAACCATCTAAATGACAATAAAAATGTAAAATGAGTAAATTCCAATTTATATAGTTGATAGTTTCTCTAAATCGTGAAAACTGTTTTGTACAGCCCAATCAAGCAATTGTTCATAATATCTTTCGATATCATCTGAATCCGGTGGTTTAGAGAGTACTGCTAATAAAAACTGAGTTTTATCATCTTTCATAATAATATTTCTGCAAATAATAAAATCATCAACATACTTGATCTTCAAACTTGCTAATAGAGATAAACTTAATTCTTCAGATGCTTTATACGCGGCATCGCTCAGTAAGGATCCCATTGCCGCTATTACTTTTTCATCTACTTCATCTACCTTTTGTGAAGCTAAAACCAATCCTGTGGAAGTAGAAAAAAGAGATGCTCGAAAATTACCATTATCATTGAGTTCTTTGAGAATCATTTCAAGTTTGCCAACCATTTCAAATTTTCACACTCGTTAAATAGATTCGTAAATATGTAAATTATAAGCTCTTTACTATATTTAACATTAACTGATTTCTTATTTTATACAATTAGAATCATATTCTATCAAACTTTAAATTTATGATATAAGTTGATAAGATATCATTTTCATCAATAGACATGGTTACCACGCTAGGTCTAGCAATTGGTTTATCAAACCCTCTTTTTTGAGGTGGTGCTTTAGGATATGTTGGACTACCGGGATTTATAAGTAATGTTTTGTATATGGTTCCCTTTATAAATGGTTGATGGGAATGACCAATTATCAATATGTGAATTTCATTTCTTTTAACAAAATCTTCCAAATTATTTGGTTGTTCATGAATGACACCTATATTATATCTTCCTACGTTAAATTTTACGAATTCTTTTAGATCTTTTATATTATCGTTATGACCTTTGACTAATATCGTTGGAGCTATTGTATTTAAAGCTTTTAGAAAATTATTACTACAAACATCCCCGGCATGAATAATTTGATCAACATCTTTGAAGACCCTTTTTAACTCAGATAATAACGAGTTTATATTGTTTACATCATCATTTTCAGTAATATGGGTATCTGAAATTATTCCAAACTTTACCATACTATCGCACCATTACTAAAAAACAAATCCCAAAACAAAAATAAGAAATCCAAACAAAAAGTCGAGCATTATTCTAATAATTTTATAATCTGTAGGTTCTTTAATTTGAACATCATTTTTGAAATATAATTTTAAATCTTTTATTCCTATTGAAAAGCTTTCTTTTATAAGAGGAAATTCCAATAATAATAAGACAACACCGATAATCATTAATGGAAGATATAAAAACAATGCTAATATCATAAAATCATTTCCTTGAAGATAATTCCAAATGGCATGAGCAGATATAATATTATTCATTCCATGTGCAAATATAGCGGGAAAAATCCACCTTCGTCTTAAAACAGTCAATGAAAGGATAATTCCAATGAAAAATGCTTCAGTTAACCATAAAAAAGGAAAAAATATAGGATATTGAGGACCGTAAGGATTTAATATATAGGCAAAATGTCCCATCCCAAAATAAAAGGAAGATATAACAACCGCTGACATTTTAGGAACATAATCACTCCCCCTATTTGTTAAGAATCCCCTTGTGAGTGATTCTTCATAAAAAGCCACTGAAAATTGTATGATTATTACTGAGCCTAAAAATATAAGATATGGTTCCAAAAAATACATATTTGAAATGTCTGAAGTTAAGGCTTCAGCGGAATATGTGAGCATTTCTGGTACAAATAAATACGTTAAAAAATCAATTGGAACAAAAACCAAAAATAAAATCAAAATTCCATACAATAATTGATACTTAAAATTTGATCTTTTTATGCTAAATAAATTTAAAAAACTTCTGGAAGGGCTAATATCTCTCTCTATAATAATCTCATGTCTTTTCTTATATAAGGTAAAGTTTGAAACATACATAAACAAAGTCACAGCTACTATCACTGTCATAGCTCTTATTAGATAAAATAAGATCCCATAAATTACTCCATCAGTTTCAAATATTTCTAATGAAATTAGCACGATTGAAGTAATAAAGAGACCAAAAAAAATGAAGATGGTCTCTAGTAAGAAGTATATTCTCTGCATAATCATTATTTTTATTGAACTTTGTTTCCTTGCCATATGGGAAATACCTAAGAAAATTAATTTAGAAACTATAATATAATTAATAGTTTAAATCTTATCGTTTCATGATCAATAATATTTAATTAACAAATATCAACTAAATATATTCAAAAGAACCAAATTCTGATTTAATTTCAACAACATTTTTTTTTATATGAGGGGATTTTTCGATAAATCCAATAATCTTTGTTTCAATTGAAAATTTTCTGCAGCTCTCCATAATCTTATTTGCATTTGATTCACTACAGTAGATTTCTAATCGATTACCCATATTAAACACTTGATACATCTCCCGCCATGGAGTTTCAGAGGAATTTTGAATTATTTCGAATATTTTGGGCGTTTTAAATAGATTATTTTTTATGAATTTTAATTCTCTTCCAAATTTTAGAACCTTTGTTTGTCCTCCTCCTGTATTATGTATGATACCATGAATATCATTTCTAAAATTACGCAAAATCTCAATTAGTACAGGAGCATAAGTTCTGGTTGGTGATAGGAGAGATTTTCCAATATTTAATTTTAATCCTGGAAGCTTATCAGTCAATAAATATCTTCCATAAAATAACAATTTCTCATCAGTTTCTTTATCAAAGCATTCGGGATATTTATCGTAGTAATCGTGAGCGAGTACACCATGACGAGCAAGTGTTAGTCCATTGCTTCCTATACCACTATTATATTCATCCTCATATATTGTCTTTCCATCGCTAGCTAAACCTATTATTACATCTCCAACTTGAATATTTGATGCATCGATAACATGTTTTCGTTTTATTGTTGTAAACATTGATGCATCTACTAATAAAGTCTTTATAATATCCCCAACATCAGCAGTTTCGCCTCCACATAAGGTCACGTTTAAACCGAGTTTTGATAATTTATTACTGTAGGATTGATATTCATCAATAATATTAGCAATAATTTCACCTGAGATATAATGAGTATTTCTACCAATATTATTTGATAAGAAATAATTACCTGTTGCTCCTACGCATAACATATCATCTATATTCATTACCATAGCATCTCTAACAATACCTCGAAATACAGAAATGTCATTTGTTTCTTTATAATACATGTATGCCAAATTGCTTTTAGTGCCAGCTCCATCAGAATGAAATATTGAACAATATTTGGCCCTCATTCTCACATCTTCCACGATCTTACAAAAAGCACCTGGAAATAACCCTTTATTGATATTTTCTAATGCTTTATAGACATCCTGTTTTTTAGAAGAAACTCCTAATTGAGAATATATATTATTTTCATCTGACATATTATATCTCATATTTTTTTCGTAAGAATTTTAATAAATGATCAACTTGAGTTTCTGCTAATCCGATATATTGATGTGGATCTAATAAATCTTTCAGTTCTTTTTCAGATAATTTTTCTTTTATTTTAGAATTCTTATTTAGAATATCTTCTATGAATAAATTTTCCTTTTTAGCTTCAATGGCTGCTTTTCTGAGTATTTCATGACCTTCTTGTCTTCCAATTCCTCGATTCACTAGTTCCAACATAACTTTTTCACTTAAACAAGCTCCTTTAGTAAGATTTAAATTATTTTCAATTTTAAATTCGTCAAATTCAACTCCTTGCAGAATAGAAATCATCTGCTGAATAATATAGTCTACTAGTATGAAGTTTTCAGCAAAAATTATTCGTTCATTAGCTGAATTAGTAAGATCCCTCTCATCTTCTAAAAGTATATTGTCTAAAGCAGGTATAACATTGGATTTTAACATTCTTGCAATACTGCAGATCCGTTCTGATTTATGAGGGTTTCTTTTATGCGGCATTGTTGAACTTCCTACTTGAGTTTTAGTAAATGGTTCAAACATTTCAGCAATTTCAGTTCTCTGAAGGATACGAAATTGGCGAGCTATTTTTGCTATTGATTGACCAATTAAGGATGTCAATATAATGACTTCAGCATGACGATCTCTTTGGATCACTTGATTTGCAATCAGTACAGCGTTTAGATTTAGAAGGTGCATTACGCGTTTTTGTAATTCCATGCCATTTTCTCCAAAACTTGCCATTGTGCCCACTGCTCCAGACATTTTTCCAAAAGAAATTCGTTCCATTATCTGTTCTAAACGATCAAGATGTCTACTTATTTCGTAAGCCCAAATTCCAAATCTCATTCCATAAGTAGTAGGAATCGCATGTTGACCATGAGTTCTTCCAATACATACTAACTTTTTTTTTTCTTCACTTAACTTTATTAATATACTTAATAATTCAATTAACGATTTTTTAATGTAGGTTAAAGCCTCTCGAAGTATTAATGCAGTGGCTGTATCCTCAATGTCATAACTTGTTGCCCCTAAATGAATGTATTTTCCTGCATCTCCTTCACACTGCTCAGCTAAAGCTTTTACCATCGCCATTAAATCATGATGAATTTCATCGTCTATCTCTTTAACTCTCTCAAGTTTAACGTAGTTCAAATTTGCCTTTCTATTAATCTCTTCTGCAACTGTTGAAGGAATTATGTTTAACTGAGCATTAACAGTTGCTAAAATAGCTTCAACTCTTAACCAATTTTTTAATTTGTTTTCTTCTATAAAAATTGAAGCAATTTCGGTTCTGTATCTATTTTCTATTGGATTTACAAATTTATGAACCATAATTTCAAATTAAAATAAAATAATTTCAATAATTAAAGTAATACCCAATCTATTAATTATTTTTTGGCGGTATAGTAATAAACTTGATTTGATAAAATAAGTCAAAGTAAATTAATAAAATTAAGACAACTTCAGAGTGAGGAACTACTAGTTAATAACACCATTATGTAATCAGCTACACCTTCAATAGAATCTGATATTGCTTCTAATATATCAAATACATTTCCTACTGTAAAGATTGTGAAGAAATTTACTTTATAATCTGTTTCTTGAAGACTTTTTCGTAACTTAATATTGAGAAGATCAACAGTATGCTCTTTTTGATTAATTTGGTTTGTATATTCTATAATATGTTCTCTATCTTTAAGAAGATCAATCAATATTTTATCTAAGAATACTGAGCAATCAACGGTGATATCCATTATTTCTAATATAATATTTATTGTCTCGTCACTACTTTGTTCCCAAAAAGTGAATGGAATAGTTACTATCCTACGAGCAACTCCGGTACAACAATTTGCAACATCATCCATTCTTTTAACTAAATGAGAAAGATTTTGCCTTACACTAGGGTTTAATTCTCCGCGAGATACATCTTGTTGAATCTTTCTTCTAAGAATATCTGCTTCTTTTTCCAAGTTATCTACGTTTTGTAGAATTATGTGAGATTTTTCCTGTTCCTTTTCTTTCAATAATAATTTTAAGCCATTATTCAATTCTTTAACACATTCTTGAACTTTTTGAGCATGTTTTATAGATTTTTCTAAGGCATTTAGAGTTGTTTCTCGTTTTAAAAATTCAATTAGCGAACCCATTTTTTTTCACGTCCTTTCTATCTTAATTTTATAATCATATCTTTTTATAAGTTATGCATTGAAATTTTTCCTAAATAAAACCTTTTGATATAAATCCAAAATATAATATTCCTGCCATAATCGCTGCAATTGGAAATGTAAGAACCCAATATATAGCCATTCTGCCAAGTGTTTTAGTATCTATCTCTTTCTTTTGAGCAAGATTTATTCCTATAATACAAAATACAATCACATGGCTATGGGATATTGGTAAGCTTAATAATGTTGCAATCATGAGTATTATTGCGGAACTCGTTTGAATAACCAATCCTTCACTTGGACGGGAATCAGTCATTTGAGATGCTAAATTTTTTATTACATAGCGAGCAGCAATATAAATTCCTAAAAATGCAAAAATTCCACAAAATGTAGCAAATAAAAAATATTGCTCAAAATTGATCGAACCGTTAGCTACTAAGCCATATAGAATTCCTAAGGCTTCTCCTGAATTTGCTCCTACCCATATTTCTGCAAAAATTACCGCAACGAGAAGAATCCACTTGAAATATTGTTCTGATTTCTCGATTTGATTTAAACCCTTTAAATGTGAAAGATAAAGTTTTGTAATAATTCTAAAAATTACATAAGTAACTAATAGTCCAGATAACGGAGATATGAACCAGCTAATTATAACATTACCTAGTTCCTCCCAATTAAAAGCGGTTTGAGGATCCACACCTCCTTGAAAGATCGAATAAGTAATCACAACTCCAACAACGCTACCAATTAATGAGTGCGTGCTGCTAAGTGGAATTCCTGCAAAGCTACCAATAACCAACCATAAAATACTACTAATTAGTACCGTTAAGAGCATACTAGTAGTATAAACAAGACCTTCTCCTAAAATGCCAGATCCCACTGTTTTTGCTACAAATCCACCACTAGTTAAGATCATCCCCCCTCCTATTGCTAATCCACCAATAATCAAAGCTACTCTAAATTTTAATACTCCCGTTCCAACTAAGGCAGATAACGTCTCATCATTCGCGCCTATAGAAAATGCCAAACCTATAGCAAGAATGATTAAAACAATAATTATAATCTGACCTATCTCATCTGCCAATTTTATCCCCAAGAAAATATTTATTTAAATATTAAATATTTAACAGCAAGAAATTGGATGTACTCTGAAAATGTTTTAATATGATCAGCTAACATCATTATATCTTCGATCATATCTTTGAGATAAAGAAAAGTTCTTGATAGATAATCCATATCATAATTATATAATCGTTGAATTAGTTGAAATTCAAGTTTGCGCATTGTTCGTCTTTCTTCTTTTATTTCCTCGCAAATATCATGGGCTTTATTCAAATCTGTTCCTACTAAATTTACAGAAGTTGTTAGGTCATTTGAAATGAATTTTAATGATTCGAGAATACGAGATACTCGTAACTTAAATTCATTGTCAGGAAAGATTATGCGATATACAAGCATCCTGTTAGCTATAAATTCCGCAATATTTTTTATATCGTTGATTTTATTGAATAATTTAAGGCGATCCGCTTTTGAAAACATTAATTTTGACGTGAAAATCTTGGATTCAAACACTTTCTTAACTTGAATTTCAGGTGTGGTTTCGATTACAAAATTCATTTTCTTTTTAAATTGTTCATAATTTTCGTCAATAAGATTCTCAATGCCTTCAATCAAAATGAAATTCTGTTTATTAATAATATCCATGAATAGGCGAGTTAATTCATCAATGCTCTTTTTATTCAGTTCTTTTTCATCATATTCATGTATCATAATATTCACTTTTTTATCTTTAAGCTATAAAAAATAATATTAAGTAAATTAATGTCGTTTTTTATTATTAATATATAAGTATCTAATTTTTTTTGGGATTTTAAATCTGAATTGGATATTAATAAAATTAATCTTAATTATAAAATTTTAAATTAAAGGTACTTAATTCAAGATAGAGAAAAAAAATATAAAATTTTAACCTCGTTTAGCAGCAGTAAGCATGATAATGTAGTCAGCTACATCTTCAGCATTATCTGTTATAGTTTCGAGGGCATTAATACAATTATAGATTTCTATTGCAGTAAAAGCATTTTCAATTGGATTATTAGATATTAATAATCTATTTATTGCAAAATGTAACTCATCACATTGATGTTCTAATCTATTTACTTCTTCTCCCAATTTCTGAATTTCAACATACTCCGAGGAGATTAACTTATTTACCATAAGATTTAATTTTTTAACAGCAGTCACAGAAATTCTTACAATTTCGAGCATTTTTTGATGAATTTCCTTATCCAATTTTTGAAATGCTGTTTGGTCCATATATATTAAAATCCTTGCTGAATCATTTGTTGAATTAGCAATATCATCAATTCTTTTTGCTAAATTATTCAAGTTTTCATGAACTCTTGTTGATAATTCTGCTTTTGAAAGCATATTAAGAATATTTCTTCTTATCCCATCCGCTTGATGTTCTAATTCAGTCACTCGAAAAAGAACCTTCAGGGCAAGATCAATATTTTTTTCCTCAATCAAATATGATAATGCCTTTTCAAACTCAACAACACACTCTAAAACCTTTTGCATGTGTACAAGGATTTTATTTATGGCACTTTCCTCATTACGGGATTTAAACCATTCAAATAAAGAACTCATACTTTTCCTCCATATTTTCTAATTTTTTATCTTTTTTATTTATTCTAATTTTAATATATTAGCAATTTCTTCTTTCCCAGGGTTTTTAACGATAATTCCTAACTCCTTAGGAAAATAAACTGTCACATCTAAACCTACTTGAAAGGTTTCATGAATTTCACTGCTTGCAGGAATTACAACGATTATAATTTTATCAAAGTCATTAAATTTTACCAATACTTCGAACCTATAAAATACACCCATGAATTTACGGCGAATTATTTTCCCAAAAAACGCATTATTTTTCTGATTAAGCCGATTGCCCAATCTTAACTTCATATGATTTGCTCGAACCACCAATAATATATTTTCCTCATCAATTTCTTCGCTAACTGATTTATGTACATAAGTCGCAAATTTATTCTCCTGTCCTATATCAATTAATTTAGGGACTGAGTCTTCATGTATTTTCTCAAAAAACTTATCTCCCCTCTTTGATTTTTTATAAATATCCCAAGGGGGTTCAATATTTTTTATACATTTTCCCTCAAAATAATTGATTTCACTCATAAAATTAGCAACAAAGAGGTTTTTGGGATGGTAATAAATTTCATCGGGAGTTCCGACTTGTATGATTTGACCATTATCAATAATTGCTATTCTATCAGCAACCATCATTGCTTCTTCTTCCTCATTTGTAACATGGATAACTGTAAGTTCTAATTGCTCTGATTTGGCCATTAATAATAATTCTCTCCTTAAATCCATTCTAAGTCCTGCATCTAAAGCTTTTAATGGTTCATCTAAAATTAATAATTTACTTTGTTCTAGATTCATTAATGCACGACATAGAGCCACGCGCTGTTTCATTCCACCGCTCATTTCTTCTGGAAATGCATTATTTCTTCCAGTTAGAAGCGTCATCATTAAAACTTGATCTACAATCATTTTTGTTTGATCTACATCTCTAGCATTTACTCGACTACTATAAGATATGTTATCATATATATTCATATGCGGGAATAACGCATAATTTTCAAACATGAATCCTAGATTTCTTTCTTCTGGAGATAATGTTGATGCATTTGTTCCATCAAAATAAATATTACCAGAATCTGGTTTTATAAGTCCTGCAATAACCTTTAATAATGTCGTTTTACCGGCACCAGTAGGTCCAAGAAGAATAAAATATTCTTTGTCTTTAATTTCTAGATTAATATTATCAAGCGCTTTGAAATTTCTAAAAGATTTAGATATATTTTCTAATTTAATAGTTACCACTTTGATTACACTCCTTTTTTAGGATAAAGATAATTCATGGAATAGATTTTTTGGGGTTTTAAAAACATGTATATCATTCAAATGAACTGCTATAATCATTTCATCACCTTTTTGGTAATTCTCTTCATAACTTCCCGGTTTTACTGATACAAATTTATCACCATTATCCAAACTAAAATAAAAGCGTTTTGTTGCTCCAACAAATCTAGAGGAATCTAAAGATGCTTTAAAAAATTGCATTTTTGACCAATCATAATAACTATCTTCAAAATTATAATTTTTTGGAAATAAATACACATCTTCAAATCTAAAAGCGATTAAAATATTATCATCCAAATTAAATTTATGTTGTTTATTTTCACACAATAATTTAGGTCCACCTAAACGAATCCATACTTGCATGGTATTGTCTTCTAATAGTTTTAAAACAAATCCTTGAAGAAAATTTGTTTCTCCTAAAAAATTGGCAACAAATATACTATTTGGGTTTTCATATAATTCATAAGGTGATCCCATTTGAAGTATTTTACCAGCTCGCATAATAATTATTTTGTCCGCGATTGCCATAGCTTCTTCTTGGTTATGGGTAACATGAATAGCTGTTAATCTTAAATCCTTGATGAGATTTCTTAATTCATGCCGAAAGACCTTAGAAACCTTTGGGTCCAAAGATCCTAAAGGTTCATCCATAATTAAAATTTTTGCACCCGTTGCTATTGCTCTCGCTATTCCTAACTTTTGCAAACCCGGGTTTCCAAAAATTGAAGGGAATTCATCCGCATAATTCAATAATCCCACGATTTCCAATGCTTTTTTAGCTTTCTTAATAATATAACTTTCTTCATAACCACGCATTTCTAAACCAAATGTCACATTCTCCCATACTGTAAGATGATGAAAAATTTCAAAATGCTGAAAAATAAAGCCCATATCCCGATCTTCAGGAGGAATTCCGTCAACGTCTTTCTCATCTATTAAAATTTTTCCCTTCGTTGGTTTTTCCAAACCCGCTATCATTCTTAAAGTAGTAGTTTTTCCACATCCACTAGGCCCAAGTAGAAAAACATAATCTCCATCTTCAATCGTTAGAGAGATGTTATCTACTGCTAAAACTTTTCCCTCATCAAAAGTCTTTGTAATATTAATCAATTTAATTTTTGGCAATCATTTTCGTCCTCCTATTAGTTACTGCTCTTAATGCAAAAATTAGAAAAGCACTGAAAATTATTACCACTGTACTGGCAAAAATTGCACTTGCAATATTATTAGCCTCAACCCAATCTACAATCAATACTGGAATAGTGCGAATATTTCCCATTACAACGATGGTAGCTCCTGTTTCTCCTAATGATCGTGTAAATACCATTATACAACCTGCTATAATTCCTTGTTTAATGCTTGGAGCAGTAATCTTCCTAAAGACGGTCATATTAGATGCTCCTAACGTTCTGGCTGCTTCTTCTATTCCAACATCAGAAGATTCTAAAACACCAATGATTGGTCGTACCATATATGGAAAAGTAAAAGTCACATGAACAAATAATATCATAAAAAACCCGGGTTGAAATAAACCAATGCCAGCAGGACCCCAAAATAAGAAAATAGCAAAACCTAAAGCTGCTGAAGGAATTGCTAAAGGGATATCGAGTATGGTATCTAAAATCGTAATAATTTTTCCCCATTCACGTTTAGTTATAATAAAAGCAAAAGGAATTCCAAAACCTAAATTGATTATAACTGCGAGTGCTCCTATTTGAATGGAACTCATCAAACTCATGTATAGATAAACCCATTTATAATCTTGTCCTAAGAATAATTCTTCAAATAAATTTCCTTCATTAATTCGACTAATAATATAAAATGAAGGTATTAGTATTACAATGATTAAAATGATTATGGCTAAAATATCCCTCAAATGTCTTAAAGTTTTACGACTCAAAGTTCTCTCTAAATTTGGCCAAACTCTTTTTACTGAAAAACTCCCTCTTCTTGAAAAAAATTTAATGGAAAATAATAAAGTTATAGATATCGCAATCAAAATTCCAGCAAGCAATGATGCACTTGGAAGTTCCAATTGTCTACGAAATCCTACAATTAAAATGGGCGCTGTCTCTACTAAACCCGAAAGGATAAGTGTGGCCCCAGTTTCACCAAGACTTCTCGTAAAAGAAAGAATAGCTCCAGCAATTAATCCTTCTTTCATCATTGGAAGTGTAATGGTTCTGAACACTGTGATTCCTGATGCTCCAAGAGTCCTAGCAGCATCTTCATACAAGATTGCTGCCTTTTCTAACACAATTTTCAAGTTTCTTACAATGTACGGAAACGTAAATACAATATGACCTAGTATTATCAATATCATCCCAGGACTTATCCCAAAAATTCCCCAAAATAATAAAACTGAAAAACCTAAAGCACTCGTAGGAACAGCCATGGGTAAATCTACAAGCGCGTCAAGAATTTTTTTCCCTCTAAAGTCGTATCTAGTCAAAATTATAGCTATAGGAAAGGCTATAACAATATCAACAATTACGGCAATAGTAGCTATCGAGAAAGAAACACCTAGTGAGTTTAAAATATTCAACCATTGCAAATCTCCAATTAATTCATCATTAAACACGTCATGATATATGGAAGGAATATTTAAGAATATTGTAGAGAATATGTTAATTATTGGACCAATTATAACTAAAGTGAAGAAAAGTATAGTAATAATATCAAGGCTTTTTCGATAGATTGGTTTGGAAAAGAAACGATCAAATTTTAGACTAAATGGCATCTGAACATTCTTTAATTCTTGGTCTTGCAACGCTTTGCTTAACTTACTCAAAATATCACCTAAATTATATAAATTCACGCAGTGGCTTTACATAATAACCACAAATCTGGTATTTTTAATAGGACAGTTCCATCCATTGGAGCATTTAGCTCAGGGACATTTATTTCAAAAGCTATACCATTGTTTTCATAATTAAATACTTCAGGATCTAGTGGTATTGAAGTATCGATTGGACGAAAACCATATTCCATAGCCGATTCAATCGTACTAGTTTGATTTAAATAATCTAAAAAAGCATTTGCAACCATTCTTTGATCTGGAGTAATCCAATTAGCATTTAATATGCAAA
>Ga0307445_10000760_pt1 | contig 17849 bp, 14 predicted proteins | sample SalMarSW160330MG_FD_202147 | JGI IMG/M metagenome (GOLD analysis project Ga0307445, IMG submission 202147) | Salt marsh sediment microbial communities from the Plum Island Ecosystem LTER, Massachusetts, United States - SW1603-30 | ecosystem: Environmental > Aquatic > Marine > Intertidal zone >...
CCTTACCGTACATGAGGCTTTTTATTTCTTCACGAATATCGTCGGCCTTGGATTCGAACTTATGGGTCTGACCTGTCAAAAAATCAAAATCCTCGCAGCGGCTGTTCTCCAGGCACAGGTTTATTGCCCTGGAAAAATGGTCCTTAACGATCTGCAAATTTCCAAGATAGCCGTAAATCAACGACTCAACCTGTCGCTGCTTTTTGAAAAGAAAATTAAGCATGCCAACCTCCCTGTTAAAAATTCATAATCAAAGGACGTGGTTTTGCAAGAATCAGCGACCATCATTAGAAGTGGTGGTATTATGAAAATTCGAATATCAAAGCACTAAATCCGAAACAATACCAAATGACAGAAACTCAAATAACCAAAACACTTTTCACAGGCTTTATCCTCGATAAATTTCTGTTAAGTTTTGAGAATTTGGATATTTGAATTTTGGATTTGTTTCGAATTTCGATATTCGGGTTTTGAAATTGCTTTCTTTGTCAAAACGCCTTAAACGGCAGGACCTTTTCATTCCTCACCGGTAGAACCGGTTGGTTAATTAGGATTTAGGCAAACGATAAGACCTGTTACTACATAACGAACATCTCGCGCATCATTCAGGATCAACAAGCTGGAGGGCCAATTGCCTAAGCTGGTCATTATCCACACGGGAAGGTGCATCCGTAAGGGGGCAGGTGGCACTGGTTGTCTTGGGAAAGGCTATAACCTCCCGGATAGAGCTGGCACCCGTCATAATAGCCACAAGTCGGTCAAAACCCAAAGCCATCCCTCCGTGGGGAGGAGCCCCATATTTAAGGGCCTCTAATAAAAAACCGAATTTGAGCTGGGCCTCTTCGGGCAGGATGCCCATAATACTGAACATCTTCTGCTGAACGGCTAGATCATGAATTCTCACACTTCCCCCTCCTATCTCCGCACCGTTTAGGACCAGATCGTAAGACCTGGCCCTCACCTTTTCAGGGTGGTCCTCAAGCAGAGTGAGATCTTCCTCAGCCGGGGCCGTGAAGGGATGATGAACCGCTTCGAGTCTCTTCGCCTCCTCATTATACTCCAACAAAGGGAATCTGGTAATCCATACAAAATCATAGCGATCATTATCTATCAGATCCATTCGCTTTGCCACGTCAAGACGGAGTAGGCCCAGGGCCTCATTTACAATTTTGCGTTTATGAGCCACAATCAAAATTAGATCTCCCGGTTCGGCATTCAATTTTTCATTTAAGGCCTTTTTATCCTCCTCTCCAAAAAACTTGTTCAGGGAGGACTGCCATCCTTTATCGCTGAGCTTGATCCAAGCCAGGCCCTTGGCACCGCAACCGGCTGCAACTTCGCCAAGTCCGTCCAGGCCTTTCCTCGAAAAAGCCAGCGCACCACCTTTTATAACTATAGCCTTAACCACGCCACCATCTTCGACAACACTTTTAAATACCCGGAAATCTGTTCTGACCGCAATATCAGTTATGTCATTCAGTTCCATACCGAACCTTATGTCGGGCCTGTCAGTACCAAACCGATCCATGGCCTCACTGTATTCCACACGCTTGATAGGAAGGGCTATCTTGTATCCCAATATCTTCTGAAAGGTAACCGACATCATGTCTTCGAAAACACCCATGACCTGAGCCTCATTAACAAAGGCCATTTCCAAGTCCACTTGAGTAAATTCAGGTTGGCGGTCTGCGCGTAGGTCTTCGTCCCGGAAACAGCGCACAATCTGATAATACCGGTCAAACCCTGCAATCATGAGGAGCTGCTTGAAAAGCTGGGGAGACTGCGGCAGTGCATAAAACAATCCTTTATTAACCCTGCTGGGCACCAGGTAATCTCTTGCTCCCTCGGGCGTGCTCTTGGTAAGGAAAGGCGTCTCAACCTCAATGAAACCGTTTTCGTTTAGATAACTTCTTATACAGGAAGCGATTAAATGGCGATTGCGCAAATTATTGAATGACTCGGCCCTTCTCAATTCCAAGTAACGGTATTTTAGCCTCAGACTTTCGGAGGCATCTACTGCGCCATCTACCTGAAAAGGAGGTGTTTCCGTGCGGTTCAGGATTTTTAGTTCATTGACCTTTACTTCAATATCACCGGTAGGCAAGCTAGGATTTTCCTGACCAGCAAGCCGAGGCAACACAGCCCCTTTTACCGCAATAACCCACTCATTTCTCAAGATGTGGGCACGCTCATGGCTTGCCTTTTCAACGCCGGGATCAAAAACGATCTGTATAATCCCTTCCCTGTCACGAAGGTCAATAAATATCAGGTTGCCAAGGTCGCGTCTGCTGTTAACCCATCCCATCAACAAGACCTCTCGTCCGATGCTGTCCGCCCTGAGGCTTCCACAGTCATTGGTTCTTTTCCACTCACCCAATGAATCTATTCTTATGCCTTCAAATTCACTCATTTATTTAAAAATACTTTCTGAGATTCGTCACTATATTTTCAAGCCCCACTTCCTCCTGGGCCTTTGTATCCATGTCTCTAAGTAAACCAATTCCCGAGGACAGTTCATTCTCCCCCACAATCAAGACTTTTTTTGCACCGAGGCGGCCGGCCTTCTTCATCAGTGCCTTGAGTCCTTTTGAGCCGTAATCCATTTCCACCCACAGGCCGTATTTCCTCAAATCCATTACCCATTGAAAAGACTCCCTTTCAGAGTTTCCCCCCAAAGCTGCAATAAAGAGATCAGGGCATTTGATCTCGGGTGAGAACTCTTCCGCCATCAGGGAAACCACCCGTTCCACACCCACGGCAAACCCTATAGCAGGATGGTCGGGGCCACCTAAAAGCTTTACCAGACCGTCGTAACGTCCACCCCCCGCAACTGCATTCTGCGCCCCTAACCTGTCAGTCTGTATCTCAAAGGTTGTCCTGGTATAATAATCAAGTCCCCTGACAAGCTGATGGTTCAGTACAAAAGGGATGCCCGACCTGCTCAGATAATCCTTTAGGGATTCAAAGTGATTCCTGCATGCATCACACAGGAAACCCAGTATAGAAGGCGCATCAGCCACAATCCGATTGCAGGTCTCCACTTTGCAATCAAAAACCCGCAACGGGTTGGTTTCCGATCTTCTCCGGCAATCAACACATAGCGAATCTATTTTGCCGAGCAAAAATTCCTTTAGCTCACTTTTAAAGCGGGGCCTGCATTGCTGACACCCAAGGGAATTAATATTAAGGCTGAGTCCGGAAAATCCGATAGATTCGAACAGGCTCATAGCCATAGCTATGATATCCGCATCACTCCTGGGACCCGGATCACCGAACAGCTCAGCATTAATTTGATGAAACTGTCTAAACCTCCCCTTCTGGGGCCTTTCATGTCTGAACATGGGGCCCACGGTGAAGAGTTTCTGTATGGGGTTTTTTTGGTATAGCCTGTTCTGGATATATGCCCTGACAACAGAAGCCGTCGCTTCAGGCCTTAAGGTCATCCCCCTTCCCTTGCTGTCTTTCAGGGTGTACATCTCCTTGGAAACGATATCCGTCTCCCTGCCGATACCCCGGCTAAAGAGTTCGGTTCTTTCAAGGAGAGGGGTCTTGATCTCAAAAAATCCGAAGGCTTCAAATAGCCTCCTTGCAGTCGATTCAAGCCTTTGCCAGCTCGCAACCTCTTCAGGGAGAATATCCTTAAAACCTTTGATCGCTGTAAACTCCAACTCTGCTTTATCTCCTACGCCTTTGAGTTTGCATGTCTTCTATCAGATGGCACTATGGCTCGTCAATGGCTTTGCAACAACGTTGAAGCCTCCTTACACGGAAGCATCTATTGGCTGTTGTCGTTTTTTCATGGGACACAGCACCAGCGGGCAACCGGTAATAAAATAAATTCACTCAACAGTGATCTTTTTTGCTTTCCTTTTGCCGCTCTTTGAGCCCTTCTTTTCAAGGCCTCCTATCCTTTCATCAACAAGGGACCGGATGGCCTTAAGAAACTCTATGCGGGACAGGGTCAGGTGATCAAGAAAATCCGATTTCTTCCCTGAAACCTTCTCTAATTCCATGAAAAATCTGCCCACGGGACACAATACCATCTCCCTTTCATCCTCTTTTTTGCCCATGATCTCCTCCTCTAAAATTGATGTGCAAGAACTCGCCCTCCAATGCAGCATCGACGGACTTTGAAGCGGCCATCTGCCTTGGAAGCAACACATGTCTTTTAAAACTCCCCACACGAACAATTAACTCATCAGAGATCCTGTTCAATTCGACCTCCTCCTTCATAAGAAAGGGGAGCGTCATCGTAAGACGGTATTCACCGTTCTCCTTTATCAAATTGTAAGGTTCTCCCTTGTAAAATCGCCTGAGTGGATCTCTTTTCCCATAAATCTGATCTGCCAAAATTTTCAGGCTTTCATAGCCGAGCACTTCACTCCTGAAGAGGTAAACAGGAAAGACGGGAATCGGGCTGAAGTATTCTTCCGCCTTTTCAATATATTGTTCCTGGTTTTTTCTCCAGTTATTGAAATAGGTATCGTTTATTTGCGACGGTAGAATTCGGTTCATGATGATTCCATCTATACTCATCTTATAAAGGCAAAAATACATGAATGCCCGCTGTGTCTCTCTTAATACAATTTTTTCCGGATTGGTAACAAGGCGAACAGTCGTTATCTGGGGATCCGTCAGGATTTCGTCCACCCCTCTTAAGCGTTGAAACAAATACTCAACCGCAGCAAAATAGTCATCGCCGGGCACGGGAACATTGTATACTCTCTTGGCCACAGGACCGACATATTTGGCAATCGCCCTTTCCATCTTGAATATCTTGTTTATATACCACTCCAACGTTGTTGGAATACTGATAAACCTTATGGACTCGCCGGTCGGCGCACAATCAAGTATGAGCACATCGAACTCTTTGTCCCTAACATAGCGGTTAATATAAAGAAGCAGGCTCACCTCTTCCATTCCGGGTAAAATAGCAAGCTCTTCTGCCAAAATTTCATCCAAACCGGTGGTTCTCAGCAGGGTGGAAATGTATTTATATATATCTCCCCAGTTGTTCTCAATCTCCTCCTGGACGTCCATTTCCTGAATCCACAGGTTTTTTCCGACATTTATCGGTTTACCCCTGTTTCTATCAAGCAGTGATTTTTCCAGATCAAAAATATCCGAAAGGCTGTGGGCCACATCCAGGGAAATAATTACCGTCCTTTTCCCCATTTCAGCAGCCCTTATCCCAGTGGCAGCCGCAACACTCGTCTTTCCGACCCCACCCTTACCAGCAAAAAATATAATTCTCACGAACAACTCCTCAGAGAAAATCAATACTAAATATTTTCGTTTTGTTTAAAAAGTACCGCCTCACCTTCAGGTCATACACATCTGAAGTCATCTGCATTTTTTCTCTTTTTTGACAGATTATCATGCCAGATGGCAAAAGACAATTCCAATGACTCGCGTGATAATACTTAAAACAGATGTCTGATATCCCTTAAAACAGCATTTTTAGTTAATAATTTCAAAAAAATACAGCCCCAAAGGACCTGATTTTGTTTGGAACTCACTAAAAGAGCCCAGATAGAGAATCCTGTCACGATTTTTTCTTGACTCAGCCGCAATAGAAATTGAATTCCGAAATTTTGTTGCAGAAATATATTTGGTTGTAATCTGAAATATTAAATAGTAAAATTTAAGTTCCTTAGACCTGTGCATAAAAAATTTATATAAATCTCTTACAGCAGGAAAAGGATATTAGGATGGACAGAAAAGCGCCGATTGAACGAAGGCAACATAAGCGATTCAATGCCCAAGATGGTGCATTTGCTGTAGTAAAAAATCATGTTAGCAAACTGGGTCAAATTATTGATGTCAGCATGCGTGGACTTGCCTTTAAGTATATTGCTAACGGAAAGCAGTCAAAAGGTATATTAGCACTGGACATATTTTTGTCCGGTCACGGTATTTATACGAAAAATATACCATTCAAAACCGTATCGGATTTTGAAATGAAGAGCGAAATCCCTTTCAGTTCCATAAAAATGAGGCGATGCTGCGTGCAATTTGGAGAGCTAACGCATACCCACGTATCACAATTGGAAGACTTTATTCGGAATCATACTGCAAATCAAATCTGATAATCTTTTCCTTTTCAAATCATGCCCTTTCGAATAGTATCGTTTTGGAAATAAACGACCCTGCAGCAAAAGTTCGGCCGAGGCTCACTCGAAGGCCTCATGTCGAATCGCTTCAGGGAATCACAAAGTAAAATTTTCTACATAAGGCCAAAAACCCCCTATAAAATTTTAAAAATGCTAAAATAGTTTATTAAACCTAATTTTGGGTTATGTTATGTTTAAATCGATACGTTCAAAAATAGGTGCCAAATTATTGATAACCATTTCCCTTGTGTTGATCTTATCAATGGTTTCTCTGGTTTTTATTGCAACCCAACAGGTGGCTGAATTTGGAGAATTCTCCGCCTCTACAAGTGAGACAAACATAAGGGATAATGCCAATGCCTTTATGGCGCGTATAACCCATGAACAGGCGATGAGATATGCGAGCACCTTTAAAAAATTCGCTACTTCTTCCAACCTAATAGCAAAACAGACTGCCTTTATTTTGGACAATATTACCCTATACGGCGGCAAACCTCTCAAACCAAATGAGAAACTAGTCATCTACCCGCAGAATAAGATATTTTCAAATGACGCTTCCCAAGAGACAATGGTATTATACTGGGGATCTTCTAACTTATCACATGGAATCAATGAACAAATCAGTGCGCTTTCACACCTTGATCCCCTTCTCAAAATTGTAAAGGAGGGCAATCCCGAAATTAGGGCATGTTACGCCGTCACTGAGCCAGGTATTGCTCGCTACTATCCAAACATTCATGGCGTAGAAAAACTACCTCCAACCACAAAATTTGATATAAGAAATGCGAACTGGTATGTAATTGCAAAACCGGAAAATAACCCCGAGAATAAAACGGTGTGGTCGAATATTTATTTGGATAGTGTTGGCCAGGGTTTATTGACAACTGCAAGCACCCCTGTTTACAGCAAGACCGGACAATATCTCGGAGCAACCGGGGTTGACGTTACCCTGGACACCATTGTAAACGACATCCTTGCCGCTATTCCGTCATCTCATAAGATGAAAGGCATGTTTTCTTTTCTTACTGATCATCAGGGCAGGATCATTGCTTTTCCACCGGAATACCTGGACATGTTTGAACTCAAAATTGACCGGGACAGACTGAAGGATGCCACGGTTATCCTCAAACACAGCCTGCTGGACTCTTCCAATGCGGAAATAAGAAAGATGGGGCAAAACATAATCGCCAAAAAATTCCAGGTTTCCCGTTTCTTTCTGAACGAGCGCCCTTTTATGATCTCTTCCCATTTCATGCCCTCAACCGGATGGCGTTTAGGTGTTGTGGTACCGGAGTCCGTCATTCTTGCCTCTGTCGAAAAAACCCGCAATGCACTGGATTCAACAGTTGATAAAATGACTGCCAGATTCACCTTTGCCACTATTCTATTCTTGTTAGGCGCGATTATTATTATAACATTATTTTCCATTAAAAGCCTTATCAAGCCCTTGAGTAATATTTCTGAGGGGGCGAAGCGTGTTCAAGATGGCGATTTAACAACGCACGTTGATATGAATAGAAAGGACGAAATAGGTTCGCTTGCCAGTTCTTTCAATAGTATGGTTGATGCCTTGCGAAAAGGCAAAGAGATGGAAATTGCATACACCCAGAATCTTGAACAGGAGGTAAAAGAGAGGACCCACGAGATAACAATCAGAAACGAAGAATTGAGAAAGACACTTCAAGAACTCAAACAGGAAATTTCAGAACGCAAAAAAGTCGAGGAGGCACTTCGGCAGAGCGAGAAAAAATACCGAACCGTTGTGGAAGAGAGTTTCGACGGTATCTTTGTTCAGAAAGGTTCAAAAATTGTATTTGCAAGCAAGCGCCTGCACGAGATGCTTGGTTACAGCGCGGGGGTGGGCTGTTAGGTCTGGACCACTGGCTTATCTACCATCCTGACTACCATGAACTGACAAAAGGCCGCGCTCTGGCCCGTATGCGCGGTGAGAAGGTGCCAAATCGGTATGAGGTCAAATTAAAACGCAAGGATGGCTCATGCTTTTATGGTGAAATCATTGCCCGTAAAATCGATTTTGCTGGAGAACCCGGAGTTCAAGTCTGGATAAGAGATATCACAGAGCGTAAGCAGGCAGATAATGAAAAGAGGCTACTTGAACTCCAGCTCCAACAGGCCCAGAAGGTGGAGGCTATAGGGACCTTAGCCGGCGGCATTGCCCATGACTTCAATAATATTCTGGCAGCCATTATTGGCTATACGGAGATTGCGAGCTTGCAGGTTGCTGATGACAACAAAGCAAAGGAAAGCCTTAATGAGGTTTTAAAGGCCGGGCATCGGGCAAAAGACCTGGTTAACCAGATCCTTGCCTTCAGCCGCCCAGCCGAGGAGGGACGAAAGCCAATACAAGTCACATCAATTATGAAGGAAGCCCTAAAACTGCTTCGTGCGACCTTGCCCGCCACCATAGAGACACGCCAGAACATCGAAATCGATCCGGATCAGGACACAATTCTGGCAGATCCTACACAAATTCATGAAGTACTGATGAACCTCTGCACCAATGCAGCCCATGCTATGTGGGAAAACGGCGGTATTCTGGAGATAAGCCTTCAGAATGTGGAAATAGGAATTCGGAACTCGGAATTTGAAGACGATGAAGGAAAACCCCCAATTCACATTCCGTATTCCTCGGTTGACTTGGACCCTGGACAATACCTGAGACTGACTGTGAGCGATACAGGCCATGGAATGACGGAAAAAGTCATGAAACGGATCTTTGACCCGTACTTTACCACCAAGGACAAAGGTGGGGGAACAGGCATGGGGTTGTCCGTAGTTCACGGAATCATCAAAAGCCATGGTGGGACGATCACGGTTTACAGTGAACAGGCAAAGGGTTCCACCTTTCACGTGTATCTTCCCCTTATCCAAGAAGAGGTACAAAAGCCGGACATCGATGACAACGCCCCTGTCCTAACTGGACACGAGCGTATCCTTTTCGTCGATGATGAGCATGCATTAGTAGAGATTGCCAAAGATATATTAGAGCGACTGGGATATGAAGTGGTAACCAGAACAAGCAGTGTGGAAGCCCTTGAGCTATTCCGGGTACGGGCCCACAGTTTTGACCTGGTGATTACAGATATGACCATGCCTAATATGACTGGCGATAAGTTATCAAGGGAACTCATGAAAATACGTTCCGATATCCCCATTATTCTTTGCACCGGGTATAGCGAACGCATCTCGGAAGAAAAGGCAAAGGGCATGGGAATTCGAGAATTTGTCATGAAGCCCCTTGTGATGAAAGACTTGGCTAAAACGGTGCGGAAAGCTCTGGATACCTGACTCCCGAAAAATGCTTACCAATATTCTTCTTCTATTTTGCCGTCCCTAATCATCGCTTTATTTTTCATCTTCTCAAGCAATCTATCATATGATTCTTCTTCCCTGGCCTTTTCCTTTCCCGAGTGATAGCCAAACGGAATCTTTGAAAAGTCATGAAAATTCTGCTATCCTAAAAAAATGCAAAATGATCGGCAGAAAGCTATTCATATCATATGATCCCTATTCGCGACACAATTCAATCCAAAAATTATCCTGTTGTCAATACTGTCATTATCGCCACAAACGTGCTGTTTTATCTCGTGCAGACAGCGCAGGGAGAGGGACTGAACCAATTTATTTTTACATACGGCCTGGTTCCTGCCCGCTACTCGATACCTGAGATTGCTTCCTACTTTACCTTTGGTCAACAGGTGATTTCCTTTTTCTCCTTCATGTTCCTTCATGGTGGGTTCTGGCACCTTCTCGGTAATATGTGGTGCCTCTATATATTCGGAGATAACGTTGAAGACCGACTCGGTTCAATAAGGTACCTTCTGTTTTACATCCTCTGTGGGCTGGCCTCTGGTCTATTCCACCTTTTCATCAACTGGCACTCCAAGGTACCCACCATCGGCGCCAGCGGAGCCATTGCCGGTGTTATGGGTGCATATCTCTTGCTTTACCCAAAATCCAAAATACTGACCCTCATTCCCATCTTTTTTATACCCTATTTTTTAGAACTCCGTGCCTTTTTCTTTATCGGCATATGGTTTATGCTACAATTCATAAGCGCTGCTGGTTCTTCTTCGCAGTTGGGAGGGGTTGCATGGTGGGCTCATATAGGCGGCTTTATATTCGGAATCATTTTCTTGAAAATATTTCTCAAAATTCCTCAATCCGGAATTACAGAAAAATTACAGCAAAAAACTGCAAGGCAAAAGACACGCCGCCTTCAGGTCATACGCACTGTCGGATTGGCAGATGATCCCAACCTATACGGGTCTATTGAGGTCACACCGCAGGAAGCTCGATCTGGGACTCACAAGCTTGTCAATATTCCATGGGGTTTTGAAAAACGCATTTTCAAGGTTATTGTACCGCCTAACACCCGCGACGGCGCATCTCTCCGTCTTAGGGGAATGGGCAGACAAATAGATGATAAAAGTCGTGGAGACCTCTATTTGAAAGTTATAACACGGTCAGGCTCCTGACAGGATTACCTGATAAAACTGATGGCTGATAACTGACAGGTAAGTACTTACCATATAGGACAACACATATGAATATTACTTTTCTTGGCACGGGCGGCGCATGGGGTGTTCCGGAAATAAACTGCGACTGTCTCATATGCCGTGAGATGCGAAAAAGAAAAGAAAAAAGAGAGCGAACCGCACTCCTTATTTCAAACGAAACCAACCTGCTTTTGGATTGCGGCCCCGACATCAGGGCCCAGCTCCTGAGGAACCGGGTAGATAGGATAGACGGGGTCCTGATCAGTCATGAACACGGTGATCACTACATGGGCCTTGATGAACTTTTCGTCTATAAACGCAATGTTCCAAAAGACGCCTTTCGTCCGATTCCGGTCTATCTTACTGCCGAAAGCTGGGAAGTTATAGGCCCCAGATTTGCTTATCTGGAACAAATGGAGGTAATAAAGGTTAATAAAGTTGAGCCTGGCAAGTGGTTTCAGCAGGGAGAATTCGATGTTCTGCCTTTCAAAACCGAACACGGTGATTTTGCAAAGGGATCTGTAGGATTTGCCGTGAGATCAAAGGATCAATTCGAAAATAAAATTCGTTTAGTGTATACTTCTGATTTCATGGATATTCCTGAGGTCCCTCCAGAACTTATCAACCCTGACTACCTGATTATCCAGTCCTTCTGGCTGAATGAACCGATCACTAATCGCCCCCATCATATGAGTCTTCAGAGGGCAATCTATTTCATAGACCTCCTAAAACCCAAAAAAGAAACTTTTCTAGTACATATCGGGGATGCCGATATGGTGAAGGGTGATTCCGCAAATACCAATGCAAAAAAACGCCCACCTAAAGACCCTCTAAGGCCTCCATCGGGAGGAGATCCCTATCCGATCCCTTTGAACCAGGAACAATGGCAAAAGACCGTAAAACGGATCATGTCAGATTTCGGGCTGCCGTACAGGGTGACGGTTGCCTATGATGACCTGTGCGTGTGTTTGAGTTAGTAGCTACAGCACAGGATGACAGCAAGCATTTTGCTTTACCTTGTTGATGATCCGAGATATAAATAATAGATAACGCCTTGAGGAAACTGGCATCGCCGAAAAGGTCTTCGAAACCCACTTGCATTCACTGGTGTACCTTACTAATAGCTTTTGCAAATTTTTGTTTTTATAGCCACGAAATACGCATTATGTTAAGAAGAATAGTAGGAAATAGGATTGAAGGAATCCTGACTGGCATCGCCTTATTTTTACATCGTCATAAAATAACGCCTAATAACCTCACCCTTATCGGCCTCATAATAAATGGTATTGCTGCCTATTGTTACTACCGTGGGTTCATTGTTTGGGGAGGTATAGTCATCCTTCTGGCAGGTTTTTTTGACATGCTGGACGGTGCTGTGGCACGGGCGGGGGATTCGGCTTCAAAAATAGGGGCTTTTAACGACTCTGTAGTTGATCGCTATTCTGACTTTCTAATCTTTGCGGGAGTTCTTACATATTTCGCCAAAAAGGGTGAGATTGGAAATGTAATCCTTGTTCTTGTTATTATATGCGGCACATTCTTGGTTAGCTATGTCCGTGCCCGGTCCGAACTCGTTATTCCGAAATGTGCTGTCGGACTTATGGAAAGAGCAGAAAGGATTATCATCTTGGCGGCCGGGTCTATTTTTAATTTCCTCATTATAGCACTCTGGTTCCTGGCTATCTCTACCCATTTTACCGCCTTTTACCGTATCTATTACACCCATAAGACATACAAAACTACCAGTCAGTAAAGGATCTCAAGCCAAATCTATTGCTCACTCCTACTGCATACCCCACAACGAAAACACTCACCCACATTGCAGATATCTGATTCCTTGCCCTCAAGAGCCAGCCTGTATTCGGTAATTAAATGGGTTTTTGAAATTCCGCCGTCAATAAAATCCCACGGCAGGACTTCATCAAGCTCTTTTGGGCGGTAAACAAAAAAGTCAGGATTCACTTCGGAGAAACGAAGCGCTTTTGTCCAGTCCCCACCAAACCTGTGGGATGCATGCAGGATTTCACCTGCCCTTCTGTCCCCAACTGAAAGCAACGTCTGGACATAAGACCACTTGGGAAAATCGGAATTTACCTTTATGCCGCCCTCTCTGCCAAGGGCCCTTCTTATCAACTTCTGCTTCTCCTTGAGTGAGGATAGCTGATCCAGAGGAAACCATTGAAAAGGGGTAAAAGGTTTAGGGACAAAGCAATTAACGCTAACGATTATTTTGCCTATTCTGCCGAGTCCCGAGGAAGCCTTGACCATATGGTGCTTAATTCCCTTAATTAGATCAACAATTTCTTCCACGTCACCTCTGGTCTCAGTGGGAAGACCAATAAGAAAATAAAGTCGAACAGAAAAATCTGACGTCTCCGAAATCAGTGTTACGGAATCCATGATATTCTTTCTTGTCAAATGTTTATTTATGACCCTTCGCAGCCTTTCCGATCCGGCTTCTGGTGCAATTGCCAGAGTTTTTTGCCCTGCCCGCTTAAGATGTACGAGGAGTCTCTTTGTAAGGCTGTCGGCCCTCAAGGACGAGACAGAAAAACTTCGTCCTTCTTTCACTATCATGGATGTCACATTTTCTATCCCGGGAATATCTGAGACTGCCGCTGCCAATAACCCGACCTGATCGCATTTTTCCAGGGCCTTTTCGGTTGATGATATTAGGTCTGTTTCCCTATAAAATCTTGGGGGACGATAGACATAGCCGGCGGCACAGAATCTACAGGAACGTCCGCAACCCCTTCCCATTTCGATCAAAATTTTGTCGCTGAATTCCGTATCGGGCGTTATTATTTTGGACATGGGAACCTGCCCGTCTACAGATCCGCCTTTAAAAAGATATGTTCTCCTTATCTTTTCAGGCACATCTCTGTCTTTAGGAAAAAAAGACTTGAGGCCGCCGTCTTTCTGGTATTCCGGTTGATAGAGGGATGGAACATACAGACTGTTCATATTTTTAGCGAGACCCTTCAAAACTTCTTCTCGACAGGTATTTATAAACCCGATTTCTAAAAAAAGGTCTACAAATCTGTTCAGGCTGGCCTCGGCCTCTCCCAGCAGAAAAAAATCAATAAAAGACGCCAGGGGTTCAGGATTCAGGAAGGTGGTGATGCCTCCCGCCATGACAAGGGGGCACGGATCAAGGCGTTCTTCAGCCAGAAGGGGAATCTTTCCCAGTTCTAAGATCTTCAGTATGTTAGGATAGTCGTTCTCAAAGGAAAGGGAAAAAGCCACGAGGTGGAATACTTGAAGTGGGATTTGAGACTCCAGCGACAGCAGCGCGTTTCCTGACTGGAGGTAGAGGGACAATTCTTGACCTTCAGGCAGGAAAACGCGCTCTGCAACAACATCGGGCCTTTCGTTAAAAAGATGATAAACGATCTGGAAACCAAGGTTTGACATGCCGAGGCGATAATAGTTTGGATAGACCAGGGCAATAGAGAGCTTGCCGCCACGATCTTTTTTGACAGTTCCCCTTTCTTTGGCCAACCTGGCCCGGTACAGGGAAATAATATCACTAGGCACGTTCCCGACCTATTTTCAAGCGACCTTTATTTTCATTCCCTTGAAGTCTCCTGTTTCCAACCTGTCAACCTTCCAATTCAGGTCAACAGCTTATGGCTTATTGCTGACCGCTGAACGCCTAAAATCAGTCAGCTTTCGCCCTTAGAAAAGTTGGGTAATCTAGGTTATCCTTGAAATTAAACCTGCTAAACAAACCTTTTTTCTTAGTTCTAATCCAGCCGTTATCTTCGGGCTCCTCCGTACCAGTCTCCTTTCTTTGGAAAGTGGGTATATCCAGTATCTCACCGTCCATTCTGACCGACCATTCCTCTTCAATCTCTTCCGGCCTCGGATCTCTGAGGTTTACCACATTGGCGAATTCGCTGACATGACTAATGCTGTGCCTTCTGTAAAAGGCATTACCGCCACCCTCTATTCCGGTTGCAATAACGGTCACCTTGACCTCATCCCCCATGCTGTCATCAAATGCCACACCCCAAAAAATATCAGCGTCCTGATGAACCTCTCCTTTAATATAGTTGGATGCCTCATTGATTTCATCCATGGTCATGTCGGAAGGACCGGTTATGTTCATAAGTACCCCCCTAGCGCCGTCGATTGATATATCTTCCATGAGAGGGCTGTTGATCGCCTTCTGTGCGGCCTCAGCGGCCCTATTTTCCCCGGATGCTACTCCCATTCCCATGATAGCGGGACCCATCTGCTCCATCACCTTTTTTACATCTGCGAAATCCAGGTTTATAAAGCCGTTGTTCATGATCAAATCGGAGATCCCTCTAACAGCCTGGAGAAGAACATCATCCGCACGTACAATCAGGTCTTTGAAAGTCGTGTTTTTGCCTCCCAAAGTCTTAAGGCGTTCATTGGGAATTATAATGAGGCTGTCAACCTCTTCCTTGAGTTTCTCGATTCCTTCCATGGCCCTTTTCATCCGCTTTTGACCTTCGAATGTAAAGGGCTTGGTCACAACCGCTACGGTCAGGGCGTCGCTTTCTTTGCACTCCTTGGCAATCACAGGAGAAGCACCTGTGCCTGTTCCGCCTCCCATGCCTGCCGTTATAAAAACCATATCGGAACCCTCTATGCATTCTCTGATTTCACTGACACTTTGCTCTGCCGATGTCCTGCCAATTTCCGGATCGGCCCCTGCGCCTAGCCCCATTGTTATAGACGGACCGAGCTGTATCTTGTGAGAGCACGCAGATCGATCAAGATCTTGGCGATCCGTATTGGCAGCAATGAAATCAACCCCCCTTAAATTCGAAGCAATCATATTGTTGATTGCGTTGCCGCCTGCGCCCCCGACACCTACCACTTTTATCTTGGCCTTGTACCTCTGTTTTTCTTCTACAAATTGGAATTTCATGATGTCCCTCCTTTTGCTTAAGTTAATAAAACATTCACCTTTTAAACCGCAAATTGCCAATTGTATTAAATTACATCCTTGAACCAGCCCTTCATCCTGTTCATAACACGATTGAAAATGTTGACATCCCTTATTCTGAACTTTCTGGCCTTTTTTCCCGCCATTGATCCATACAGGACTAGACCCACCGCCGTTGCATACATCGGTTTATTAACAACTTCTACCAATCCCCCTATTTCTTGAGGATAACCAACTCGTGCAGGAGTATTGAAAATCTGCTCCGCCAACTCAGGCACTCCAGGTAATTCCGCTGAACCACCCGTTACAACTACACCCGACCTAATGGCATTTTCATATTCAGCTCGTACAAGTTCACCGTAGATCAAGGTAAATATCTCCTCAACCCGAGGCTCCAAAATTTCTCCCAGGATTTGCCTTGATAAAACCCTCGGTTTTCTTCCTCCAACACCAGGCACTTCAATGGTCTCATCCTTACCGATCAATGAAGAAAGACCGCACCCGTATTTAATTTTAATCTTTTCCGCCTCTGACTTTGGTGTCCTGAGCCCTATGGCAATGTCATAGGTCAGGTTATCCCCCCCCAAAGGCAGGACCGATGTATGCTTGATAGACCCTCTTGAAAACACTGCCATATCCGTCGTCCCACCCCCAAAATCAATTAGGGCAGAGCCGAGATTACGCTCTTCCTTTGAAAGCACTGCCTCACTGGACGCAAGAGACTCGAGGATAATATCGTGTACATCCAAACCGGCCCGGTTCGCACACTTAATAATATTCTGCGCCGAGGTAACGGCACCTGTTACAATATGAATTTTAGCCTCCAGACGAACACCGGACATGCCTAAAGGATCCGAGATTCCGTCCTGATCATCCACTATAAATTCCTGGATAAGGGTATGAATGACCTCACGGTCCATAGGTATGGCCACTGCGCTTGCAGCTTCGATGACACGGTCGATATCTTTCTTAGTCACCTCCTTCTCTTTAAGGGCAATTACTCCTTCACTGTTAAATCCCTTGATATGTCCGCCGGCAATACCTGCATAAACGGAACTGATCTCACAACCAGCCATCGTTTCGGCTTCTTCCACAGCTTCCTTTATGGAATCTACGGTACGTTCAATATTAATAACAACGCCCTTTCGAAGGCCCTCCGAGGGATGACTCCCCATACCAATGATCTCTACACCGCCGGGATGGGATTCACCCACCACTGCACATATTTTGGTAGTACCTATATCCAGACCTACTATAATTTCTCCAGGCATCCTCTGTTACCTCGTTCGCAGATTACAGTCTGTAAATACGCCGTCATCCTTTTCTAAAGGAGACCACCGCTCCATCAACGTAATCCAAGTCGATTCTGTCCACCTGATGAATCCGACCAGTCCTGGTCAAATGTTCAGCCACTTTATTTAGCCCGTCCATTTTGTCTACAAGGTCCTCCACCGTCACCTTGATCTCTGCGGCAAAGTGGCTGAAATAGATAGACATGCCTCTATTCCTATTCAGATGAATCTCTGAAAGCTCGCCCAATGACCAAAGACCCCTCTCCGACTCCAGAGTTCTGATGACACGGGCGGCCCTGTGCAATTGTTCATGATTTTCCAATATATCTCGTGAAGCGCCCGTGATAATCGGCAAATCTATCTCTTCCGAGTCGTCCACTTCCTTAAAGATCTCTCCCTGTCGATTCATATAATGTATCTTGTCCGTCACTACCAATGCCGATGGAATTTGCTTTTCTGCCAAGATAATCAGGCTGTGTGGGAATCGCCTTTCCAGCTTGACTGATCTAACCCAGGGGTGTTCCTCCATCTTTTGCTTCAATTTTTTGAGGTTAAGACTCACAAGACTCAATTCAGAGTTTAAACCACCTATCCGGATGAGATCGTGCCTTATTTCGCCGTCAACTCCGGTAACTTTCACCTGTCTGAGCTTCATGTAAGGAGAAGTGAGCAGATAATGGTAAATAGAAATAAAGGAAAGACTTATTATGGCCACAGTTAAAATAAGACAGAAAATTTTTGCAAAGCCGAAACCAATCCTGTTTATCAAACTAAATGCCACGAATAAGCTCCCATTTTTTCTTCTTTTCTTGATAGACTGACTAGCTAAGACAGAGCGTTTCCTCATTTTTCATTTACCGACAACTCGAATTTCCGGCTCAAGTTGAATGCCGGTTTCTTTTTTCACCGTCTCTTGAGCCAGATTCATTAAATCCAGGATATCCTTTGCCTTGGCACCACCGGTGTTTAAAATATGGTTGCCGTGTTTTTCCGATATAATGGC
>Ga0307445_10000763_pt1 | contig 17788 bp, 18 predicted proteins | sample SalMarSW160330MG_FD_202147 | JGI IMG/M metagenome (GOLD analysis project Ga0307445, IMG submission 202147) | Salt marsh sediment microbial communities from the Plum Island Ecosystem LTER, Massachusetts, United States - SW1603-30 | ecosystem: Environmental > Aquatic > Marine > Intertidal zone >...
GAGAGGGCCCTGTCAAAACCATCCCTGGCCTTTTTGATTATCCTCCCGGTCTTCCCAGAATCCCTACCGCCCTTATATGTCTTCATGTCCCTTGCAAAGCACCTCAGCCGCTCGATGCATTTCTGCGCGTCCTCTATGCTCTCCTCTGTCAGGTTCATCTTAGTCCTGTAATGCGCTGCGAGGAGGGCATACCTCACTGCCAGGGGGTCGTGGCCCTTCTTCACCAAATCCTCGAGGGTGAAGAAGTTGCTCTTTGACTTTGACATCTTCTTGCCGTCAACCATCATGTGCCTCACGTGCATCCAGTACCTGGAGAATTTCCTTCCCGTGGCGCTCTCTGACTGGGCAATCTCGCAATCATGGTGCGGAAAGATGTTGTCCTCCCCTCCTGTGTGGATGTCTATGGTCTTCCCCAGGAGCTTCATGCTCATCGCTGAGCATTCAATATGCCATCCCGGATAACCACTGCCCCAGGGGGATTTCCACTGCATTATGTGTTTCGGGTTGTTTATCCATAGGGCAAAATCCAGCGGGTTCTTCTTCCCCTCCTGTTCTTCAACCCTCCCTCCTGCGCCTGCCTTGAGCTGCTCTATCGTGTTTCCAGACAGCTTGCCATACCTCTTGAACTTCCCCACATCATAATAGACAGAGCCGTCACTCCCGATGTAAGCATACCCCTTCTTTATTAGGGTCTTGTTGAGTTCTATCATCTCCCCGACAAAGTCTGTCGCCTTGGGCCTTGCCATTGGCTCGAGCATGTTCAGCATCTTCCAGTCCCTGAGGAATGCCTTGGTGTAGAAATCAGCAATCTGTTTGGGGGTCTTGTGCTCCCTCTTCGCCGCTCTCTCTATCTTGTCCTCCCCCCTGGAGTCAGCCACCTCGTCCTCTGTCATGTGCCCCACGTCGGTTATGTTCATGACCTGCTTCACCCTGAAGCCCTTCCATTCCATGAACCTCCTGATAAGCTCGGCAAGCATGTACGACTTGAAGTTCCCTATGTGCGCGTAATCATAAACAGTGGGGCCGCAGTTGTACATCATCACCGTCTTTCCCCTGAGGGGTTTGAAGACTTCCTTCCTCCTGGTAAGCGTGTTGTAGAACCTTATCGCCATGTAGCTCCCTCTCCTAATAATTATAAGGCGGGGTAACTAATATAAACCATGGGTATCTTCGGGGGGAAGAAGGACAAGGACAAAGAGAAGGAAAAGAAAAAGAAGGATGAAATCCCTCTCCCTCCGCTTCCCCAGATGCCCAGGGATAAGAGGCTGTTTCTTCCGAGAAAGAGAAGGGTGAGGGTAGACGTAGAGTCAAGGGAATACAAGGTCTTCCGCAGGAAGGAGAAGATAAAGCTGAGCTGGTACGAGAGGCTGTGCAGGCTCGCCGCGAAGATAGTCACGATGAAGGCATCCGGCAAGACCAAGACAGACCTCGAGCAGGCAATCGCCTTCACGGGGATGAAGATAACCCCGGACAACGTGATGTCCCTGATGGTGATGACCATAATATTCTTCGCAGCGCTCACCCCGGTCGTCATAATCCTCGGCTTCATCCCCATCTACCTGGCGATAATGGTCCCCCTCCTTGGGGTAGGGGCTGCATTCTACTTCCTGAAATACCCGAACAACTACGTCAAGAAGCTCAGGATACAGGCATCCTCCCAGGTCGTCCTTGCCATACTCTACATGGTCATATCCATGAGAATCTCTCCCAACCTCGAGAGGGCGCTGGCCTTCTCCGCGTCCAACGTTTCCGGCCCCCTGGCATGGGACATGAGGAGGCTGCTCTGGGACATAGAGATGAGGAAATACTATTCCGCATCGGACGCCATGACGGATTATATAGCAAAATGGAAGTCAGAGAACGAGGAGTTCTCAGAGGCCCTCCGCCTGATAAGGGAGTCAGAGACCCACACCCCCCAGAGGGCGACCGTCATACTCGACCAGGCCCTGGAGGTCATACTGGACGGAACTAAGACCAGGATGAAGCATTATGCACAGGACCTCCAGCTCCCGGTGACGGTCATCCACATGCTCGGCATACTCCTTCCAGTGATGGGAACGATAATGGCTCCCCTGGCAGCGGTCTTCCTCTCTGACATAGTGGGGCCGATACACTTCATACTCGGCTACAACATCGTCCTTCCCCTCATGATACTCTGGTTCATAAGCAGCACCCTCGGCAAGAGGCCGATGACGTTCTCGCAGGTGGAGCTCAAGAACCATCCCGGCATCCCCAAGAAGGGGTGCTTCCTCCTCGGGAAGTCGAGCATACCGGTCTTTCCGGTGGCAGTCCTCGTCCTGGTTGCAATGGCAGCCTTTCCCATATACTTCTTCTTCCAGAACCCTGAGCTGATACTTACCGGTGACAGGGGAGCCCACAGCCCCATTACCCTGATGCTCTCCGGGTTCATCGTCCTGGGGATTGCCTTCTCACTGGCGGTCTATTTCATACTCTCCAATTTCCAGAAGTCGGGGATAAAGGACGGCATCCAGAAAACAGAGACCGAGTTCGAGCTCGCCCTGTTCCAGCTCGGAAACCGGATATCTGGAGGGACACCCACGGAGGTTGCCATAGCGAAATCCATAGACGACATGAAGGATCTCGAGATAGCGAACCTGTTCAGGATAACCCTGAGGAACATCCAGAACCTGGGCATGACGTTCTCAGATGCGCTCTTTGACAGGAATTACGGGGCCATGATATACTACCCCTCGAGGCTCATAAGGAACGTGATGTTCGCGGTCGTTGACACCGCGAGGACGGGCATAAAATACGCCTCAGAGAGCATGCTCAGGATAGCCAGGTACATGAAGAACATAAGGGAGACCCAGGAATACATAAGGGACCTCCTCTCGGAGACGGTCTCCTCCATGACCTTCCAGGCATACTTCCTGAGCCCCCTGATAACCGGGCTCATAGTGGCAATGGCTGACGTCATAACCAACGTGCTCAAGACCCTTGGCTGCTACCTCGACACCATGGAGATGGGCTCTGCGATGGGTCTGGAGAGCTTCACGGAAGCGTTCAACATGAAGCCCTCCACGTCCCCTGAGGTGTTCCAGATAATAATCGGGGTCTACATAATCCAGGTCCTCATCATCCTCGGGATATTCCTCACCAAGATAAGCAAGGGAGACGACAGTGTCGCGCAGTGGTACCTGGTCGGCAGGATGCTTCTCATAGGGACCCTGGTCTACTTCCTGGTCGCGATAATATCGAGCTTCATGTTCGCTGACCTGATAGGTGGGGTGTTATCGGACCTCGGGCTTGACGGGACCTGCTAGCTCCACGCCCCTTCCGATGATTCTTCCTGAAAGCCTCTTCCTGTTCCTTTCAACGGAAAGGTTGGACATTCCTTCCTTTGCCTTCCTGTCGGAAATGCCCAGCAGCCTGGAGAAGGACAGGAGGTCTGATGGAGACCTGATTTCCCAGAGGGATTGCGCCCCGGAGGTTATGCAAACTGGCGCCCTGTGCCTGTTCACCTCCCTGGCCGCCTGGCTCATGGCTGAGAATATCCACGAGCGGCTCTTCTTGTAAGAGGAGAGCAGCTCCCCGAACTCGAAGCATATCATGACATCGTTCTCCCTCGCCAGCCTCGCAATCACGTGGTTTATCCCGCTCCCCTCGGGCGAATGCCCTGTCAGGATGTCCACCTCAGGCGTCTCCACAACTGCCCTGTTCAGTTCGGGGTTCCCTCCCCGGACGCATACAATCTCGAAATCGTTCCTGTGCTTCCTTGCCAGCCTCGGTACATCCGACGCCCTTTTCGGCTCCAGCATTATCCCCCTGGAAACGTCAATCTCCCCGCTCCTGAATACCTGCGATGTCTTATCAGAATCAGCGACAGAACACAATCCGCTCCATCCCATCTCCCGGGCCCGCTCCAGCAACCCTCTGTCGGGCCTTGCCCTGACGAGCATGTCATGAAACCTCATAAACCAAACCACCTATTATAATTATGAAGCTTTCCGATAAAAAGGAATCGCTGATAAGGAACCTCATCGCTGAGGGGTATCTGAAGAGCGCCCCTGTCATAGAGTCCATGAGGAGGGTTCCCAGGGAGGGATTCGTCCTCCCGGGTGACATGGCCTCTGCCTACGATGACCACCCCCTCCCAATAGGCTCGGGCCAGACCATATCCGCTCCCCACATGGTAGCGATAATAACAGAGAACCTGAACCCGAAGAAAACCGATAAGATACTCGAGGTCGGCGGGGGGTCAGGCTACCAGGCTGCCGTCCTCTCACCCCTGGTTAAGAAAATCATTTCAGTTGAGCTGGACAGAGGGTTGTCCGGTTTTGCCAGGGAGAACCTGAAGAGAGCCGGTATAAAGAATGTGAAGGTAGTCCAGGGAGATGGAAGCAGGGGCTTCCCTGAGGAATCCCCTTATGACAGGATAATCGTTTCCTGCGGCTCTGACAGGGTCTATCCCGCGTGGGAAAGTCAGCTGAAGGACGGCGGGATAATCCTCGTCCCGCTCAACAGGCTCGGTTTCCAGACCCTATACAGGATAACCATGAAGAAGGGCAAATTCAAGAAGGAGAGGATACTCGACTGCTCGTTCGTTCCCCTCAGGCACTATTCAGAACTATTCTTCTTCTCCTGGGTTTGAAAGCATCTTCTTGAGGGAAGAAGTGGCGTTCTCCTTTATCCAGTCACCGTGCCCCGGAAGGAGCGTCTTGATTTCAAGTCCCATTAACCTCTCTATGGACTTGAGCAAATCCTCCTCATTGCCTCCCGGCATGTCCGTTCTTCCTATCCCGTCCGAGAACAGAGTGTCACCGCTGAAAAGGATTTTCTGCTTCCTGTCATACAGGCAGATTGAGCCCGGTGTGTGGCCAGGAGTGTGGATGACCTCGAGCTCCATCCCCCCGGCTTCTATCCTGTCTCCCTCCCTGAGCTTGAACTTGACCGGTCTCGGGGAGAGCTTTCCCTCAAAGAAATCGGCCCACGATTTCTCGTTGTCCCCTTTCTCTATTACCTCGGCGTCATCTTCATGTGCCGCTATCTCGGCCTTCAGGAAGTAGCCATTCCCTCCTATGTGGTCGAAATGGCAGTGAGTGTTTATTATCCTCTTCACGTCAGCCATGCTCATCTTGAGCATCTTGACGACGGAATAGAGCCTGGTGAAGTTGAATCCCGTGCCGGAATCGATTACAGTGTCACCTATCAAATATATGTTAGAATCCATGTCAGAAAGCTGAACCATCGTTATGTTTCCCAGCTTCTTTATACCCATCCAACCCAACTCCAAACCGTCCGTTTGAAACCGGACGCATACGCTATATTAATCTGCTTAATAATTGACAGCAAACAAATAAAAAGGGTAACCGAGGGGGGTCAAATTCTCAGCTTACGAGAGTCTCCCGACTTCTGCAAGCTGAGGAGCAACAAGCAGACTCTTGAAAGGATGTTGGTTAAAAAACCAGCTTACGAGAGTCTCCCGACTTCTGCAAGCTGAGGAGCAACAAGCAGACTCTTGAAAGGATGTTGGTTAAAAAACCAGCTTACGAGAGTCTCCCGACTTCTGCAAGCTGAGGAGCAACCAGAAAGAACCCTTTTACTGTTCCCCACATCGCCAGGTAACCATTAGAATGCCGCATTAATCCAACAGGGCAAATGCGGCTAACTAAATCTGGCAGGTAGCTATAACGAATCTTAGTCATTGACAAAAGGTTTCATCCAAAAATTACTGTTTGGAGACCAGGCCCCTGAAGAAGCTTCCGAGGCGGGTCTGGAGCCTCTCCTTCTCCATCAGCTCTGCGGTCATCCAGCTCCTCCTCACGAAGTCAGGAAACTTTCCATTGTTCTCCATGTGGCTCTTAAGCCAGTTAATCGTTACCTCATCATGCGGGTAACCTGAACCAACATCACCGTGTTTTTTCTTTAATTCTTCTATATCTTTATCCCTCTCCACCTTCGCTATTATTGAGGCAGCTGAGACAATGGGGTATCTGATGTCTGCCTTATTCTCCATTATCATCTCTGGCATTGGGTCACACTTAACCATTTTTGATACAAACTTGTTGAATTTATCAAGATTCCTCTCAGGACAATCAATGTACATCCTGTTCGGGTTCAGGAAGTTGGTTATGTCAGCCATCTTCATGGCCTCTATCTGGTTGAGGTTCACTCCCCCTTTCCTGTGGGAGTCAATCTTGCAGGCCCCCACCTTTATCACTGCAATGTCCTTTGCCAGCTTCTCTATCTTCCCTGCAAGGACCACCCTCTGTTTTGGGGTGAGAAGCTTGGAATCCTTCACCCCGATCTTCTTGAGAGAATTAGCGGTCCTCTCATCGGCAGAGACGCCTGCCACCACCAGGGGCCCTATCACCGCTCCCCTTCCTGCCTCATCTATCCCCGCGACCAGGAGCTTATCGGCCATGCTAACCTATTGACCAGCAATTAATAAATAATACTCATCGTTTTCCGTACACGCTTTTGGCAGAGTTAAATAGCAGGAAAGTTATCTGTAAAGGGGTGTATAGCGGGAGGAGGATTTTCAGCTTTGCTGAAAGCGCCTGTTCCAGCAGTGCGTTTGAACCTCCGACCTTAACCCGAAGCAAAGCTTCTTTGGGTGTCCCAGGACCAACCCTATGAGCCTTTCGCAACCTCTCTTTCATGTTTCTTTCCCAAGGCTTTCTTTGAGAAAGGCCTTGGCCTTCTGTAAAGAAAGGCTTCAACGAGCACTCCAGGCTGCTCCATCCCGCTATGTGATAAAACTATAAGCTCCTGCCTTTTATATGTTTATCTCCCCGGAAAAAACCAAGAATCCGGGATAATCCCGTAAACCGCACGCTGACAAACTTATAAAGCTTACTCCCAACACATGAGTGTTCGGGTAGCTACCCAATACATCATGTTCATTACATACTGTGTTTCCTTCAGACAAAGATAAGATATAAGGACCAGATTTTTCCACTAAAACGTATAATGACATCCCTTCCGGGACGTCTTTAGATGGTCTTTCGTAATCTTTTTATCAACCCCATTCCGGGGAGGAAGGAGGGCCAGCCATGAGAAACATGCTTTTAGCGATTCTAGTGTTCGTTTCGATAATGTATGTTTGCATGCATTTTGATCTCAGTTTTTTGCTCTTCATCCCCGGAGATACCAGCTTACACGTTCTTTTGAGTGTTTTCTTGGAATAATCCTTCTCGATAACATCTTCGGGAACCCGTTGGAAAAAAATAAGAAAAGGAGAGGAGGTGGAGCCCGGTGAAGAAAACACTTGTCATAGGGATTGTCGGCAGAAAGAGATTGCCGAGGTCAAGGAAACACCCGATAGTGATAAAGAGGAGGATAAATAAACTGATAAGGGAGTTTCTCAGGGGGTCTGAATCCCGCGGGGTAAGGGATGCTGTTCTCGTGTTCAGGGTCTCACTGTGGAGAAAAAAACCCGAAATCGTTAAAATCGTGGAAGAACTTATTGAAGAGAGCAGCAGATGGAACCTGGTAGAAACAAGGGCTTCTGGAAGCAATAATGATTTCCTGAGGGATATTGACGTATTGTTGCATGTGATGAGGCATGGCAAGGACGACATGCTTCTTGCTTTAGTCGGTTCCCTCGGAAAACCCACCAGTCAATTAACCAGCAGGTGCGCCCTCTTTTAGAGGGCCGCCCCAAGGGAGGGGATGTATGGCATCGAGAAAAAAGAAAGAAACCAGAACATGGGTCTTAATTACCCTGATTTTTATCCTCCTGCTGGCGATGACAATCTTCAGGGTAGACAGAATCATACCCGGCGCAGCGCAGGAGGCAACTTCCAGCATCCTTATGGATTAACCATTCGGATAGAAAGGAGGGCTTCATGAAATTTACAAAGGGTTTCACGAAGATTTTCACGAAGAAAAAGCAATGCTACATGTCATCCCCACCACTACCTTCCTTAACATTCATGCCGGGTTGGGCGGGCACTGTTCTGAATTTTATGAACAGCGTCTCAGGTGCAATGCCGATAATAAAGCGGGCGGACCGATACACCGCACTTGCCGGTTTGTTTGGCATTGCGGCCGCTGCGCTTCTTTTTATTGCTGGCGGGATAAAACCCCACCCCGCAGCATACCTCTCTATCGGCTTTCTGGGTCTCCTTTTTGCCAGCCTCATCCCTACAATTTATCTCCGTGAGGGCGAGGAAGGCCGTTGGCAGGAAACGATAAACAAGTGGATGGCATTCATAGCCGCTTATGTTGTAGTCTCCCTTTTCCTTTCTCATCATGTTCCGTTGGTGGCCGCGGACCCCTCCCATGTCTGGAGTGTCATCATCGCGGCGATTGTTGTGATTGTTGCCAGCGTTGTTCTGTCGTTCGTGCTTTCGTTATTCTTTTTCATATGGCTGACTGTCAGGAGGGAAAAGCCGGACAACAAATGAAGGGAGGGACTATGAAAAGCAAATTCTGGAAGGAGTTGATTTACTTCATCAGCGAGTTCCTGTTGCTCGTTGCGTTCATCACCTCCGTTATCTTAATCTACAAGTGGATATTGCCTTTGCTCTTCATAATCGTAGCTCTCGTGACCGCTTCTTTAATTTACTTTTCTGTGCGCGGGAGGATGATGATAAAGGTTGATTTTCAGGATAACCCCTTTAAGCTCATAACGGGTTGATATGCTTCCAGCCCAGAAAGGAAGGTGAGTATGGCAATAAGTTATGAAAACCCGGCATGTCCGTTCAGGACGGCGGCAATCAGGAGGATTAAGAGGAACAAGGCCATCACCAACACCATACTGATAACCCTGATGGTACTGTCGATTGCGGTTCTCGTGCTGATATTCAGCTCATGCAACTACATCTCCATTCACCTCGGAATCTCACGCACAGGACTTGAAGCGATAGCAATACTTGACATCGCCGCATTCATCTGGCTGGCCCTGGTTTATACCCGCGACTGGCCTCCAGATGATGTATGATGCCAAATGATAGGGTCCCCTCTGTGAGGAACGGGACCCTTCCTTTTGTATTGTCAAGTAAACGAGATAACAGCACATAAAACCGAAGTGGTCTATCCCCATGATTATTGTTTCAAACTCTCCCACCAAAACATTTAAATGTATGCGAATCAAATATATATCATGAAAGAGGACGTTGCCTTTTCAGAATATTTCAATAAGGCGCCCGATACCGATAGAATCCATTATTGGGATTTGCACCCACAACTCTGTATAGGATTCTCCTCTGGTTCTGACCAAAGAATAAAAATGCGTGGGGATTCTATCACTGTCAGAAAACTGCTTAATAAAAAAGTCAATAGGAATGAAATAGAAAAAAATATATCCTTTATTTTTTTGTACAAATCCATGAAAACAAAATTAGACATAAAAATGCCTATCTTTCTCGATAATATGAATTTTGTCAATCTATATTCCCTAATGGTTTCTGAGGGGTCTTACAGGACAGAATTCAGGTTACATGTGCCCGAAAGGATATTTCATGACATTTTCTCAAAAAGCCTAGAAGGACTTTTTGGCGAAGGAATGAAAAGACACATATCCAGAAAAATGGACAAGGGTGTAATGAGAAGCAACGCTCCTCGTGCTGTAAGATATTTCATACCAATCACCAATCACATACCAAAGATTATTCTAAAAAACAAAGAATATTGCAGAAAGTATTTGCAAATAGCTTTTGAGGCAGAAGGAAGCCCAATCTTCAGTGGAACCAAAAGATACATCAGTCTGAAAAGGAACGTGGACGTAACAAAAGTGGTAAAAAATAATATTAAATACTCAGAGGGCAAACGGATATATTTCGGGCAGCTAAAGGATGATTATCCTGAATTAGCGAGCACAATTAAAAAAATTCCGTCTCCAACACTAATGGGAGAACATCTGATTCTAAAGCACCATTTTAATATTGCGAGCACATTGAAACCCGAGTTGATAAGAATCAATAAAACAGCCCATCGTTGTGGCAAGATATCCGTTAGGTGGTCTTTGTATATTTATGCTGATTCTGTAAACCGGTTTATTAAGGAGATTGGTTTTCTAACGAAGAGAAAAAAAGACATTGCTATCAGAATGTCTAAAATTGCGGGATATAGAGGGCAATATTTTGCTCTTGGCCTTATGAGGGAATTACAAAAAGACGGAATTTTGAAGACCTCTGATTTTGTCAGTGAGATGAAATCATACAGCTATAAATCTCCCAGGGCATACATATGGAGATACATGAAGAGGGGTTTATTGAAAAGAATTGGACGCGGAGAATATAGATTACTTGTCAGCTAAATTCGCCTTTTCTATAACATAGAGCCCGCTGTCACGGTCCCAGATTTTTCTTGCTTTTACTATGTTTATTCTTTTTTTAAACAAAGGACTATCCATTACAAACGTTTCTGCTTCCCCTCCCTCAAATCCCATATGGAATCTGTATTTTCTGCTCAATATCTTGAGTTCCTCCAAAGCTTTGTTATCAATAACCCTGCCCAGCCACTTCTTTCCCATGCCATCACAGGCCACGCTGACAACCATTACCCTATATCCCTTATTCAGGGCTTCCTCCCATAACTTTTCCGGGTCTTCCCCCCACAGTGGCGCTTCCATAGAGAGGCCAAGCTTCCTGCATAGCGAGGCAACCCTATCGCTCTGATATCTGGATGCCAGGGCCCCAACAACCACACCGTCTATGTCATTACTAATGCTCTTCAGGGCATCTTCCAGATCTATAAGCTCCTCCTCCTTAATACCCTTAGATGTCCTGCTTATTATGGGAATTTCCATGGCTCTTGCCTGCATCTCAGTTAGTTTTATGTTCGGGAAATGGAACATGTAGGACTCCGGATTCCTGCTTATTATGGATATCAAGTGGGTCACGTGCCAGCCCTTCTCGATAACCCTCTGGATGGCCATGCTGGAATCCTTCCCACCTGAAAACAGAGCAGCTACCCTCATCGTTTCCCACCCACCCAGAAATCGATGCACACTTTCCAGGAACCGGGCCCGTATGGGAGAACCTTCCTCTTCTTCACTATCCTTACCTTCCTCCCGGCCTTCTCCGCCGCCGCCTTCGCGAGGGTGACGCTGTTCTTCCAGAGCTCGTTCTCGTGCTCAACGCAGTAGAAATGCACAATCCCCCCCTTTGGTTTGATGCATTTTATTGCCTGGTGGAGGAACCTGTAACCCTCCTTTGGGAGCGGCATGACCACACGGTCCATCTTCCCGAAGAATTTCCTCGACTTCTCCTTCACGTCGCCAAGTATTGGCGTAAAGACGTCACCCACCTTGTTTATCCTGGCGTTCTCGACCGCGTACCTGTGGGCGTCAGGGTTCGCCTCAATCCCGTGAACCGACCTTACGCCTGCCTTCTTAGCAATGATGACGCAGTAGGGACCCACCCCTGAGAAGAAGACCATGACGTCCTCCTTCCTTCTGACCATTTTCGCTATCCTCTCCCTCTCTGTTGATTCCCTCGGCGAGAAATAGACCTTGGTGGGGTCGAGGACAAAGGAGCAACCATGCTCCTTGTGCGTGGTCTCTGTCATGCTTCCTATAATTGGCCTGAATTTCCTGAGCCGGAACTCGCCCTCCCTCTCGCTGGTCTTCCTGAGGACCGTCCTCACCCTCGGGTGGTTCCGCATTATGTCCCTTGCTATCGACCTCTCGTCCTTCCTCTCCTCCGGTATCTCCACTATCGCTATCTCTCCTATTATCTCAAAGGAAGGGGACTTCTTCATACAAATAATTGTATCGGTGAAATAAGAAACAGACTGTTACCTGGAGTCATACACGAGTTCGTCGGGTATGAAGCCTTTCCAGAAGCCTATGACAGTCCTCGCGTCCTGGTTTCCAACGACCGAGGGAAGCCCGTTAAGTGATGCAAACGCGGCCGCTGTGGTCTTGGTTCCCCTGTCATTATACATGTTCTTTATTTCGGCGATTCTCTTTATAGTCTCTCTTGGAACAGCGTCCATGTCAGGCTTGTTGACGAACATCTGGGTCCCGTATAGATATCCTTCCATGTTGAAAACTATTGCCCCGTCAGGGTCCCCTTCCTTTGGCCTGGCCATGCGCTCATACAGGTCCCCGAGATGGGAGTCGAGCCACAGGAGCGGGACGCCGCATGATTTCTCAATCTCCTGGAATGCCTTTGCCCAGTCGCCGTTGAACTTTCTCAGAAGATTCCCGTACCCACGTTTCATGTCCTCCTGCTGCGACATTGCCGCCGCCTCTATTTCTTCCATGTTCCACACGCCCGGATAGGCACACCCGGAACCGGCATATTGCTGCGCGGCTTTCTGCATCCCAATCTGCCTTATGAGCTCATCCGAATAGAAGAAGTCCCTCTCAAAATTTCCGAAAATGAGGAAGATGCCCTTCCACGGTTCCCCGCCGAGCCCGTCCAGATATTCCTTTACTGTATCGAAGCCCCTCTGGAGGTATGGGTTTCTCTCGGAGATGCTCTTCAGGTAAACCTGAACATGCCGTTCATCAGGGCTGACTGCTCCTTCTATCATCTTTACCATGTCCTATTGAATGAAATTCCAAACGAGCAATATTCTATTGGCACTGCACATTTATAAATATTTTCATATTTTCCTTGGAAAGCCATGAACATTTATAAACCCATCCTCCAAATTTCTTGTATGACCAATGGAAATGAGTCTCCTGAGAAGACGACCACGACCATAGAGGTTGACAAGGAGCTCTTCCTGAAGTTCAAGGCGCTCTGCGTCCTGAGGGAACTCAAGATATCGAGCGAGATAGAGAGGAGAGGGGGACTGACGTTGCCGCGAGCAACCCCGACCAGAAGAGGCTTTCTGACCATAAGCACCATGAAAAACCAAAGGGTACCCAGACACTCACGGGGGACAGCCTTGACAGCGCAGAGAAAGACGCAGAGGGTTAGTTTTTTAAGCATTCCTGCCAAATTAATATCATGATGCATCCCACAAAAACCACGACAACAACATCCTGTTAGTCGGCGGTGGGGTGCCAAATTCTCGGGTTTGACGCCCCAGCCAAAGCTATCAGGGATGCTAATAAACAATAAAGGACAAGAATAAAGGGGATACGATGAAGATGCAGGAAGCGCGTTTAGCGAGCATACCAGATTATTTTTATGTGAAGATATTAGACGATGAAATAAGAAAGGATATTTTTCATAGAGCTGCAAAAGATATGGGACTAAATCAAACCAGTTTAGCAAAAAGGCTTGGTTTGAATGAAGGTAGATTAAAAAGATGGAGGCAAGGAGTAAGATTCATGCCTATGAAATTTTTGAGAGAGGTTTGTATTCTAGCCAACATTGATTTAAATTATCTGGAAAAAAAATCAGATATGGGTCTGAAGGGAGATACCTATTGTAGAAATTATTTACCTATAAAATTCCCAATTCGTATAGATAAGGAGTGGGCATACTTTTCACAATTAATAAATACAGATGGTCATGTAACCTCAAATCTTAAGATGATAGAAATAGCCAATGATGATATTAAAGTTTTGAAAAATCTAAAAAAATTCTTAAAAGGGTTTGGTGTTTCTGAAGAATCTGTCTATGAAAAAGAATGGAACAAAGGAAAATACTTTAAAATATGTAATAGGAGTTTTGTTAGGTTATTTTGTCTTATTTTTGACGTTAAACCCGGAAAGAAGTATGATGTAATCAAAATACCTGATGTTATTAAAATCTCTCCAAAATCTGTGATAGCATCTGCTCTAAGGGGAGCTTTCGATGGTGATGGTTGGGTTGTTAAAAGGACGCGAAGAGTTGGGATTAATTCAAAATCCAAACAATATATGAAAGATATACACGAGCTTTTATCAATCTTCAATGTAAACTCTTATTTCAGAGGACCAGATAAACGTGGGAGATATCTTTGTGAGATCACCAGATATTCAAACATAAAAAATTTCCAGAAGTTTATAGGATTTTATAACGAAAAAAGAATGAAAGGTTTAGAAGAAATTGTGTTTTATCTATCAAAAAACCCACAATATTCTATATCAGAGGCTCATGAAGTAATATTAGAAAAAATTAATAAATTCGAGATTATAGACACAAAAAAGCTTTCATTTTTGATAGAAAGAAGCGAAGAAACAACAAATCGTCATCTTAAAGAACTTTATTGTTCGGGTAAAATAAATAGAAACAAAGTCGGCAAAAGGTTTTTTTATTCATTATCTAATGATATAAGAGGTGTTACAAATGAGGGAATTGCTACTACATGTGGATAAGGTAAGTTATGAAGTTACAAAACCTACGAAAATAGCAGAAAAAATAACAGAAAAAGCAAAGAAAGGGGAAATGGAAGATTGTTTATTTGTTAGAATAGCTGTTGAAAGAGAAGATGAAAAAAACACAAATTCTGTTGTAAAAAACGCAGTTGAAGATATAATTGATGTATGTAGCAAGTTAAAAATAAAAAACATATTACTCTATCCTTATGTGCATTTACTTTTTGGCTCTGAGCCGGGTTCGGTGTCAACATCAATAAAAATTCTTGAGAAAATGAAAAAAGATCTGAAAAATAAAGGATATGTTGTATTAAGAGCACCGTTCGGATTTTATAAAAAATTTACTGTAAGTTGTAAGGGTCACCCACTATCAGAATTGAGCAGGTCCATATCCGCAGGGGAAAAGAAGAAAGAGGGAAAGGATGACACTCCGGATGCCCTGAAGAACGAGGAGAAGCTCAAGTCAGAATTCTATATATTCAATCCGAACGGCAAGAAGCACAGGATAAGCGTGGAGAACAAGAAGATTGTCGGTTATGATTTCTCCAAGCACGCCAATCTGGAGAAGTTCGTCAAGTATGAGCTCATGAAGGACAGGACAGTCGACAAGGAGCCTCCTCACATAAAAGTCATGAAGAGGCTGGAGTTCGTGGATTATGAGAAGGGAAGCGACCCCGGTCATTTCCGTTACATGCCAAAGGGCAGGTTCGTGAAGTCCCTGCTCGAGGAATGGGTAACAAAGAAGACCCTTGAGTACGGCGCAATGGAGGTAGAGACCCCGCTGGTTTATGATTACGAGCATCCCTCTCTAAAGAAATACCTTAACAGGTTCCCTGCCAGACAGTATACAATAGAGACCCCGAACAAGAGGGTATTCCTAAGATTCTCAGCCTGCTTCGGACAGTTCCTGATGGCCCATGACGCGACCATATCTTACAGGAACCTCCCGCTCAGGATGTACGAGATGACCAGATACTCCTTCAGGGTTGAGCAGAGGGGAGAGCTTGCCGGACTGAGGAGGCTGAGGGCGTTCACCATGCCCGATTGCCACGCACTCTGCGCTGACTTCGATCAGGCAAAGAAGGAGATGATGAGGAGGTTCCAGCTCACCAGGGAGATAAAGGAGGGAATCGGTCTCAGGATAAAGGACGACATGGAATTCGCAGTCAGGGTAGTCAAGGATTTCTATGAGGAGCACAGGGAATTCGTCCACAGCCTGATAAAGGAGTGGGGAAAGCCAGTCCTCGTCGAGATATGGGACAAGAGGTTCTTCTACTTCGTCTTCAAGCACGAGTGGAACTTTGTTGATGGTCTGGGCAAGGCAGCAACCCTCGCTACAGATCAGTTCGACGTCGAGAACGCAGAAAGATATGGAATAATGTACACTGACAAGGACAACAAGAAGAAATATCCGATAATACTTCACCTGTCTCCCTCTGGTGCAATAGAGAGGGTCATCTATGCCCTGCTGGAGAGGGAATGTATGAGGCAGGCAGGCGGAAGGAATCCCATGCTCCCTTTGTGGCTTTCTCCGACCCATATAAGGCTGTGCCCCATGAACGACAGCATGGTCAAACATTGCGAGCAGCTCGCTGAGAAGTTCTCTGGCGAGCAGATAAGGGTAGATATCGATGACAGAGTCGAATCCATTTCCAAGAAGGTCAGGGACGCCGAGATGGAGTGGGTCCCATACAGCATCGTTATAGGTGACAGGGAGAAGAAGTCAGGAAGCCTTCCTGTTCGGTTCAGGAGCGACGGCAAGGTCAGGAACATGTCCTTCGCAGAGATAGTGAACGAGATCAAGTCCAAGACAGACGGCCTCCCCTACAAGCCGCTCCCACTGGACAGGCTCCTTTCAAAGAGGCCCATATTCTTTGGTTAGGTTCGCGAAAACAAGTTTTATTAACACCCAAAACAAAACCCTGTCATGAAGCTCACTCTTCTCGGCTCTGGTGGCGGGAGGTTCGTGATGCTCGAGCAGGCCAGGGGGACCGGGGGGTTCGTCCTTGAGATTGGCGGCAAGATGCTTTTCTTTGATCCGGGACCTGGCGCCCTTATCAATGCCAGGAAGTACAATGTGAAGCTCAAGAAGCTCAACGGAATACTGGTTTCACACTCCCACATCGACCACACCAACGACCTTAACATTATAATAGAGGCGATGACCTGGGGGGCAAAGAAGAAAAGGGGGTTCCTGGTCGCTGACAGCGTCACCCTGAATGGCGCGAAGGGCGAGCCCGCAAGGATAAACGATTTCCACAGGGCCCCTTTGGAGGGAATCTTCATGATGAAGGCAGGAGACAGGAAGGAGGTTGAGAATCTGATTATAACGGCAACCATGTCCACCCATGAGGATGAAAAGCCGGACCTGGATTTCGGGAACAGCAGGATACCGACGCACGGATACCTGGTTGAGGCAGGGGGAGAGAGGTTCGGCTACACGTCCGATGGCGAATACTACCCGGGAATGGAGAAGACCTTCCAGGGATGCGACCTTCTCGTCCTCAACTGCATGCGCCCCTCTGACAATCCCTGGCCGGGACAGATGAACGCGAGGCAGGCAAAAGACCTCATAGAGAAAGCCAGACCAAAGATAGCCATCCTAAACCACCTGGGGATGAAGATGGTCTTCGGAAGGGCAGAGAGGGAGGCAGCGAAGATAAGGAAGGAGACAGGAGTCCGGACCATCGCGGCAAGGGACGGCATGATAATAGATACAAATAAATCACCGGCCTCTGACAGGAACAGCAAAGTCAGTAGCTACTTATCCTAGAATAACCGCCATAGCCCCTGTAATAATCCCTCCTGTATTCCCTTCTCTGCTGCTGGGGCTGCTGCCGCGGCTGTTGTGGCTGTTTCCCTCTTCCGAGCATCCTCTTTATCCTCTCTATGATTTCCCTGACAATCTTCTTCAGCTTGTAGAGAATCCTCTGTATCCCTCCAGAAGGAACCGCACCCATTGCGACCTCGGCGCTGGTTGCCTCGAAGATTCTCCCCCTGAACTGGTAGAGCATTAGCGCCACTATCACCATTATGATACCGAAACCTATGATTAGCCAGTACACGAAGCTTATCTGGGCAGCCTTGTCGCAGACATCTTTGTTGCAATACTCATCGATTAGACTGTTGCAGTCGTCATCCAGGTTGTTACAACAGACATCACCCTCTGGGTTGGGCCCGATTCCCCCATCACAGCTCCCCCAGAGCCCTCCCTCGCACCTCTGTATCCCGAGTTCACACACCCCCTCATCGCTCCCGCAGAATCTGGTCTGTGTTGCGAGGCAGCAGTCTGTCGCTCCCTCGTCAATCCTCCCGTCGCAGTCGTCATCGATGTCATTGCAACTCTCGCTAGATTTCGGGGTCTTCTTCTTGTCTTCCGGCGCGGTGCACCAGCACTTGGTCTTTCCCTCTGTAACCTCTCCGTTTATGTTGTCTATGATGCCGTCGCAGTCATCGTCCTTGTTGTTGCATACCTCTGTCTCGGGGCTCTTCCCCCCTATGCAGTCTCCCCACTCACCGTCTACGCACGTCCTCGTCCCGGGGTCTGTTATGCATATTCCCTTGTTCCTGCAGGGTCTTGTCTGGCCTGCCTCACACCACTCGTCCTCACCGACGCAC